>Ga0164290_1001006_pt1 | contig 59458 bp, 44 predicted proteins | sample Micstemetagenome_FD_108782 | JGI IMG/M metagenome (GOLD analysis project Ga0164290, IMG submission 108782) | Contaminated culture microbial community from soil near Moab, Utah, USA - Microcoleus steenstrupii SON62 (Illumina Assembly) | ecosystem: Environmental > Terrestrial > Soil > Soil crust...
ATGGAAGCTGCTTTTAACTTTCTCCCGCGACCCCGACGTGGTTGCTGATAGGACGAGCAACTGGCACTTGCCCCTATCAGTGGAAAACTCCCCGGAATCTTATTCAGACAGGCAGCTGTCGTTCCCTTTACGTTATTTAATTTATTCAAGTTGGAACAAAACATCATTGTTCGTGTAGCCCATAGTGGCGACACAGAATATGCGCAGACCATTACTGATGAAATGGAATCATCAGCAAAAGCACGTGGTACAGGTATTGCCAAACGCAGTCCCGACTATGTGGCCAAAAAAATGGAAGAAGGTAAAGCCGTTATTGCTTTATTGCCCGATGGTACATGGGTGGGCTTCTGTTATATTGAAGCATGGGGTCATGATTCCTTTGTGGCCAATAGTGGATTGATTGTATCACCTCCATTCAGAAAAAGTGGGGTGGCCAAGCTCATCAAACAAACCATCTTTAACCTCTCCAGGGAAAAATACCCGAAAGCAAAAATATTTGGTCTCACAACCGGCCTCGCTGTCATGAAAATCAACAGTGATCTGGGTTATGAGCCCGTAACCTATAGCGAACTCACCGATGATGAAGAGTTCTGGGCCGGCTGTAAAAGCTGTGTGAATTATGATGTACTCATGAGCAAAGACAGGAAGAATTGTTTTTGTACGGCCATGTTATACGATCCGACTGATCATTATGAGCCGGAAGAAACATCATCGGATTTCAGTAAGAACTCAAAAATATATGAGCGTTTTATGAAGCTGAAACAGCATAAACTGTTACGCATGTTTCGTAAAAAGGAGAACGGCGGATCAGGCATCAAGCCCAAATCATTTTTTCATCACCTGTTTAATTTCTGATTGATCAGGTTACCGTAATAAGCAAAGCAAAGAATCGTATGAGCAATTTACCTACAACACTCCCGGCAGGCACCAAAGTAGTATTGGGCTTCAGCGGTGGATTAGACACTTCTTATTGTGTAAAATACCTTGCCGATGAAAAAGGGTATGAAGTACACAGCGTCATTGTAAATACCGGAGGTTTTACAGCCGCAGAACTGGAGCAGGTAGAAGCACACGCCTATAAACTCGGCGTAAAATCGCATACCACAGTTGATGCTGTAAAAAGTTATTACGACAGCATCATTCGATTCCTGGTTTATGGAAATGTATTGAAGAATAATACCTACCCTTTAAGTGTAAGTGCAGAAAGACTAAGTCAGGCACTACATATAGCCGAACACACAAAAAAACTCGGAGCCAAAGCCGTAGTACATGGCAGTACCGGAGCCGGTAATGACCAGGTGCGTTTCGATATGGTATTTCATATCATGATACCGGGTGTAGAAATCATCACACCTATACGCGACATGAAACTGAGTCGTGAAGAAGAAATTAGCTACCTGAAATCGAAAGGTGTAGAGATGAACTTTGAAAAAGCAGCTTACTCCATCAATAAAGGCTTATGGGGAACCAGTGTAGGAGGAAAAGAAACCCTGCATTCAAAAGGCATGTTGCCTGAAGAAGCATGGCCCACACAGGTAACCAAATCGCAGGCCGAAGAAATAAAACTCGGTTTTGAGAAAGGGGAACTAACACGTGTAAACGACAAACAGTTTTCCCACCCTTCAAAAGCCATTCAATATGTACAATCTATTGCAGGTCCGTTTGGTATTGGAAGAGATATACATGTGGGGGATACCATTATCGGCATCAAAGGACGTGTAGGTTTTGAAGCGGCAGCACCTATGGTTATTCTGAAAGCACACCATGCATTGGAAAAACATGTATTAACCAAATGGCAGCTAAGCTGGAAGGATCAACTCGCACAGTTTTACGGAAACTGGTTACACGAAGGACAGATACTCGATCCTGTGATGAGAGATATAGAAGCTTTCCTGCAACATTCACAGGAACAGGTAACCGGTGATGTGTTTGTTCAACTCATGCCCTATCGTTTCAACATCATTGGTATAGAATCGCCCAACGACCTCATGAGCAGTAAGTTTGGAAAATATGGCGAGATGAACAGCGGATGGACAGGCGAAGATGTAAGAGGGTTCTCAAAAATATTTGGTAACCAGACGGCTATTTACCATAGCATCAAAGCAGATCAGTCATGAACAAAATAAAAGTAGCTATTACAGGAGCAGCAGGGTATACCGGTGGTGAATTGATCAGGTTGTTGCTCAATCACCCGCAGGCAGAACTGGTGAATATACACAGCACCAGCAATGCAGGTAAACCGCTATATACTGTTCATGCAGATCTGTTAGGAGAAACCCATCTGCTATTCAGCCATGAACCATATGCTCCAGCTGATGTACTGTTTCTTTGTGTAGGACATGGCGATGCAAAAAAGTTCCTGGAACAACACAGTATTCCTTCCAGCACAAAAATTATAGATCTTTCACAGGATTTTCGTTTATCAGCGACTGCTGTACACGACGAAAGAGTTTTTGTATATGGACTGCCGGAACTGAATAAGGATAAAATTATCGGAGCGCATCATATCGCTAATCCGGGTTGTTTTGCAACCGCTATTCAACTGGCTTTATTACCACTCGCCAAAGCGGGTGTGTTAAGTGATGTGTATACAACCGGAATTACCGGATCAACCGGAGCTGGTCAATCGCTCAATAATACCTCTCATTTTAGCTGGCGCGCCAATAATATACAGGCATATAAATCATTGAATCACCAGCATATCAAAGAGATTACTGCTTCACTGAACCAGCTACAGACCGATTCGCCACTTTCTGAAAGCGGTGAAGGTCCGGGTGTACATTTTGTTCCATGGAGAGGCGATTTCACAAGGGGTATTTATACCAGTTCAGTCATCGACTGTAGTTTTCCATTGGAAGAAGTAAAGCATCTCTACCGTGCATATTATGCGGGAGCAGCGTTTACACATTACAGTGAGCAGATGATTGATCTGAAACAAGTCGTAAACACCAATAAATGCCTGGTTCATGTAGAGAAGCAGGGAAATAAATTAGTCGTTCACAGTGCCATCGATAATTTATTGAAAGGCGCCAGTGGACAGGCGGTTCAGAATATGAACCTGTTATTCGGCCTTGATGAAAAGACAGGATTGCAATTAAAAGCCAATTATTTTTAAATCAAATGCCTGTCGGATAAATCTTTTGAACTATGAAATTATTTGATGTATATCCGCTGAATAATATCAGCATCGAAAAAGCTGCAGGTTCCTATGTGTGGGATGACAAGGGAAGGGCTTACCTCGATATGTATGGCGGTCATGCAGTTATCAGTATTGGTCATACACATCCGCATTGGGTAAAAAGAATAGAGGAACAGTTGCATAAAATTGCTTTTTATTCCAATTCAGTCATCATACCCCTCCAACAGCAACTGGCCGATAAACTGGCTGCGGTAAGTGGGAAAACAGATTATCAGCTTTTCCTTTGTAACAGTGGTGCTGAAGCCAATGAAAATGCATTAAAACTGGCATCGTTTTATACGGGCAGAAAGAAAATTGTTGCGTTTACCAAATCATTTCATGGTCGTACATCACTTGCGGTAGCGGCAACAGATAATCCGGCAATTGTAGCACCCGTAAACGAAACAGATCATGTTGTTTTCCTTCCGTTTAATGATGTAAACGCACTGCATGAATATTTTGTGAAAGAAGGAAATGCAGTAGCGGCAGTAATTACAGAAGGCATACAGGGTGTGGGTGGTATCAATATCGCATCCGACCTCTTCCTGCAAACCATCCGGTCACTGTGTAACCAGTATGGAGCTTTGTTTATTGCTGATAGTGTGCAGTGTGGTTATGGACGAACAGGTAAATTCTTTGCACATGATCATGTCGGGGTAGAAGCTGATATTTATTCTATGGCAAAAGGAATGGGTAATGGATTTCCGATAGGTGGTATTTTAATTGCGCCTCATATACAGCCTAAACACGGGATGCTGGGAACCACTTTTGGTGGTAATCATTTGGCCTGTGCTGCTGCACTGGCTGTTCTGGAAGTAATGGAACAGGAAAAACTGATGGAGCTGACTGCCGAAAATGGTACTTACCTCATAGAACAGTTAAAAGCAATTCCTGAATTGGAAAATGTACGAGGGAGAGGATTGATGATTGGGTTTGATGTGCCTAATCATATAAAAGACCTGAAAAAAATATTATTGCAGGAGTATAGAATCTTTACCGGAGAAGCAAAACCAAATGTAATCAGACTGTTACCATCGCTTGCTTTACAAAGAGAACATATAGATGAATTCCTGCAATCACTAAAACAGGCGATCATTTTTTTTAAATAAAACCCCTGCCGGATTTAAATCCAGGGCAGAAAATGACAACCCAACAATCAACCATGAAGCAATTTATTTCCGTAACCGATGTAGCCGATATCAATGCACTCATCAAAAAAGCAATGGACTGTAAAGCCAGTCCATTGAAATACCAGCATGTAGGTGCGGGTAAACGTATCGGATTACTTTTTCTCAACCCGAGCCTGCGAACAAGATTGAGTACACAGGTAGCGGCACGTAACCTGGGAATGGAAGCCATTGTTTTCAATGTAGATAAAGAAGGTTGGGCACTTGAATTTGAAGAAGGTGCTATTATGAGTGGGAATACGGTGGAACATGTTAAAGATGCAGCACCGGTATTGGGTCAGTATTTCGATATTCTCTGTATCCGCACATTTCCTTCACTGAAAAACAAGGAAGATGATTACAGCGAAATGTTTATTCATCAGTTTATCAAATATGCTGGTGTACCGGTGGTGAGCCTGGAAAGTGCCACACTGCACCCCCTTCAGTCATTAACAGATTTGGTAACTATTGCTGAAGAACTGACAGTAAAACCCCTGAACAAGAAACCTAAGATTGTGCTCACATGGGCACCGCATATTAAACCTTTACCGCAATGTGTAGCCAATAGTTTTGCAGAATGGGTAAATGCCTGGGGAGAAGCTGAATTTGTAATTACGCATCCACAGGATTATGAACTCGCTGAGCAGTTTACAAAAAATGCCTTTATTACCCATGACCAGAATGCCGCTTTAACAGGAGCTGATTTTGTGTATGTAAAAAACTGGAGTACGTTTACCGATTATGGTAAAGTATATGAGAACGACCCTGCATGGATGCTGACGGAAGAAAAAATGAAACGCACCAATCAGGCAAAAGTGATGCATTGTTTACCTGTGAGAAGAAATGTGGAGTTAAGCGATGAAATACTTGACGGGCCACATAGTCTGGTAACCAGGCAGGCAGGTAACAGGGTATGGGCTGCACAGGCAGTATTACATGAAATACTTACTACAAAATAAATGGAGTTGAATCCACTATATATCATAAAGATCAGCGGTAATATCATCGACGATGAACATCGGCTCGATGCTTTCCTGCAGCAGTTTTCTTTATTGCAGGGCAAGAAAATACTGGTACATGGAGGAGGTAAACTGGCTACCAAGATGGCTGATCAGTTGCATATTCCACAACAGATGATTGAAGGGAGAAGGGTTACCGACGAAGCTACATTGCGTATTGTAACTATGGTATATGCGGGTTATATCAATAAAACAATTGTGGCCGGCTTACAAAAGTATGGTAACAATGCTATCGGGTTAACCGGTGCCGATGGTAATTGTATCCTGGCACATAAAAGACAGCATGCCGGTATTGATTATGGTTATGTAGGCGATATTGATGCAGTAAACACTACATTATTGCATGAATTATTAGAACAACATGCAGCGATTGTGGTAGCACCTATTACACACGATGGTAAAGGTCAGCTCCTGAATACCAATGCCGATACCATAGCACAGGAAATAGCCAAAGCATTGAGTAACCTGTATCAAACTATATTGATTTATTCATTTGAAAAGAAGGGTGTATTACTGGATATTAATGATGAATCATCGGTTATTACAGTGATGGATAAAACCAAGTACCAAGTACTGAAAACGGAAGGAAAAATATTTGCAGGTATGGTACCCAAGCTGGACAATGCATTTGCGGCAATTGATGCCGGTGTGGGTAAGGTAATCATTGGACAGGCAGAAGAACTGGCCTCACTTATCAATGCATCAAGCGGAACCACCATACAATAAAATGAATCAACCAGTCGATATATTATACCATAAAAGTATCAGTCTGCTCAAAGAACTGATTGCCATTCCCTCCTTCAGTAAGGAAGAGTCGGTAACAGCTGATTGTATAGAACGTTTTCTCCGGGCAGAGCAGATTCCTGCAAACCGTTACCTTAATAATGTATGGGCCACTAATTTATATTTCGATAAAGCCAAACCTACTTTACTGTTAAACTCACATCACGATACAGTAAAACCCAATAAAGCATATACACTCGATCCTTTTACACCGGCAGAAGTTGATGGTAAACTTTTTGGTTTGGGTAGTAATGATGCAGGGGGCTCTCTGGTATCCTTACTGGCAGTGTTCCTGCATTATTATGCACAGAAAAGTCTTACCTACAACCTTGTATTTGCGGCAACAGCTGAAGAAGAGATATCTGGTAAGAATGGTATCGAGGCACTATTGGTAAAATTACCATCGATTGATTGTGGTATTGTGGGAGAACCCACGCAAATGCAGATGGCAGTAGCAGAAAGAGGTTTACTGGTGCTGGATGCAGTAGCCAGCGGTAAACCTGGTCATGCGGCACGAAATGAAGGAGAGAACGCCTTATACAAAGCACTAAAAGATATACACTGGATTGAAAACTACCGTTTTGATAAAGTATCAGAGCTGCTGGGTCCGGTAAAAATGACCGTAACCGTTATAGAAACAGAAAACAAGGCGCATAATGTAGTACCCTCATCCTGTAATTTTGTGATTGATGTAAGGGTGAATGAATGTTATGGTTTTGAGGAAATCATCAGCACCATACAATCGAATCTTCAGTCTGTCATACAGCCAAGAAGTCTACGAATGAAATCGAGTGCTATTCCATTAGATCATCCACTGGTGCTGGCAGGTAAACAATTAGGCAGGAGCTGGTATGGATCGCCCACCACTTCCGATAAAGCACTGATGCCTTTTTTGACTTTGAAAATGGGTCCAGGCGATTCGGCAAGAAGTCATAGTGCAGATGAATTTATTTTCTTGAATGAAATAAAAGAAGGTATAGCTATTTATATCTCATTATTGGATCAGTTCATATTAGAGCAAGCAATATGAAATGGACAATAAAATATAACAGGACTAACAGCCTGATCGTTTCGCTTTTCCATATGATCAACATCAATAAACATTAACGCATGAAACTCTGGCAAAAAAAAACCACTGTATCCAGTGCTGTAGAAAGCTTTACGGTAGGGAAGGATCGTGAGATGGACCTGCTACTCGCCCCATTCGATGTATTGGGTTCTATTGCCCATGTAACCATGCTCGCAGAAGTTGGTCTGCTCACAAAAGAAGAAGCTGTACTCATCAACACAGAACTGCGAAATATTTATCACAATATTCACCATTCATCATTCACCATTCACGAAAGCATAGAAGACATTCATTCCCAGATCGAATTCATGCTTACGGAAAAGATCGGGGAAGCCGGAAAAAAAATACACAGTGCCAGAAGCAGGAACGACCAGGTACTGGTAGATATTAAACTATTTCTTCGCAATGAAATCCGCTTACTGGCAGCAGAAACAGAAAGTCTATTTCACTTACTACAGCAGCAAAGCGAAAAATACAAGGAACATCTTTTGCCCGGGTATACACACTTACAATTAGCCATGCCTTCTTCTTTTGGTTTATGGTTTGGTGCTTATGCAGAAAGTTTGGTAGATGATATGATGTCATTGCAGGCGGCTTATAAAGTAGTAAACAAGAACCCGCTGGGTTCTGCTGCAGGTTATGGTTCTTCCTTCCCCATCAACAGAAGATTAACCACAGATTTGCTGGGGTTTGAAGACCTTAATTATAATGTAGTGTACGCCCAGATGGGTAGGGGTAAGGCGGAAAGAATAACGGCCATGGCTATGGCCAATATTGCAGATTCACTGAGCCGTATGAGTATGGACATGTGTTTATACCTGAATCAGAATTTCGATTTTGTGAGTTTCCCGGCTGAGCTAACCACCGGTTCAAGCATCATGCCCCATAAAAAAAACCCGGACGTTTTTGAACTTATCCGTTCTCATGCCAACCGCATCAAGGCATTGCCCAATGAGATAATGATGATGACCACCAATTTACCATCTGGCTATCATCGCGACCTGCAATTACTGAAAGAACATTTATTTCCTGCATTCACCACACTCAGACAATGTTTACAAATGGCCCAGTTAATGCTATCGGCCATCGAAGTAAAAGCAGCGATTATGGCTGATGAGAAATACCTGTACGCTTTCAGTGTAGAGGAAGTGAATAAACTTGTATTGCAAGGAGTACCATTCAGAGATGCCTATAAACAGGTAGGTATACAGATTGAAGCCGGAACATTTAAAGCCGATGTTGGTCAGTTACAGCATACACATGAAGGCAGTATTGGTAATTTATGTAATAATGAGATTAAGACCATGATGGAGAATATAATAACCGGGTTCCACTTTGAGAAAGCGGAAAAAGCGATTCAAATGTTGCTGGAACATTAAAGTTCCTGCACTGTAACTTTCTTTCTTGGTGTAGTCCTTAAAATATTGTTGTTTTGATGCTTCTAAAACAGAAATGATGCGAATTATGTTCTCTTGTACCATCGGACTGCTTCTGGCAGGTGCCGGTTATGGTCAGACAAAAACAGTAAAACCTGCGGCACCTAAAACAGGGGTAGCCGGTACAGCAAAAGCAGTGGCTAATCCACTCAAAGACAGTAAAGATTCTGCCAGTTATGCATTGGGTATCAGGATTGCACAAAACCTCGAAAACCAGGGACTGGGTAAATTGAATGTGGCCATCTTACAGAGAGCACTTTCTGATCAGTTACAGAAAAAGAAAGTAATGATTCCTGAAACTGCACTCAATCAATGCATCGAAGGATTTATTGAAAAAGCAAATGAAGAGAAACTGGGGGTAGCTAAAAAACAGGCAAAAGCATTCCTCGAAGCCAATGCAAAACGCCCCGGTGTAGTTACATTACCCAGCGGATTACAATATGAAGTGATTAAAAATAATCCCGATGGCGTAAAACCTGTAGCAACAGACCAGGTAAAATGTCATTACCACGGCACACTGGTAGACGGAACAGTTTTTGACAGTTCTGTTGAACGTGGTGAGCCGATCGTTTTTTCAGTAGGCGGCGTCATTCGTGGCTGGCAGGAAGCACTGCAGCTGATGACGGTTGGCAGCAAATGGAAACTTTATGTGCCTTCTGATTTGGCATATGGCGATTCTGCTGCAGGACCGAAAATTGGTCCGGGTGCTACGCTTATTTTTGAAGTAGAACTGATTGCGATAGAAAAATAATAAATACAATACTTATAGCATGGGGCCCTCTGTGAAAACCACAGAGGGCTTTTACATTCTATTAACCTTCATTAACCTTTCCCTAAAGTTCATTAACCGCTTTTGCATATACACAAGGTTACTTTTGATGCATTAAAACCAAAAGTAATGTTGAGATACATCGCTACACTGCTCATTATTGTTTTGCTTCCTGCTTTTGTGGAAGCACAGAATACAGGAACTGTAAAAGGTCATGTTTTTGATACTGCTACCAATCGTGGATTGGCTTATGCCACTGTTTCTGTGGTAAACAGTAAAGATTCAACCCTTGTAACATTTACACGGGCCGATTCAACAGGTAAGTTCAATATTAAATCGCTGGACAAAGGCAGTTATCTTATTTCTGCGTCATATGTTGGTTATGTTCCGGTTTGGAAATCAATTGATGTAAAAGCCGGTCAGGAACTGGATCTTGGTCAGTTGATCCTTACAGATGTATTAAAGAGTGGCGATGTAACCGTTACAGCACGTAGAGCACCGGTTACCATCAATAACGATACGGTAGAATTCAATACGGAGAATTTTAAAACACAGCCCAATGCTGTGGTAGAAGACCTACTCAAAAGGTTACCCGGTGTAACCGTAGACACCGATGGCACCATCAGGGTAAACGGACAGCGCGTAAACCGCGTATTGGTAAACGGTAAAGAATTTTTTACCGGTGATCCTAAAATTGCTACCAAGAATTTAGATGCTGATGCAGTGGATAAAGTTCAGGTATTTGATAAAAAAAGTGACCGTGCTGAATTCACCGGCATTGATGATGGTAATTCGGAAAAAGCCATTAACCTGAAGCTCAAAAAAGACAGAAACAAATCTACTTTCGGAAGAATAGCCGGAGGTGTAGGTGGTGATGATGGCCGTTATGATGCCCAGACCAATATCAACCGTTTTAATGGCGACCAGCAAATATCGCTGTTGGGTATGGCCAACAATGTAAACAAGCAGGGTTTCAGTTTAAATGATGTCATGAATTTTTCAGGTGATCTGGCAAGAGGAATGCGTAATGGTGGAGGGATTAATATTAGTATTGGTGGTGGTAGCGACAATGGATTGCCGATATCAGGGCTTGGACAAAACCAACAGGGAGTAGCCACAACTTATGCAGGTGGTGTAAACTATAATGATCTATGGAATAAAAAATCAAATGTAAATACCAGTGGTATGTTCAGCGATATTGACTTACTTACCAATCGTACAACCAACCGACAGAACCTGCTACCAGGTAATGCATTTGATTATATAAGTAACAGTAGTTCAGCCAGAAAAATACAACAGCAAAGATGGAATGGAAGTATCGATCACAAGTTCGATAGTCTGATCTCTTTAAAAATTACACCCCAGATATCAGCCCAGCAGAATAATAGCCGTTCCTACAGCAGCTATAGTTCTACCAATACAAGCGGACAGAAAATCAACGATGGTTTCAGCGACAGTAAAACACAGTCAGATGCATTAAACCTTAATGCAACAGCTTTATACCGTCAACGATTAAAGAAAAAGGGTAGAACCATTTCCGGGAATTTTACTGTAAACTATAACGACAGTAAACAAACCGGTGATCTTTTAACACGTAATACTTTTTATGCAGCAGGCGTACCACTGAGAGACTCTATCACCAATCAGAAAAACACCCGTAATGCGATCACCCGTAATTTCGGGGGAACCATTACTTACACTGAACCAATAGGACGCAGGTCTTTACTGGAAATTTCATCATTCTATAATACCAACAGCGGACAAAGTGATCGTAAAACCTATGACTATAACAGTGGATCAGGCAAATATGACAGTTATAATACCATATTGAGTAATGATTTTACCAGCAGCTATAACTATGGAGGTGGTACACTCAACTTCAGATCGAATATGAATAAAATGGTATTAACGGTTGGCTCCTCTTTCCAGGCAGCTACATTGATAAGTACTAATAATACCAATGGTAATATCATTCAACAACGTTTTTCTGATCTGTTACCCAGCGCCAATATTCAATACAAATTTGCATCTACTAAAACATTGTCGCTTAGCCTGAATACTTCTACTACACAGCCCTCGACAGCACAATTACAGCCTATTGCAGATGTAAGTGATCCCTTGAATACATCAACCGGTAATCCCAATCTGAAGCGTAGTTATGTACAATCAATGAACCTGAGTTTCTTTTCAACAAATATTTATACACAGAGAAACCTGTTCGCTTTTATATCAGCCTCTAAAACCAATAATGCAATCGTAAATTCCGATCAGATACAACCCAATGGTTCACGTCTTTCTATGCCGGTGAATGCAGACGGACAATATTTTGTTTTTGGTAGTGTGAATGCCGGTTTCCCGATTAAAAAAATAAAATCAAGAATTGATATAGGTATCAATACAAATTATACACGAAATGTTGCCTTCCTGAATGGGGCAAGAAATAATATAGCCAATCTTGGTATAGGCCCATCACTTAGTTACAATTTTGCACAGGATGGTTTAATGGATATCAACGCTACGGCAAGACTCAATATCAGCAAAGCAACTTATTCATTGCAGCCTATGCTGAATACCAATTTCCTGCAGCAGACCTATAATATTGAAATGAATAACTACTTACCATTGGGTTTGATAATGAATAACAGTTTCAATTACACAGTGAATTCAGGTCGTGCAGATGGGTTTAATACTAAAATTCCTTATTGGAACGCATCACTGGCCAAAGGGTTTATGAAAAACAAGCGGGCAGAGGTTAAACTGAGCGTATTTGACCTGCTGAATAAAAATGTAGGCATCAACAGATCGGCTAATCAGAACTATATAGAAGATACACGTTACAATGTGTTACAGCGCTATTTCTTAGTAAGTTTTACTTACAGGCTTAATAAGGCAGCTAGTACGGGCGGTCCAAGAATCGTTATAAGAAATTAATTGCTAAACAAGATTCTCTTTTCTCATATATATCAGTATTCCCCTCCTTTCCAGGAGGGGATTTTTTTGTGCAATATCTGATCGGTTGATACGTCTTAAGAATAGAAATTCCTTATAAATGATCTTATTAACCAGCATATTATTATTATTGGTTATAGCTGTCTACGCTTTTGTAAGAACGGAACCTTTTGGAAGTCTTTCTACCGGAAAAAGAAAAGAACGTATTCAACAATCACCGCATTACCGGGAAGGCCGTTTTCAGAATCTTCACCATACACCTGATCTTGCAGAAGAAGCCAGCTATTACAGTGTATTGACAGAATTTTTCTTTCGGCGTAAAGAAAGACCCAGGCCCTCAGCCAATATCCCTTCACAAAAAACCATACTGAAAGAACTTGATCCGGCAAAACAGGTATTGGTTTGGATGGGACATTCATCTTATTTTATACAGGCAGATGGCATGAAGATACTCATAGATCCGGTATTCAGCGGGGCAGCATCGCCCCTGTCATTTACTACTAAAGCATTTCCCGGAACAGATATCTATACAGTTGATGACCTGCCCGATATTGACTACCTGTTTATCTCACATGACCACTGGGATCACCTGGACTACAGTACCATTCAGTCCCTTAAAAATAAAACAGGGAAAGTGATTACAGGATTGGGAACAGGCGCACATTTTGAAAGATGGGGTTATGAATCAGAACAAATTTTGGAGCTGGATTGGTATGAAAAGGTTGTGTTTCAGGAAGGGATAACAGTAACTGTTTTGCCGGCCAGGCATTTTTCGGGCCGGGGATTTAAACGCAACCAGAGTTTATGGGTATCATTTGCATTACAACTGCCTTCTATGAAATTATACTTAGGTGGCGACAGTGGTTATGATGATCATTTCGCACATATAGGGGAAACTTATGGACCTTTTGACCTTGTAGTGCTGGAATGCGGACAGTACGACAATAACTGGCGATATATTCATATGTTGCCGCATCAGGTCATGCCCGCTGCTCGTGCATTAAAGGCAAAACAATTATTACCTGTACACTGGGCAAAATTTACACTGGCCAATCATGCGTGGGATGAACCGATTGTTGAATTACTCAGGTCGGTAAAAGAAAATGATCCGCTGGTGCTTACACCTATGATCGGCCAGCAACTGGATTTGATTAATCCAGCAAACCTCTCGCAATGGTGGAAACAGGTACCATAAAAAGAGGCTGTACCTTTTATGATACAGCCTCTTGTATGCAATTGAATATTAAAGATTAACCACCAAAACGGATACCTCCGCCGCCTCCCTGCATTTGCTGCTGTATCATATCCATACGCATCTTATTAAATTCTGAAGCAGTAACCGTTTTTCCTTTCTTAGGTTCTTTCAGTAATTTCTGGTCTACTTCTTTTTTAATTTCAAGGGCAGTAAAAACAGTAGCTCCATTATCACTGTCTAATTGCAGAATGACACCTGGTAACTGTCCATGGCTGTCTGGACCAACAGGGCTGATGATATCCTGTGCATACCAGGCCACCACTTCGATCTCACGTGGTTGTGGTCGGGTGGTATCTCTAACAGGATTAGCATTTCCTCCACCCAATACCATCACTCTTTGCTGTGTTGGTTGCACGGTAATTTTGCGGGTAGCTTTTAAACAGGTATAGCCAAGTATCTGTTTGGTTTCATTGGTCAATTTCCAGGGTTGCTGGGTGATCGAGTCAACAATAAGATAGTTTTTTCCCGCCAGTTCTGAACTGAGTATTGATTTTGACTGGGTAAAATTTTTAAAAAGTTCACCTCCATCAGATCCACCGATGTTAAAAGTCATCCTGATACCACCACCACCACCTGCAAATGGATCGGGTGCTTCGTTTTCAGGAATTAATTTATAGAGGGAAATACTGTCGCTGAACATCAGGATATGTTTACTGATGCGAAATTCCGGAACCATTGCCCTCATTTGTTCACTGGTAATAGTACGGTGCGCATTAATCTTGCGTTCATACACAATGGTACCCTGTTTGATCTGCGCCTGAACTGAACCGAAACCAATGGCTGCAGTAATCAGGAATAATGCTTTCTTCATGTAGTAAAATTTAATTGAATAACTTATAAAGGGTTAAATTCGTCCCTTGTTTAATGAGGTCAAAGCTAATAGCAGCCTGTGTTAAGCAGTCTTGCTCAAAGGTTAATTTAGGTTAATGAAAAAGCGCAATAGCCTCTGGAAGGCTTTACCTTTGTGAAGAGATCGAACAACATGAAAAAAATTCAGCTTTCACTGGCTTTAATGATGGGCACTGTGCTGCTCCTGGCAGCATTTGAGGGCTACTGGCTGCAAAAGCTGTATAAAGACGAACACGCAGGATTAAAAAAAGAAATAGACGTCAGCTTCAGGGAAACGATGAATAAACTACAGTTGTCTCGTTTCGAAAAAGATGCCGCACTCATTACACAGGCAGTAGTATTTCCAACTCCGAAAGTAAAGGGTACCGCCACGTTTACACAAAGCCTCAAAATTGATACAGCCAAAACAAATAAACCGGCAAATGTTATTTACAGAACCATTTCCAGCCCGGTTGAACTAAATAATATCCCGGTAGATTCTATTCAATCTGTTTCAGTATTCAAATCAGGTTTTAGTTTTAAAGGAGCACCCAACCCGGCATTGATTGAACTGATCATGAAACAGGCAAAGGGTCAGATGGATTCGGCTAACAAAATTATATTCAGGGTTGACTCGGGGTTTAAAAAAGAAACGGGACATTTTATTAATGAACGCTCATCAGGATTCGCGATTAGTATCAATACAAAAAATAGCAATGATACTGGTTTTAGAAAGGATAGTCTTAAAAAAGAATTGATCCAGATAAGAGAGCATCCAATGCTCCGCGCGGCTAAATCGTTGCAGGAAAGAATGAATAAAACCGGTAACATGAAAAGTGTGACGGTAAGGCCGGAAAACAATATTGTCTTTACCCAGAATCTGCCAGGTTCAGGTGCAACAGCTTCTCCGATTATCCGCTTTCTGTCGAATAATAAAACCATTAATGATTCTATTCCCGTAAAGACAGTAGACTCCGCATACAGAGCCGAACTTGGAAAAGCCAATAAAAAATTACGCTTTACTATTCTTTTTGAATCATTTAAAGATAGCTTACCGGGAAAAAGAAATTTTAAAAGAGATAGTTCATCTCTCGTGATGACTGATAAAGTATTTGTAGGCTATAATACCCCATATGCATATCAGGCAAAATTTGAAGGCACGAACATGTATGTAATAGGAAAGATGCAGATGCAGATTGGTGGCTCAGTTCTTTTGTTATTATTGGTAGCAGGATCTTTTATTATACTGTATCGCAACCTCTTGGCTCAACAAAGGCTGGCCGAAATTAAAAACGATTTTATCAGCAATATTACACATGAACTTAAAACGCCTATTGCAACAGTAGGTGTGGCAATAGAAGCATTAAGAAATTTTAATGCCATACAAAGTCCGGAAAAAACCAAAGAATACCTTGATATTTCTGCTGCTGAATTACAAAGACTGAGTTTACTGGTTGATAAAGTACTGAAACTGTCAATGTTCGAAAAACAACAGATAGAACTCAACAAAGAACCTTTCGACCTGAAAGAACTGATAGAAGAAAACCTGCGGATCATGAAACTGCAGTTCGATAAGCATAGGGCAACAGTTAGTTTCACCGCATCGGATAATAGCTATATGATAGAGGCCGATAAATTACATATGACCAGCGTAATTTATAACCTCCTGGATAATGCCCTCAAATATGGCGGCAATAAACCTGCGATTGAGATTGTGATGACGATGCCCTATACGGAACATATTTCACTGCGTATTACAGATAATGGCATCGGCATTGCACCGCAGCACCAGGCCAAAATTTTTGAAAAATTCTTCCGTGTGCCAACCGGTAACAAGCACAACATAAAAGGCTATGGCCTTGGATTGAGCTATGTGGCTGAAGTAGTAAAAAGTCACAAAGGAAGTATCCGGGTAGAGAGTGAATCAGATAAAGGCAGTACATTTATAGTAGACCTGCCGGTAAGAGATCAATAAAATTTATTCGCCCATGCCCATCAAAGTTTTATATGTAGAAGATGAGTTGTTTCTTGGAAAAATTGTAAAAGAAACACTGGAAACAAGGGGCTTTGAAGTAATCATGGAATCTGATGGGGCAGATGTCATCCGTTCTTTTGAAGATGAACAGCCCGATATCTGCGTTCTCGACGTGATGTTACCCAATAGAAGCGGGTTTGAGCTGGCAGAAGATATCCGCAAACTCAATGATGATATCCCGATTATTTTCCTGACAGCTAAAACACAAACCGAAGATGTGGTACAGGGTTTTAAGATTGGCGGTAACGACTATATCCGCAAACCCTTCAGTATGGAAGAACTGATTGTCAGAATAGAAAATGCGCTAAGGGTACGCAAGGAAGACTTGCCAGCCGATCTGGGAGACAGTATTGTAATGGGTAAGTACAGCTTTCACCTCAATAAACAGGTATTAAGTAATGGTACAGGTGAACGCAAACTATCTTACCGGGAAGCAGAACTTATTAAATACCTCTACCAAAACCGCAATGCGGTAATCGACCGTCGCGACCTGCTGAATCATATCTGGGGTAACGATTCCTTTTTCAACAGCCGAAACCTGGATGTCTATATCACCAAAATCCGCGGCTACCTCAAAGAAGACCCCAGCCTTGAAATTATTACCATAAAAGGGGTGGGGTATCGGTTTGTAGTCTGATAAACAGAGAAATAAGGAACAGTGGAATAGGGAATAAGAAAGTAGACTTTTGTACTTTCTTATTTCTTATTTCCTATTTCTCTGTTCTTCATTCTGCTATCTTTGCCTCCACAAACAGATCGATATGAACCAGAAATTTGTAACCCGGATAGGGGAAGAACTGCAGGAGATTGAAAAGGCAGGGCTCTTTAAGAAAGAACGTATTATTACCAGTGAACAGGGTCCTGAAATCATCGTAAACGGGAAATCGGTACTTAATTTCTGTGCCAATAATTACTTAGGTCTTTCATCACATCCTAAAGTAATTGAAGCCGCCCACAAAGCCATCGATACACATGGTTATGGCATGAGCAGTGTTCGTTTTATTTGTGGTACACAGGAGATTCATAAAGAACTGGAGCAAAAAATTGCCGATTTTCTGGGCACCGAAGACACCATACTTTATGCAGCAGCTTTTGATGCTAATGGTGGTGTATTTGAACCCCTATTCAATGAGCAGGATGCTATTATCAGTGATGCGCTGAACCATGCATCTATTATTGACGGTGTTCGTTTGTGTAAGGCTCAAAGGTTTCGCTATGAGCACAACAATATGGATGATCTGGAGGCAAAGCTGAAGGAAAGTGCAGGTTGCAGAAGCAGGATTATTGTAACAGACGGCTCATTCAGTATGGATGGAACCATTGCGCAACTGGATAAAATCTGCGACCTCGCAGATCAATACGATGCCATTGTTATGATTGATGAATGTCATTCATCAGGCTTTCTTGGTAAAACAGGACGTGGTACACACGAATACCGTGGTGTAATGGGACGGATAGATATTATTACGGGTACTTTGGGCAAAGCATTGGGCGGTGCCAGTGGCGGGTTTACATCGGGTAAAAAGGAGATCATTGAAATGCTGCGTCAGCGCAGCCGTCCTTACCTTTTTTCCAATACGGTGGCTCCATCTATTGTAGGTGCTTCCATTGCCGTATTAGATATGCTCACAGAAACCACTCAGTTAAGGGATCAGCTGGAGTATAACACTAAATATTTCCGTACTAAAATGACAGAAGCTGGATTTGATATTAAACCCGGAGATCATCCCATTGTTCCCATCATGTTATATGATGCAGTAGTGGCACAAAATTTTGCAGCTAAATTACTGGATGAAGGTGTGTATGTGATTGGGTTCTTCTATCCTGTTGTAGCCAAAGGACTCGCACGTATTCGTGTGCAGTTGAGTGCGGCACATCAACAGCACCATTTAGATAAAGCCATTGCAGCATTTACAAAAGTGGGGAAAGAGCTGGGTGTATTAAAAGCATAAGCGATTCAATTTTAGTATGGTTATTAAAATAAAAACAATGTCATCAGTAAAAAATATTCTTTCAGTTGGTTGTGTGCTTACTGTATTATTGATAGCCTGTTCTCCCAACAATGTAAAAGTGGAAGACAGTTTCAAAAAATACTTTGATGAAAATAAAGTGACAGGCACATTCGGTCTCTTTGATAATGGGACCGGACAATTCACCATCTATAACCTGTCCCGTTTCAAAGATTCTTCCTACTTACCTGCTTCTACATTTAAAATTGTGAATTCACTGATTGGTATTGAAACAGGGCGTATAAGTAATGAGAAAATGGTGATTAAATGGGATGGCAGGATCAATATATTACCTGGTGGCGATACTGCCCACGAATGGAACCGCGATCTTACCATGGAAGAAGCTTTTGCAGCTTCTGCACTACCTTATTATCAGGAAGTAGCCCGCAGAATCGGTAAAGACACCATGCAAAGATGGATCGACAGCCTGGAGTATGGTAACAAACAAATAGGTACTGCCATCGATTCGTTCTGGATCAATAATAGTTTGAAAGTAAGTGCCGATGAACAGATGGGTCTGGTAAAGCGTTTGTATTTTGCACAATTGCCTTTCCAGAAAAGAACACAGGAGATCGTGAAAAAAATGATGATCAGGGAAAACAATGCCAATTATCAGCTGGCTTATAAAACCGGACTGGGATTTAAAGAGAATGGAAATTTAATCGGCTGGATCGTTGGCTGGATCGAAGAAAATAAACACCCTTACTTTTTTGTATTGAATACAGAAGGTCCTCAAGATGCAAAGATGACGGAGGCCCGCATGAATATCCTGAAAGCAATTTTAAAGGAGCAGGGCTTTTTTGAAGGTAAAAGATAATCCTTCAATCTTAACGATTCCTTCATGTATAAATACGGGGTTCTAATTACCGCTTTCTGAACTTCATGATAAGATGAAGAGAAGAAAATTTATTGTACAGGCTGCCACCCCTTTTCTGGCTTTTTGTACGGCCTGTGGTAAGTCTGCTGAAACAGTACCCACTGCTGAAGTCAATTTTACAGTTGACATTACAAATATTTTATCATCAACAGGTACCAGTATTGTGCGAGATGGGGTAATTGTAGTGCGGGTAGAAGCTGCTACTGCAGTTTCATCATTTATTGCTTTTCAGGTAGAGTGTACACATGCTGCCAATCCGATTATCTGGAATCAGTCTGCACGTCAGTTTAACTGTAACCTGCATGGAAGTGTATTCAGTATTACAGGTTCTGTGGTTAATGGGCCAGCCAATCGTCCACTAAAAGCTTATAATCTTAGTCTGAATGGTAATTTATTGCGTATTACCGGTTAGTAAGTGCTTTCAGAAATGCAACCAATGCTAACTTTTCATCGGCGGTCAGGTTCAGTTGATCAGCCGGTAAGGTCTGGTTGGGAACAGAAAGGCCAAGTCCAACTCCTCCGCCTCTGTCATAAAAATCGATTAAGTCTTCTAGTGTTTTAATGGAACCATTATGCATATAGGGGGCCGTAAGTGCTGCATTTCTGGCTGTGGTGGTTTTAAAGGAATTTTTATAAGGTAAGGATGGAATTACCCCAAACTTACCAGGATCCTGATCAAGCTGGTAAGGCGGTGTATAAGAGGCAGGAACACCTAATACTTCTGTTTCAATTTTTGTAAAGCCCGGAGGAACAGTACCATTGAACAAAGGCATAAAATGGCAGGTGCCGCATTTAGCTTTTCCCATGAATAAATTGAAACCCTTAATTTCTGTTTGGTTCATACTTGTTGAATTACCACGCATATATTCATCAAATCGGCTGTTCATCACAGATTGGGTTCTGATGTAGGCGGCCAGAGCAATCTGTAAATCTGATTCAGTTATTTCATTTTTACCAAATGAAGCAGTAAACAGAGAGTCATATTTTCTTAGCCCTTTTAATTTTCTAATGGCTTTACTAAGATTGCCATGCATTTCTTCAGGATTTTCAATAACCTGTTTGGCCTGGTCTTCCAGAAATGAAACACGCGTATCAGCAAATTGAGAAGGTTGTAATGCGGCAAAAAAAATACTGGGTGTATTTCTCATGATTACTTTTCTTCCATCAAAACTTTTATTTTTTGGAAGTCCATCTGTGAATGCTTTTTGACGATTATGACAGCTTCCGCAGGTTCTGATATTGTTTCCAGACAAAAGCGGTTCATAAAACAGTTGCTTTCCTAAGTATTCGAGGGAAGCACTATTGGCTGGTTGGCTATAATTTGTTGAATAATACCAGGGGTTCCATGCACCGGAATCAAAAAGTGAAGCAGCATTTGAAGCGAGTGGACGTGGCTCAGTAAAATAAAGAATACCTAAATTATTTTGAACAGTATTCAATAATGAAGTTGCTTGGTTCATAAACCTGGTAATAAAAGCGGCCCTGTCGAAAGCAATAAAATCGTTATGCTCTTTCAGGTAATTGGCTGCATTGGTGAATGCAGTAATAAGTTTATCATCATTAGGTTTATCAGTAACCGTATAAATTTGCAGGTTTTGCTGCAGGCTTTTGAGAGATGCGGCAGCTTCCGCTAAAGAAAATTGGGCAATGGGTGAATCATATCCGGAAATTCCTAAAGTCATGATACGGAAACACTGTAGTCGAATGGCATCCCACACATGTGCATCTGTAAGTTCCAAGGTTTCAGCTGTAGTCTGAAGTCTTGTAACGGCTGATTGCAAAAGTTTACTCTGAACTATCAGTTCTGTGTAATCTGCTACCTGTTCATTTCCAAAAATCATTTCTTCAATTACCTGAAACCCGCTGGGCTCAGAAGGATAATCAGGATTGTCTGCCTCTACTTCGGGTATCGGGGCCCCATTAATAGCTTTAGAAGTAGTGGGATAGTAATACTCAGTGAGGAATTCTATTGATTTATACTGAAGTCTCGCTTTCTTAAATGTTTCACGAAGAAGAGTAACATTGCTTTTATTAGTAGCAAGTAATAAAAAACTATCAGTCTGTTGTTTCAATGCAGTAATACCTTTCTGGTACAGGCTTTTTACAGCCGTATGTTTATTTTCTTTTTCCTGTGTACAATAAATGAGGAAAGAAGTAATAAAACAAAACAAACAAATGACAGATACTTTCTTCATAACCGATGGTAGAAAAAACGCTCCCGCAAAAGGCGGGAGCGTAAATGTTTAAAATCAATTAATGTATTACTTTGGTAATCCTTTAATAACAACAATCTGACTGGCCTGGTTCTCATTAGGTCTGAGTGATCCACCATCTACGCCTTTGTATTTATCACCTCTCCAGGTATGTGGCTGAATACAAAGCATGAAAGTGTTATTGATACCAATTGTTTCAGAAACATCAATCATAGCACCATATTCCCAGCTTCCGAATGTTGAATTACCACCAACATTGTATTTTGCTGCATCAGTAGCAGTACGACGGTGATCTAATTCCATCACTTTCTTAAGCTCTTTACTGGCAATATTGTATTGATAAATGTAAGCGTCATGTGTTTCATCACCATAGCTATTGGCATCTTCCTGAATGTATACATAATTCTGTGTTACAAGAATATTATCGGGATTTTGAAATTCTTTCGCTTTACCGGTTGTGCGGTTATCACCATCCAAAATACATTCAATACGTCCAACCAATGGATTGCTGGCATCAAGTGCTAATTTGTATACACGACCATATTTAGTTCTGCTGAAATCAGCATTGGCACCCGTAGTAGCCTGACCGGTAACATTGAAATAGATATCACGATTGGCAACTGCAGACCCTTTTCCATAATCCAGGTCTTCAACCCTGCCAAAACGAACTGAATTTAAACCTACTGCTGCAAGTTGTAACTGGCGACCAGTAAGTGTTGCTGCATTGGGTATTTCAACAAACTCAACATCATAGCCAGTGCCTTCGAGCATATCCTTTTCTTTGATGTTCAGGTCTTTGCGTCTGAGTGTGTAGAGTTTACCATTGGCAAGATCACCCACTGTATTCGATACATACAATAAAACCTGACCACCTTCTGGACCGCTATCATCGTCACCAATAATAATAACTGTTTTACCTGGGTAGGCATTTTTATTCAGGGGTACAGCATTTTCAGCACTGGTGCGTCCAAGGCCTGGTAATTCTTTAGAAGTGGCTGCATTGAAATTTGTTTCAAGCGGATTAATACCATGGGTACGGCTTTCTTCACCACTTTCACCAGAGGTAAGGAATAAAGGACCAAAGCCATGCTCAGCCTGAGTGGCCATAGTAGCAGAACATAAACGCCATACACCACCGGTAGAATTTAAAATGTATTCACCTTTGGTTGGTTTAAAGGTTTTATCAAGGGTAATCCTGGATACTGCGAAATTGTCTTCATGGTTCACCAGGAAACTATAGGTGCCATCTGTATTTTTTAATAATCCGGCACCATCTGCTGATCCGCCGAATACAAAATTCGGACTACCGCTTAATACATCATCACTGCCAATTAAGCTGAATACTTCCAGGTTCTCAAAACCAGTAAGTTTTTTTACCAGCGAAGGTGTTGTAGAGTGATTGGTCAGCACCACATCACCGGAAGCATTGGTATCAGAATTTTTTTTACATGCTGTTAAAGTTCCTGCAAGTGCGAGCAGTATCAGGCCCGAATGGGTAATCGTTTTCAGAATCATATGCTAAAAGTTTAGTTGGCAAATATCAATTCAGAACATAACTCAGGGGTTAAGTCAAAATGAATAGTATGTCAACTAATTGTTACGCGTTTTACGTATTACTTTAGAGGAGCATGGTTCATTGAACAATATTAGTATTCTGTTATTTTTGTGTTAAGCACCATATCTTCATACGGCTTTATTTGAGCAAAGAGTATAAACCTTTAAACATGAATAAACGACAGGGCTATATATCGTGGGATGAATATTTTATGGGTGTTGCGCTCTTATCTGCTAAACGCAGCAAGGATCCCAATACACAGGTAGGTGCCTGCATTGTAAATGATAAAAATAAAATTGTAGGAGCAGGCTATAATGGGTTACCTATTGGCTGTGATGATGATGAATTTCCGTGGAGTAAAGAAGGTGATTTTCTTGAAACAAAATATCCTTATGTATGTCATGCAGAACTGAATGCTATTCTCAATAATATTGGTATGGATCTGAAAGGCTGCAAAATATATACTGCCTTGTTTCCCTGTAATGAATGTACCAAAGCCATTATACAGGCAGGAATCAAAGAAGTGATTTATCTCTCAGATAAATATGATGGAACGGATCCTTCTAAAGCAGCAAAACGAATGTTGGAAAAAGCTGGTATCCATTTCCGGAAAGTAAAAGTATCAGTAACCGGTTTAATCCTTTCTTTCAACGAAGAAGATGTGTGATGGTTATTTTTCTTTTTTTCGAATAACCTGGAATACGTTTCCTTCAGGATCCTGACCTGTAAACAGTAAGTAAGGATAGTGACTATAACTGGTAATAGCTTGAACCGCTACTCCTTTAGTTAATAGCATTGTATGTATTTGATGAATGTCTTCATCTGTCTCGAAAATAATTTTGGTATTACTTTCTGTAAAACTGCTATTTGATTGATCAGTATAATCAGCACCTATTTTATGTAATCCTATTTTTGCATTTCCGGCAGAGAACAGAATCCATTCTGAGGGAATTTCTTCCAGTATCGAGAAGCCGAATACATGGTGATAAAAATGTTTCATTAATTCAAAGTCAGCCACAAATAGCATGATACTATCTAATTTTAAATGCATGGGCCTATCATTTATCATAAATATAATCAGTTCAAAGCCTTTCTGATAGCGGGAGCTATTTCAGATCCAAAAATTTCAATTGATTTCATCAGATCTTTATGCGATGGCCCACCAACATCCATATGTGCGGCAAAACGGGTAAAACCTAATATTTCATGCAGCTGTAAAATTTTATCAATCGCTTCATTGGCTTCTCCGATTACCAGTGCGCCGTTTTTACCCCTGCCAAATTCAAACTGTTCACGTGTATAGGCCGACCAACCCCTTTCTTTACCAATGCGATTCATCTGTGCAGCATATTGTGGAAAGTATTCCGCTGCTACTTTTTTGCTGTCATCACCAAAGAAAGCATGCATATGCACACCTGTCTTCAATTGTTGGGAGGGGTGTTTGAAATGTTCATATACTTTTTTGTAATAATCGAACAAGGGTTTGAATTGTGCCGGACTTCCGCCAATGATGGCGAAAATCACCGGGAGGCCATACCTGCCTGCTCTCAATACAGATTCGGGTGTGCCGCCAACAGCAATCCACATATCAAGTAGTTTGTTGAAAGCACGCGGAAATACATCCTGCTTCACCATGGGTAACCTGAACTGCCCTTTCCAGCTAACAGCTTGTTGTTGATTGATCTGAAACAGCAAATCAAGTTTCTCGTCAAATAAAATATCATAATCGGCCAGGTTAAAGCCAAATAAGGGGAAGGACTCGGTGAAACTTCCCCTGCCCACTACCAGTTCGGCTCTGCCATTCGTAAGTAAATCGATGCTGGCATATTGCTGGTACAAACGAATGGGGTCAGCAGAACTTAATACAGCAACCGCACTTCCCAGCCTGATATGTTTCGTAACTGAGGAAGCTGCTGCCAGTATAATTTCTGGTGCAGCAACTGCATATTCAGGTCGGTGGTGTTCGCCTATTCCAAAAAAATCAAGCCCCAGTTCATCCATCAGCTTAATTTCTTCGATCATTTCCTTTAATCGCTGACCTGCAGGAACAGTAATACCCTGTTCATTTACATGCAGGTCACCAAACATACCAATACCCAGTTCCATCTTTTTTTTGCAAAAGTACATTGCGGTTGCTGAGTTTGATAAAGAAACAATCCGATAAAAGTGGTATAAAAGAATAAAATGATGTACACATCCTTTGAGGATGCCGCTTTTATCCTGCAAATACAATCCTGAACAAGACAAGTTGAATCCTTAAACGCTGCATAGCATAAAAAGTTTCAACAGAAAATAACAAGTTGTTAATTTATAACCATATCAAGATAATTTTCGCAAATACATCTTTTTGTAAGCAGAGTACATTTAATTATTGGTTTGAAATAATAATCGTCAAAAGTACAATTATTATTCACCGGATAGTTGAAGCTTGTTTTAACATCGAAAACTGATTCAAATGCTACGCTGCCTTGCCGCCATTGTACACTCGTACAATGTATCTTATTTTTTTGTCTTCGGTCGAAGCACTGAATTTCTTTTACAAGATGGGTAATGTCTTGCTGTTTGTACGGCTATCTAATATTATATATACACTGATCTATTTATAACCAACTAACATTTCATTATCAACCTTACATTATGAGTAAAGCTACACGGTTCATTATGCGGAAGCACTTATTCATGCTGGTGCTGGCGTTATTTGCCTGTTTTGCAGCCAATGCGCAGGTAAAAATTACCGGTAAAATCCTGAATAAGAAAACAAACACACCGCTTGCCGGTGTTGCCGTTGTTGAGAAAGGGGGTACCAATGGTACTGAATCCCTGGAGAACGGTACATTTTCTTTCAACGTTAAAAGCGCAAATGCTACCCTGGTGATTTCTTCATTAGGTTTTACCACACAGGAAATAAAACTGGCCGGTAAAACAAATGTGGAAGTATCATTAGATGAAGACATAAAAGGTATTGATGATGTAGTAATCATCGGTTACCAGAACTCAACACGCAGAACTACTTCAGCGGCTATTGCGAGTGTAAAGGGTAAGGACATAGAAAATACACCTTATCCCACATTCGATGCCATGCTGCAGGGTCGTGTGGCTGGTTTGAATGTATTATCTGTTTCTGCTGAGCCAGGTGCCAGTGGTATAGTGAATATCAGGGGTAACAGCAGTGTGGCTAATTCAAGCGGAACGGGAACTGCTACCGGCGTCTCTGCACCTTTATATGTAATTGACGGTGTGGTATTCGACGTAAGTGATTTGCGTACTGCTTATGGTAACAGTAACCCACTCGCTGCCATCAACCCAAATGATATTGAGTCGATCGATGTATTAAGAGATGCATCTGCTGCTGCTATTTATGGAGCCAGGGCAGCTAATGGTGTGATTATTGTGAAAACAATAAAACCCAAAGGAGGTAAACCTCAGTTCAGGTTATCTTCTTATGTGGGTCTTACCACCAAACCAAGTTTTAAACCCGTGATCATTGGTGCTGAAGAAAGAAGACTGAAAATGGATATCCTCCGCGAACAGGCTACTTATCAGCAACAGGGTGTAATGTCGCAGTTCCTGACAGATAGCCTGAACCCTGCTTTTAATAATGCCACTGATTTTCAGGAACTCTTTTTTCAGGATGCCATTCTTCGTAATGTGGATTTCAGTGTGGCCGGATCAAACCAGGGTATGTCATATCGTCTTTCACTCAACAGTTACCAGGAAAATGGATTACAGCCAGGTTTCTACATCAAGAGACTGGCGCCCAGATTATATGTGAGTATGAAACCTTCTAAGAACATGGAGTTTACTTCAGATACTTATTTAGGATTTGTGAAAGAACAGCGTGGTGATGGTACAGGTAACGTTACGCCTTACAATATTCAAACCTTTCCTTCTTCTTTCTGGAGAATTGATGATGTAACACGTAATAACTATGCAGGCAAAAATGATAAGATCAGGGACGATGCACGTACAACCAGCATCAACGGAAACCTGCGACTTACCTGGAACCTGGCAAAGAATATCACTTTTATCAGTTCACTTTCTTATAACCTTGGTTTTGTTAGAAGAGATTATTTACGTGATAGAACTACCACTAATAATAACGTATCAACAGCGAGTTTAAATGAAAGTAATTCCAGCAGGTACGAATTAGAGAATTATGCTACCTGGAGTAAATCATTTGGTAAAAACCTCGACCACAGCGTAAGTGTACTGGTAGGTACAGGTGTTGAAGAGCAGGTAGTAAAAACAACTACTGCCAGTGCCATCGGTATTCCTTTCGATGCCATCCGGGTAATAGCAGGTGTGCCTACAGGGCCTAATTTAAGTGTAGGTACCAACTTCGAAGACCGTTCAAGGATGTCTTATTTTACAAGAGCCAGTTATAATTTCAAAGGCAAATATGGTATTGATGCCTCATTCAGAAGAGATGCTTCATCCCGTTATGCACCCAGCAGCCGCTGGGGAACATTCCCGGCTTTTTCGGCCCGTTGGAATATTTCTGATGAGCCTTTCTTTAAAAAATTCAGCAAAGTCATTTCATTTGCCAAAGTTAGATTCAGTTATGGTGTAACGGGTCGTGACCCAGGTGGTTATTACGCCCAGTATCGCCAGTTAATTACGAATGTAGGCTACCCAACCGGTTCACTCGGTGCAGGTGCTGCCGGTAATATCGTTACTTACGGAGGCGTTACAGCAGTTACTCCTAACTATGCCGGTGCGGCTCCTGCTACTAATATTACCTGGGAAAAAGCACCACAAACCAACCTGGGTATCGATATGAATTTCTTAAAAGATCGTATCAGCCTGAGTGTGGATCTTTATCATAAAGCCAGCAAAGACCTCATCTTTAATATTCCTGTTCCTGTTACAACAGGTTATACAACGGCTACCAACAACTTTGTGGATATAGCCAACCGCGGTATTGAAATTTCGCTTAATACCAATAACCTCTCTAACCGCAGTCCATTGAAATGGCAGACCAGCCTGAATGTGGCATTCAATGATAACTATGTAACAAAACTTCCCGATGGTAACAGAGACTTCGTATACGGTCCTGTTTTCTTGTCGAGAAAACTTACCATCGGTAAACCATTGTATGGCTTCCAGGTATTTAAGATCAACGGTGTTTATCCAACAACGGGTGATGTGCCGGTAGATCCGCTCACAGGTTTGCGTACCAGGATTTATAGTGGTGCACAATTCAGTGGTGGTGATAATGCCAAGCAGGATATCAACGGCGATTATAATGTGGATGATAATGATATGGTGGTACAGGGTGATCCCAATACCAAAATCTATGGTGGATTCATCAATACCTTAACCTATAAAGGTTTCTCCGTTCAGATTCTGTCAACCTTTATCATCGGTAGAAGTGTATGGAATGGTTACCTGTCAGATAAACTCGCCTCTGCGAGCAATAACCCACCCAACTTTTTTGGTACAAGATCAGGTCCGGCTGCAGAGTTCAATGATTTAAACTTATGGAGAAGACCAGGAGATGTGGCAACCTTAGGTAGCCTATTCAGCACCACTGACCCATGGACCATCCGTTCTTCTTTATTTGTAGAAGATGCAAGTTTCTTTCGGATCAAAACCATTAACCTTTCTTATAATATTCCTGTAAGTGCAGGATTGAAAAAGATGGGTGTACGCATGCTGCGTTTGTATGGTGTAGCCGATAACCTGAAAGTATTTTATGGTGCCAACCTGCCCGACCCAGAGTCGATAGGTATTGATGGTTTTACCACCGCCAATGGTTATCCTACTCCTAAGAAATTTACCATAGGATTAGATATTCAGTTTTAATTCTTAAACACGAAATCATGCAACTGACTAATAAATATCTGAAACATTTTCTGGGTCTCTTTGCAATTGTTGCAATGACGGCATCCTGTAGTAAAAAGTTCTCAGAACGAATACCCATCAATGCGCCAACAGATGGCAACTTCTGGAAAAATGAAATTGAAGCGAATGGTGCTGTAGCAGGTTCATATGCTACCCTTCGTGCAGCCATGAATGAAATGGGTATGGCCCATTATTATTATGGTGATACACAAACAGACGAGTTTGTGGCCAGACCCAATGGAGAGGATTATCCTGCTATCACACAAATTCAATGGCAAACCTTTGTAGCACCCACACAAACATTCCGTGGTTTGATCAGGTTACGTCGTTGGGATAATTTCTATCGTACGATTGACCAGCAAAACCGCTGTTTAAAATTTATTCCGAATATTCCTTTATCAGAGTTTACTTCTGTTAACAAGGAAGCAGCAAAGAATACACTGATCGGAGAGAACTATTTCCTTCGCGCCTTCACTTATTTCTATATGGCCAGAATCTGGGGAGATGTGCCATTGGTGCTTGAGTCGGCAGAAGATGCAGCAAAAGAACCAAACTTACCCAGAACCAAACAGTCTGAAATACTCGATCAGTGTATTAAAGACGTACAGGAAGCTATTAAACTACTGCCTTATGTAACAGCAGCAACTGCTAACAGACCCATTAGGGCCAACAAAGCAACCTGTTATGCCTTACTGGCACATATCTATGCCTGGAAAGGTGAATACGATAAAGTTGTGCCTGCTGCAGATTCAGTGATCCTCAACGGCGGCTATTCGCATGTGAGCAGGGCCACAAGGGCTTCTTATACAGCCATGTTCAGGGGTAACTCTCCTGAAGGTATTTTTGAAATTTCACAAAATGCAGCCAATGAAGGTTCACTGATTACGGCTGCTTACGGTGATATCAATAACAGCATTGCTGCGCGTACATTAAAATCACCTTACCTACTAACACAATTGGGTAACTCACTGTTTACTTTAGATGCAGGAACACTTACTACCTTGTTTCCGAACAATGCAGACAGTGTTGATTTGAGAAGAAGAAATGGTTTTGATTTTTGGGGAACAACAGATCCCATATGTACCAAGTATGCCAATATTCTTTATACAGGCCCCAATAATACATCACCCCTCAGTCAGAATAATATCATCGTATTCAGACTGGCAGATATCAAGTTACTGAAAGCTGAAGCACTGGCAGCTTTGAACAATCCAACCGGTGCCAGAACCATCGTCAATGAAATACGTGCACTGGCCGGTATCGGACCCACTACAGCTACTGATGCTAATATGTTTGAAGAAGTGATCCAGGAAAGAGGAAGAGAATTGTTTATTGAGGGTCATCGTTTTTACGACCTGGTACGTTTAGCGCGTAAAACAAATATCATCCGTTTCAATGGTACCGGAACTGTTATTCGTATGACGATTTCAGACTTTAACCAGGGTAAATATTACTGGCCGGTAGAACCCATCTTAATGGCATTGAACCCATTACTGGTACAGACGCCTTTCTGGGCTGATAAAATGTAATAACCATGAACAGTAAAAAAAATACTATGTCATATAAATATATCATCGCCGCATTCATATTTATTTGTTTGCTCGGCCCCTGTAAAAAAGACTACCTCACCGGAGGAACCCTGCACCAGGAAATTACTCCATTGAATAATATCGATTACATGAAGAGTAATGCCTTCAACCTCTTCGATACAGCTGTTGTAGTAATTGATCGTTTAGGGTTGACGGCACGGGTAAATAGTGCAAAAACCTTTTTTGCCTTTACCGACTACTCAATTGTAAATATGATTAACCTGCGTTTACAGCAGAAACAGCAGGTTAATCCGCTGGCTGTTTATACACTTGATAGTTTAGTCAGAGATATCAATGAAGATTCTGTAAGACAGTATATCCTGAATGAAACCGTTGAACTGAAGACAGCTCCGGAATTAATACCTGCTACCTATACCAGTGCCGGTAATACAACAATGGGTGTAATCAAACAGGTACAAACCAATGCCACATATCTTGAAAGAACGCAGGCACCCACTTTTCTTTTGTTTTATGTAAAAGTAAGGGGAGCGTTGGATCAGCCGGGAGTTACACCTCCTACCGGCCAGAATGATATCACGGTCCAGTGTCAGACAACAGGCATTAAAACATCCAATGGTAGTACCACCATGCATGTGCTGGCCAATACACACACATTTGTAAGATTCTAGACATACAAAATAAAACGCTATGAAACCTATCTATAAATATATCAGTGCAGCAGCCATTATTCTGGTAACAGGTTATGCATGTTCCAAGAAACCTTCTGAAGGATTCCTGGGCAGAACCTTTTTCTACCTCTCTAATCCATTCATAGGTGCCAAAGGAAGGGTGGTAACTTCAGTTCCCATTCAGGCCGACGGATCAACCAATCCCCTTTATGTAAAATTATTACAGGTGCGCAACCGTGCCGGACAGGTAACAGATGCCTTAACCAAGGAGTATGAAATTCCTATCTATAAAGGAGAAGTAACGCCACAGGATTCAACACCGCAATTACTGGCAGCAAAACTGGGTACTGCCATGTACAAACCCTTTACTGTAAACTCCATCGGAGGAAGGTTAGAGTTATCACCTGCAACCGCAATGGTAGATACAGGTTTGTATACCTTCGATATTGAAGTAAGTAATATCCGTGGTTCAAAAATCATCAACAGTGTTGCGAAAGTGCAGCTGACACCAGCTGTGCCCACACAAATCATCAGACAATTTGCCAACAGCTCTGCACCTAATCAGGAAACAGTATTTACTACACAGTCTAATTTCAGCACGATCCTGGAGAGACGTGCAGGCCCTAACCAGATCATCATCCGTTTTGTGGATGCAAATGGGGCTACTTTCAATCCAAAACAAGGACAGGTATTGCCAAGGGTAGGTACCGTTGCTGCACCACGTTTTGTGTTCAGACAATTTGCACCTTACTATCCTGAAGTCATCAATGATACCGCCTTTATTTATCAGTACCCTGAGAAAACACCCACTTTCCCATTGTACCTGCTGAATAATGCATACCTGAGTTCTTACAGAATACCTGCTCAGTTTAATACACTGAACCAGAATATCAATCCCGAATTTGCCATCCGCTTATTCCCGACAGATGGTGTGACTTCTGTATCTGGAACATGGGTTATTACCAACCGAATTGGTTTCGCTGCCAAAAGATAGTTTCTTTAGCAGGCGTTAGTTATAGCAAGAATGAAAAGTCACCGTGAGGTGACTTTTCCTGTTCATAAACATCAACTCATTTAGGCATGAAAAAAATCATCGGATTATGCATCGTATTGTTGAGCTGCTTTATCCAACCAAAGGCACAGCCAAAAGAAACAATATATAGTCCTGATCGGAAATTGAAAGTATCCGTCTTTCTGAATGCAAAGGGCGAGTTATTCTACAATGTATATCACAAAGACTCACTTGTCATCAAGGATTCGCGGCTAGGTATTGACAGAACTGATGCAGATTTTACAACTGGATTAAAATTGATATCTGTCTCTCCAGTTACAACTGTCACAGAAACATACACTCTTCAGCATGGAAAGAAAAAACAGGTAAACTATCGGGCACAGCAGCGAAAATTTTCTTATTCAACAGTATTGGCACAATCAATGGAAGTTGTTTTCAGGGTATCGAATGATGGTCTAGCTTTCCGTTATGTTTTCGATGCTAAAAAAGACAGAGATAAGCAGTATCGTATCACCAAAGAACTAACGGCTTTTCATTTCAAACAACATGCAATTGCTTTCCTGCAACCGAATATGAATTCAAAATCGGGATGGAATAAAACGCAACCTTCTTATGAAGAACAATACCAACAAAGAATACCTGTTGGTACTACTGCACCTGAAAAAGCGGGATGGGTTTTACCTGCCTTATTCAAGTCGGGACCGTATTGGATCAGCATTACCGAGGCAGCAGTAGATACCAATTACTGCGGCTCAAGACTGGATCAGTATTCACCCGATGGTAATTATACCATTGCCTTTCCACAGGAAACAGAAGGTATTGGATCCGAAGCCGTATATCCTCAGTCTGTATTGCCCTGGTACACACCATGGCGTGTTATCACATTGTCTGATGAATTAAGTGTACTGGCAGAATCAACGCTGGGTACCGATCTGGCTATACCTGCAAAATATGATGTATCGGCATGGCTCAAACCGGGTAAAGCATCCTGGAGTTGGATTATGTACAAAGACGGATCGATTAATTACCAGGTACAGAAACGTTATATCGACTTTGCGGCTTCCATGCAATGGCAATATTGTTTAATTGATGTAAACTGGGATCGACGCATTGGTTACGACCGAATGGATACACTGGCAAAATATGCAGCAACCAAAAATGTAAAACTGATACTCTGGTATAATTCCGCAGGTGACTGGAACACGGTGAACTTTTATACGCCCCGAAATAAACTATTGACACATGCTTCAAGAACAGAAGAGTTTGCAAGGCTTAAAAAAATGGGTATTGCGGGTATTAAAGTAGATTTCTTTCCAGGCGACGGACAATCTTCCATGAAATATTATATCGATATTTTAAAAGATGCAGCGGTTTATGGTATCGCTGTGAATTTTCACGGATCAACTTATCCAAGGGGCTGGTCGAGAACCTATCCGAACTTAGTGAGTATGGAAGCGATTAAAGGACAGGAATTTGTTACGTTCAACCAGCAGGATGCCAACCTGCAGCCCATACATTGTACCACCATGCCTTTTACCCGCAACCTCTTCGACCCGATGGATTATACACCCGTGAATTTATCAGGGATACCGGGCATCAGGAGAAGAACAACAAAAGGTTTTGAACTCGCTTTATCAGTAGTACTACTTTCCGGTATTCAGCATTTTGCTGATTCCGACAGCGGCTTAATGAAACAGCAGGATTTTGTGCAGGATTATATGCGTAACATACCAGATAGTTGGGACGATATGAAATTCATAGAAGGTTATCCCGGTAAATATGTGATACTGGCCCGACGGGTCGGTAAGCAGTGGTATATAGCAGGCATTAATGGTGAAAACAAAGAGAACAGTTTTCAACTTGATCTCTCCTTCCTCGGAAAAAAATATACAAACGGAACCGTGATCAGTGATGATCCGGAAAAGAAAGATCTTTTTAAACAGCAGATCGCCATCACAAATGGATATAAAATGCTGATGCAGCCATATGGTGGGTTTATCATACAAACAACGGCTGACTAAAACAGTCACCCATAAAAAAAGAGTGACACGCTACAGTGTCACTCTTTTTTATGGAACCAACTATTTAATTAAGCTGGTTTAGAAACGATCGAGGTTCATTACTTTGTTCCAGGCTGCTACAAAGTCTTTCACAAATTTCTCTTTGCTGTCTGCACAGGCATACACTTCAGCAATGGCACGGAGTTCAGAATTAGAACCAAACACCAGATCGGCACGTGTAGCTGTCCATTTAACTTCACCTGTTGTACGGCTTCTTCCTTCAAATTCCTGCTGATGGCTGTCTGCAGTGGCAGACCATGCAGTGCTGAAGTCGAGCAGGTTCACAAAGAAATCATTGGTCAGTACACCGGGTTTGTCAGTGAATACACCATGTTTCGATTGGTTATAATTGGTATTCAGTACACGCATACCACCCACCAGTACGGTTAACTCAGGTGCTGTGAGGGTGAGTAATTGTGCTTTATCAATCAATAAAGATTCAGCACTGGCCATTTGTTTTGGTTTCAGGTAATTGCGGAAACCATCGGCCTGCGGTTCGAGTACGGCAAATGAAGCCACATCTGTTTGCTCCTGAGAAGCATCTGCACGACCAGGTGTAAAAGGAACGGTAATATTGTGTCCTGCATCTTTAGCAGCTTTTTCAATAGCGGCACAACCACCCAATACAATAAGGTCGGCCAGTGAAACCTGCTTCTTACCGGCACTGGCATTAAATGACTGCTGAATAGCTTCCAGCTTATCCAATACTTTGGATAATTGTGGCGGATTATTTACTTCCCAGAACTTCTGTGGTGCAAGACGAATGCGTGCACCATTGGCACCACCACGTTTGTCGGAACCACGGAAGGTAGCAGCAGAAGCCCATGCAGTAGATACCAGCTCAGATACTGACAATCCTGAAGCGAGGATATTGTTTTTAAGTGTTGTAATATCTGATTCATTAATCAGTTCATGTGTAACAGCGGGTATCGGGTCCTGCCAGATCAGTACTTCTGCAGGAACATCTTTACCTAAGTACCTTGCACGTGGACCCATATCGCGATGCGTAAGTTTAAACCAGGCACGGGCAAATGCATCGGCAAACTGATCAGGATTTTCATAGAAACGTCTGGATACTTTTTCGTATTCAGGATCAAAACGCATAGACAGATCGGTCGTCAGCATAAATGGTGCATGACGTTTGCTGCTATCGTGTGCATCAGGTACGGTACCTGCACCTGCGCCGTTTTTCGGCTGCCATTGGTGAGCACCCGCAGGGCTCTTGGTGAGTTCCCACTCAAAGCCAAAAAGGTTTTCAAAATAATTATTACTCCACTGAGTAGGCGTGGTGGTCCATGCACCTTCCAGTCCACTGGTAATGGTATCGGCACCCTTACCTGAACCATAGCTGTTGGTCCATCCCATGCCCTGCTCTTCGATACCTGCAGCAGCAGGTTCTTTACCTACATATTTTCCGGGATCAGCAGCACCATGTGTTTTACCGAATGTATGTCCGCCGGCAATCAGTGCAACCGTTTCTTCATCGTTCATGGCCATACGACCAAAAGTTTCGCGGATGGCTTTTGCTGCGAGAATCGGATCAGGGTTTTTGCCTGGTCCTTCGGGGTTCACATAAATCAATCCCATTTCAGTAGCGCCTAATGGAGCTTCAAGGCTTTCAGGATTTCTGTGAGTGGCCACAAATTCTTTTTCACTACCCCAGTACACATCTTCATCGGGTTCCCATACATCGGCACGGCCACCGGCAAAACCGAAAGTTTTAAAACCCATTGATTCAAGCGCCACATTACCTGCGAGGATCATCAGATCGGCCCAGGAAATTTTCTTGCCATATTTCTGTTTAATAGGCCATAACAATAAGCGGGCTTTATCGAGGTTGGTATTATCGGGCCAGCTGTTTAAGGGTGCAAAACGCTGCATACCTGCGCCTGCACCACCACGGCCATCATGGATGCGGTAAGTACCTGCACTATGCCAGGCCATACGAATAAAGAAAGGACCATAATGGCCATAATCTGCCGGCCACCAGTCTTTTGAATCAGTCATCAAAGCCGTAAGATCCTTTTTCAGGGCATCGAGGTCCAGCGACTGAAATTCTTTGGCATAGTCAAAATCAGGATCCATGGGGTCAGATAAACTGGAATGTTGTCTGAGTACGTTAACGTTTAATTGATTGGGCCACCAGTCGCGGTTGCGGGTACCGCCGCCGGCAGACTGGTTGAGGGTGCCATTGTGCCAGGGACATTTGCTGATGTCGCCATGGGCAGTTGAATTATTTTCCATGTTGATCTATTTAAAAGTTTATTGGATGATTAAAAACGGGAATTGTTCGGACGACAAGATTACACTTATTTAACCGATAGTTCAAATTGATTATCTTTATGATAATATAGATTTAATCTATGACATTAACGCAATTAGAATATATGGTGTCGGTAGACACTTACCGCCACTTTGTACTGGCAGCTGAAAAATGTTTTGTAACCCAACCCACTCTGAGCATGCAGTTGCAGAAACTGGAAGAGGAACTGGGGGTAAAGATTTTCGATCGAACCAAACAACCAGTGATACCTACAGAAATTGGTGCAAGAATCATTGCCCAGGCCAGGGTAGTATTACGTGAAGCGGGTATGATCAATCAGTTGATTAATGATGAGAAAGATGTGATGACGGGCGAACTGCGCATCGGTATCATCCCCACACTGGCACCCTATCTCTTACCGGCATTATTTAAACAGGTACGCGAAAAATATCCGCAGCTGGAACTGGTAATCAGGGAAACGATTACGGAAGAAGTGATACATGAACTCAAAAATAACCGTCTTGATTGCGGCCTGGTGGTAACGCCATTAAAAGATCCATCTATCCGCGAAGATGTATTGTTTTATGAAGAATTATTTGTGTACGTATCCCGTAAGAATGCTTTGTACGATAAGAAATATGTACTGGCCGATGATATAGACCCCAATGAACTCTGGTTACTGGAAGAAGGGCATTGTTTCCGATCACAGGTACTGAATTTATGCGAGCTACGTAAAAGTGGCGACCTGCATTTTAAATATGCCACTGGTAATATCGAAACACTGAAGCGCATGGTCGACAAAAGCAATGGCCTTACCATTCTACCTGAACTGGCGGTGATGGAATTCAACAAAACGCAGATGAAATTGGTGAAACGTTTAAAAGAACCGAGTCCGGCCAGAGAAGTAAGCCTCGTTACCCATCGGGATCATATCAAAAACAAACTCATTCAGACATTAAAGGATGAAATATTGCTGATGATACCGAAGCCGATGCGGCAATTAAGAAATAAGAAAGTGGTGGAGATTAGTGAGTGATGGAACTGTATCTGTAAATCTTTGTTCCTGCTATTGTCATCCTGAGCTGCATTAATTACTGCAGGTTATTCTCTGCGACGAAGAACCCCTTCACAAATAATAAACGTACTACTGACAATTAATTTGCTAATAACACTTATTTTTATACCCAACCACAACAACTTCTATTCACTAAAACGCCACAAACAATGAACCATCATGAAAGAGAAACAACCTGTCATGAAGATCACAACAATGATTTTATCATGTATGGCGATGCTCCTGTTTGCGTTAAGCGGAATACAGGCGCAGCAAAATGAAGTATCCCGCAGTAAAGTAAACCAACGCTTTGTTCATCGGGCCATGGGTAATCCATACCTGCCCTTATGGGAACATTTGCCCGATGGGGAACCCAGGGTTTTCGAAGACCCCGATAAACCCGGAAAATACCGGGCCTATATCATTGGTTCACATGATTTACGGTTTACCAGTTATTGCGGACCCGATATCAGAATATGGTCGGCACCAGTAGAAGATTTATCGAGCTGGCGCGATGAAGGTGCTGTATTTACCTATCAATCCGAAGGGAAATGGGATGTGATGTATGCACCCGATCTGGTAGAAGTAAAAAGAAAGAACGGTAAAAAAGAATATTATTTATATCCGCACAGCCGTGGACCCAACAGGGAACCCATGGTAGCAAAGTCGAACCGCCCCGACGGACCTTTTACCCCTATTAACCTCACAGAAGATGGCAAACGTACATTGCCGGGAAGTATTTTAGGATTCGACCCCGCTGTGTATGTTGAATACATTACCGACCCCAAAGACCCCGACTATGAAATTGGTTTTCGTGCTTATGCCTACTGGGGCTTTCAAAGATCATTGGCGGCACAGTTAGATCAGAACACCATGTATTCACTGAGGCCCGGCACCAAAATCATCGATCGTTTTCTGCCGGCCAGTTCAAGGTATGGTGTGATTCGTGATCCACAGGGTACCGTGTTTCCACAGATTTATCCGGGTGAAGATCTGGGTACTTTTAATTTCTTTGAAGCATCTTCCATCCGCAAAGTGGGCAATAAGTTTGTATCTATTTACAGTGGTTATTCGGGACCGGAATATGGCGTGAGCAGTTCCAATTCAACCTTACGTTATGTAGTGGGCGATTCGCCATTGGGTCCGTGGAAGAGTGGTGGTGTATTGGTTGATTCACGTGCGCCGGTATTGAATAAAAATGGCAATGCCATTCAAACCACCAATGCGGGTCATAATACGCATGGCAGTATCCAGGAAATCAATGGTCAATGGTATGTGTTTTATCACCGGCCACCCCGTGGTTTTGGTTTTGCGCGACAGGCTATGGTGGCACCTATTTCGGTAAGCTGGGATGAAAAGCCTGTTTCGGAAGGTGGTATGGTGTACCTCAGGGCATTTGATCCCTATGCACCAAATAAAATTCATGTAGTAAAAGACAGTGCAGGAAAAGAATACAAAGGAGCGGAAGTAACATCGGAAGGGTTTCATTTTTATGGACTGGATCCCTACCGTTATTATTCTGCAGGTTATGCCGCTTATCTTTCCGATAACAGCATACAACAGGATTCATGGGATATCTGGGACAACCATATGCCCATTACCAAAGTGAAAAACGGACATATCATCGGCTATAAATATTTTGGTTTTGGTGGACTTGCCAAAGACTATAAAGGATTAAAAGCTTTTGAAGGAACCAGGAAAGGAAACAAAACTGCATTCAATCTTTTCCTCACACCCAAAACAGCAAAATCATTTAAAGTGAATGTGTGGCTGGATGGCCCCTGGGATAATGCCACCTGGAAAGGCAAAAAGATCGGAGAAATAGTGGTGCCTGAAAATGCAAAACAGGAAAGCACACAATTCACAATAGATGTGGCCGCTTTTGTAGATCAGCTCGATAAAAAACATGCCATCTATTTAGTAGCAGAAGGAGAAGGCACAGACATACTTTTCGATCTACAGGGTCTTGGGTTCAGTTCTGTAAAAAAGAAAATTACGCGTCCGGTGCCACCAGCTGTAAATATTACGGTGAACGGAACAGCATTGACTTTGTCTGAAACACCTGTGCGGTCTAACAATACCAATGGTTTAGTGGGTTATGGTGAATATGAAGTCAGCTATACAATACCAGCAGGTTCAACAACTATACCGCTGGTAGCAGCATCAACCAATAACCCGTTGGTAAAAGTAACGGTAACACAATCTACATCGCTCACAGGAAAAGCATTGGTGAAGTTTGATTATAAAGGGGTGGTGAAAACCTACAGTGTTGCTTTGCTTGAAAAGTAGTGTAAACCTCTTTGTAAGCTTTGAAAAAAAAGATTATAAACAGTGAATGAATTTGACTTCAATAAATTCATTCACTGTTTATATATACACATCATTGTTCTTTGTTTCTGATCTCAGGCCAAAGTTGGTTGGCTTTCTCAATCAGTGCCTGTTGATTTTTTGACCATATGTCTTTTACTTTTCTGTTGTAATTAAAATACAGTTTATTATCAACAATGGTCCAGGTATCTGTTTCAGTGGGGGCTTTATACCCTCGGGATGTACCATATGCACAATAGCCACCAAATTGAGGAGCGTATTTTACCGGATCTTTTTCAAAAGCTTCCAAGTTCTCTTTTGAGGCGAATTGCCAAACCGCATCCCTCCACTTATATTCAAATGCTGCACTTCCTTTAACAGGCATATTACTGGTAAAAAATGCGACCGGATCATACCCCCTGATCGCTTTTCCTTCATGACTGAAAATTTCTGCTTTCTGTGTAAATGCTGATAATGCGAAAATTAATGCGATAACCAGTACCTGTATCTTTTTTTTCATTTTAATTGATTGTTTTTTTATTGTAAGAATATCGGTTCAGACGCTATTACCGAACAAAGCTTACAGCAGCAAATACATTCTTTACAAATGCATATGGTTAAGTATACCATTTCGACAGCCGCGCATTAGATAATTGCTCTATAACCGGATTTTTTTGGAAACAAGCAAAGACATTTGTAAAAACGAGGCGGAAACAGCGTGCATTAATTTTACGGCGCCATGTGTGTAATCTATTTCGGGGATGTATAATTAATGGAAGTGAGTATTATAAATACAAGATCAGATTTAAATCTATTCCGTTTGTTACTTCACGACTAAATAATGAAAGCTAATAACAAAAAACCTGCTAAAGCTTTGGCGATAGAGAGGTTAGGTAAGTCCCACAGTATTGCGGGGATTTGCTATCTATTGAACTACGATGTGTAAATAAAAAAGCCCACCTCTCAAAAGGCGGGCTTTGTAGTCCCGACAGGAATCGAACCTGTATCTAAAGTTTAGGAAACTTCTATTCTATCCATTGAACTACGGGACCAGCAGAAATAATGAACAGAGGAATGTCGAATATCCAATGTCCAAATTTCTTTTAGGGTATTAAAAATACCAGACCGAGAGAAAGCCAGCTATACGCTTTGTGCTTTGTGCAGATGGCTCATAGCTCATAGCCCGAAGCTCACAGCTTTCTCCCAGCGAGCGCAAAAATAGGGGTTTCGGGATTTTGGATGGCAGGAAAAGGAGTATTTTAGTGATTCAACTGTATTCCATGCGCAAAATCTTGCTTTCGCTCTTCATTTTGTTCACCAGCATTTCCCTTATGGCACAAAACAATAAGCCCCGTATTCAGCTCAACCATATTGCCATTTATGTAACCAACCTGCAACAGTCGGCCGCCTTTTACCGGGATATAATAGGTCTTGATTCAATTCCCGAACCCTTTAAAATAGGCAAACATGCCTGGTTTAAAATTGGTCCGGCCATGGCCCTGCATGTGATAGCCGCTGCACCGGAGAAGAAAGTATACTATAAAAACAACCATATCTGCTTCAGTGTATCGGATATGGATGCTTTCATCGCCCGTCTCAACACTGCGGGTATTGTATATGAAGATGTAAGCGGTAAAACAGGCGCCATCACCACTCGCGTAGACGGCGTCCAGCAAATCTGGTTCCGCGATCCGGATGGGTATTGGATTGAGGTGAATAATGCGCGTGAATAGTGAATGGTGAATCGTGAATGAAGAAAATCCCTATTCACGATTCACCATTCACCATTCACTCTTCCTATATTTGCTGCTTTCAATATATATTATGAAGTTCTACAATCTTATCATTAAATACCGTTTCTGGCTCAGCCTGGTGCTGATTGCTGGTGGGGTGGCACTGAATATGACGGGTACCGGTTTCTGGCCTACTTTTCCTATTTATTTTATTGCACTTATTGGTTTACTCAGCCATTTTTTTATAGGTCCGTTACGCTTGATTCAGGAGCCCATGGAATCGGGTAATATTGAAGAAGTGGAGCGTATTCTGAATGGTATCTGGTTTCCGGGTCTATTATACAAGCCTGTTCGTTCTACCTATTATACCATTAAGGGTAACCTGGCCATGATGAAACAGGATTTTGATTCAGCCGAAAAACACCTGAAAAAAAGTACCGATCTGGGTTCTCCCATGCCCGAAGCAGAAGGCGCCAATAAATTGCAATTAGGCATGATGGCCATGCAGAAGGGCGATCTTAAACAGGGTGAAAGTTATATCCGTGCCGCTATCCGTGCCGGTATTCCTGATAAAGAAAGCGAAGCCGTGGCTTATCTTACCATGTGCCAGATATTTATGAACAAAAGAGAGTTCCGCGCCGCCAAAGATTTCTTCCGCAAAGCCAAAGCCTGTAAACCCACCACTAAGCAGGTGGTTGATCAGATTAAGGAAGTGGAGAAGTATATTTCACGCGTGCCGGGATAGCACAATTTTTGATTTTTTGATCTTTGATTTTTTGAATGATTTATTGGAAGTACTCATTTTGGTCATTCAAAAATCTAAAGTCAAAAAATCAAAGATCAAAAATCAAACTTCCCAATGTTGCGCATTATAAAAATACTGCCCGAGTCTGCCGCACTGGAAACTGTGCGGCTGCTTTTTTTGGAGTATGCAGCTGAATTGCAGGAAGACCTTTGCTTTCAAAGCTTTGATGCAGAAGTAAGGGATCCGATGAAGAAATATGGTCCGCCTGCAGGTGTTATTTTACTGGCTTACTGGAATGAGGAAGCGGTTGGCTGTATTGCATTACAGCCACTATCCGCAGCAGGTGTATGCGAAATGAAAAGACTCTATGTAAAACCTGCTTTCAGGAAATATGGTATTGGCCGTGCATTAGTAGAACAGTTGCTGGAAGCATCTGCTGCATTGGGTTATAGCAGTATGCGTCTCGATACACTCGACCGTCTTCAACCCGCTATCCGTTTATATGAGCAGTATGGGTTTGAAGTGATTAATGCCTATTACGAGAATCCGCTCCCGGGTGTGGTGTATATGGAGAGGAAAGCAGTGAGTGAGTAGTGAGTAGTCAGTAGTGAGTAATAAAGTTTTTTATTCCACTCACTATTCACTATTGACTACTCACTAAAAATCCGACATCTGCTATCTGCCATCAAAATTCTGCTAATATTTCGCTGGTGTGCCTGGCTTTGGTATGCTCTTTTTGATAAACTTCCTCAGGTTATCATTGCTTTTCTCCAGGTCTTCTTTACGGAGGTACATCATATGTCCGCTGCGATAGCCTTCCCAGCTCATGCGGTTTTTTAAACGGCCACTCGGATCCATCTGCCATAAATTATACTGGGCATTGAAATAATCGCAGGCACCATCATAATAGCCCGACTGTACCAATACGTGCAGGAATGGATTTTCTGCCATAGCGGTGCGGAGATTATCACCGGTTCTGTCGTTGGTACGGTCCCAGGGGTTTACCGGACCGAATACATAATAACGCAGATCGGTTTTGTATTTCAGTTCTTCACGTAAATACATATTGATGGCGGGTGTAAATGAATGCTCCCATGATAATAATTCAGAATTGTAGTCGGGTGCTTCACCTGCGTCTTTTTTATCGATGCCTTTATAACGTGAATCAAGGCGACCCACTGTGAATCCCTCATCGCGTAATAGTTCTTTCCAGAATAAACTGGTAGACACATCAAGGTTATTCTGCAAAATCACTTTTTCATTGATACCGGAATAGCGGGCCATTTTTGCGGCGATCTCTTTACGTTTGGTATCATCCAGTAACCATCCCTTGTTGATGGCTGGAACGAGATCGTTCATGGTGAATGCTTCTACTTCGGGAAGCATATCGGTCAGGTCTTTTTTCTGCAGATCGGCGGGTAATTTTTTATGGTACCATGCGGTGGCTGCATAATAAGGTAAACGTAAGGCTGCGGCTTCTCTCGGACTTCTTTCAATGCCCAGTGTAGTGGGAGATACAAGAATCACACCATTCAAAAACATCCAGTGTGCATTTTGCAGTTCGAGTGCCAAACCTGAAACACGGGTAGTACCATAGCTTTCACCGATAAGGTATTTGGGAGAAGCCCATCTGTTCATTCTGGTAACGAAAGTGTTGATCCATTCTGCGAGGTACTGTACATCGGCACGTACACCAAAGAAACGCGTGGTGGGAATGTCTTTATTGATGGGGCGCGAGAATCCGGTATTAACAGGATCAACATACACCACGTCTGCCACATCTAAAATAGAGTGTGGGTTATCTTTCATTCCATAGGGCTGAACGGGGTAGCCTTCATCGTCTACATTGAGGATACGTGGACCGGTATAACCAATCTGCATCCACAAAGCAGCTGTTCCCGGACCTCCATTGAATGATATGAGTAAGGGGCGTGTTGCTTTGTCTTTGATATCGGTACGTTCATAGTAGGTAAAAAATACACCGGCTTCAATTTTGCCGTCCTTATCCCAAACGGGCATGGTACCAACGGTGGCTTTATATGGAATGCGAACCCCTTTGATGGTGGCTTCATGTTCTGTGGTGACCGTGGCATCGGGATTAAAAGGAATATTGAATGAAGCGATTTTAGGGTCGTTTGAACCAGCAGCAGTTATATTGGTAGCTGCAGGAGCCCCACCCTGTGTTGAACCGGTGGGTCTTTGGGCAGCAACTGTTGTTGCTATGCCAAGCACCACAGCGGCAAGCATGTTTTTTTTCATAATAAGCAGTAATTGGTGTGAAGAATAAGTTCGAATATAAAAGTAACCGCAGAATTAGTGGATATAAAATCGGTGTTTGGGTGAATATGGGGCTTATTTACGTGACAAGAAACCCCAGAGGCAAAAGCTGGAAAGTAAAAGAAGGAATTTGTTCAGAATTATTTTTCCATGTGACAAAAGTCATGTAATTCATTAAACAGCCGTAGTAACTTGTACTATGAAACCAAAATGGCTTCGGCTGATACTGGCTTGTATATTTTTTATCACACTGGTATGGCTGGTTGTTAAGTGGTTTCAATCACCGTAATCAATCAATCCTTCTATATGAAAACAAACATGGGAAACATCGACAGACTTATCAGGGTAATTCTTGCACTTTTATTTGCTACCCTTTATTTTACCGGAACTGTTACAGGTACTTTGGGAACTGTTTTAGTGGTATTAGGTGGCGTGTTCCTGGCAACATCGGTTATTGGTTTTTGCCCGCTGTATACACTGGTAGGGGTGAATACCTGTGGGAATAAGAAATGCGGAATAGGAAATAAGGAATGAGAAAATATGTCTTATTATTTACAGCTGTAAGTGAAAGTTGTTTTACCATAGCATGCCGCAATACCCTGCTGTAAATCTCCTGTGGCATTAAGGCTGATGAGATAACCATCCGTATTGAATGTATAGGAGCTGTAATTGGTGGTCCAGGTATCGAGTACATTCCCATTTGCAGGGTTATAGATTTTTGTAACAATACTGGTTAATGGCTTATTGGATTTGTTGCCAAAAGACAGTGCAGTGTTGAATACATTACTTTCAAAAGCATCGGGGAATGTATAGATCCAGTTTTTTAGTGTGGTATTGTTGTCATATATCAGGTCTGCTTCAAGCATTTTGATGGAACTGTTTCCGGTAACGGTCATCACACATTTTGTAAGCAGGTTATTGGTATAGGTGTAGTTGGTTGTCTGAAAAGGCGTGGCTGATCCGTTGATGTATAGGTGTTTGGTAATAAGATAACCATCGCTGTTATAGGTATAAACGAACTGATGGTCATCTGCCGTATTGGGTATGCTCATATCAGACTTGGTTACAAATACACTCACTCTTTTCGATGCATCCAGTTTAATGTACTGGTGTTGATCGAGACGGATAGAGTCGGCAGTTATATAGGAAAGATTAGCTTCAAATAGTTTGGTATTGGCAAGACTATCGTATACCAAAAATTTGGTTGGCTCATCGTTGCTATTAAAGTTGACAGATAAAACAAAGTCAGATTTAGTACCTGTATTATTTTGAGTTATTCCCGAAACCAAACAATTTTTAGGTGTTGTTGGCGGCGGATTTGTTGGCGGATTGGTAGGCGGGCTTACAGGTGGTGGTGTTTCTTGTTTACTGCAACTGGTAAACAGGGCGAAATAGCAGCATGTATAGACTAAAAGGAGTAAAGTAATTCTTTTCATCTCAGCTTCTTCTTACTTATTGAAGTATAACGGTTTTTGTTTCCACATCCCCGTTAATTTCCACACGTACAAATGCGGTTCCTTTATAGGTACTTAGTGTGATCGGAATTTTTATTTCACGACCATAGAAAATAAACCGGTTGGTTTGTGCCAGCACCAGCCCGCTGGCATCTGTTACCATTACGCGGGCTACTACATTGGTTACTCTTTCCAAACTTGCTACCACGGTAAAGGTTCCGTTGGTAACAGGATTAGGGAAGATACGCACTTTAACAGTATCTGTGCTGGCGGTTCTTGCCAATGTTACTATTGGTAAATCATCAGAAGCATCCCAGCACTGTCTGTTTGTACTTGTTTCAACCCGGTAAAAACCTACTTTTCTGGCGATCAGTCTGTTGGTAGTATCTCCATTGCTGCGGATATTATTGAAATACCATCTGTAGAAAGGAGCCGTTGTACTGATGAGTATAGAATCGTTGCTGATACCAATAGATGGTTTGGTATTGGTGTTTTTTACCAGATTAACTATAGGGGATGCAACTGATAAACAGGTATTTTGTGTGGCAACCCTTACGGAAATCTGGGCAGAGTTTATTACTTTAACCGTTGGTGTTGTAGCTCCGTTACTCCAACTGTACTGACTAAGATTACCAGGAGATGTTACAGATAGTATTACAGAATCTTTGAAACAGATTAAAGTGCCATCAGTAGTAACCTGATTAATGATTGGTTTTATATTAAATACAGAGTCACAACTACTTACAGATACAGCTAGCTTTTTTAAGATCGCACCACCGGTTAAGCTGTGTGTAATGCTGTCTGTTTTGGTTACTATTACTGAGTCACTTCTGAATCGCACATAAATTAGCGTGCTGTCAAGTTTGCCATTTGAAAAGTTAATGTCAAGTTGTGTTGTAAAGCCGGTGTCTGCCTGTCTTGAAAGCTGATAGTATCTCGGTGCGAAAATTCGGATAGCATTGTCGGTAATACTATCAGCGGTAATTTTATAAGACAGAACACTTGTTGTTATACCCGTTTTTGCAATAAATAACAGTTTGTTTTCCGGATGTATTTTCAGAACAGGAGTAGGCTTATTAGGTGCGGGTGTTGTAGTGTCTGCCTGCATAGTTACTTTTATAGGCATGTATTTTGTAATTGCACCAGTTGATGTATGACTCACACTGTCTTTAATAGATGTATAGACCGTATCGCTGTAAAACTGGATATAAATTTTCAAGGAGTCGACCTTTTTGTTTACTGGGGCTACCGATAATTGTTTTGTAAAACCAGAATCTGAAAAACGCGATATCCGGAAACGGTTGGGTGCGGTAGTTGTTATATTACCTGAAAGATTAGTGCCACTCAGGTAATAAAACAGGGCAGGGGTAGCTATACTTTTAGCTGCATTCATTTGTAAAGGCGCAGCAGGGGTAGCGAGAAGAATATTGCTTGTGGTATCCGTCTGCATACTCACCTTAATGGTCATGTGTTTTGTAGCGGCACTGTTAGATGAGTGGCTTATACTGTCAGTAATAGAAGCAAAAATAGTATCGCTGTAAAACTGGATATAAATTTTCAGTGAATCGACTTTTTTGTTTATCGGTACTACTGATAATTGTTTTGTAAAGCCAGAGTCTACTGAACGCGATATTCGGAAACGGTTGGGGGCAGTAATTGTTATATTACCGGAAAGATTAGTGCCACTCAGATAGTAAAATAGGGCGGGAGTTGCTATACCTTTAGCTGCATTAACCTGTAAAGGTCCAGCAGGTGTTGAAAGGGTAATGATAGCTATACTTGTATCTTTCTCAAAAAAGATTTTTACCGGCATTACTTTAGTTTCAGCGCCTGGAGATGTATGTGAGATATTGATGGTCAGACTGTCTGGTAAAAAATCTGTGTAAATGAGTTTAACATAAATATTTGTACTATCTAGTCTGCCATTTGATGGAGTAAGACTTAGCTGACTGGCAAATGCACTGTCAGGGAAACGGGATACCATTAATCTTGCCTGAGGGAAATTAATATCAATATTACCAGAAAGATTACTGCCGCTTATTTTATAAGATGCCACAGGTGTAGTTACATTTGCTTTTACTGTAAACTGTACATTGCCGCTAACGTTAATTGTGGAGTTATTTGTTGTACCCGTGTGTAAAAAACCACTCAATGAATCGGCAAACAGGGAGTTTGAAATACTAACATACCCACTTGAGCCATTTCCTACAACAGTTTTTATAATCGAATCCTGTAAAAATTGCAGACCTGTTGAAACAGTACTGCCGAATTTCACGCTGGTTACACTTAACAGATTTTCTCCTTTAATTGTAACCGTATCCCCCGTAGCAGCACTTTGAGGACTGAATGAGGATATTACAGGTGAAAACATCTTGTTTCTTAAAATGCCAATATTTCCAGTAGCATTATTGGTAGTAATCATTTCAGGTAACCCATCGCCATCAATATCTGTCCCGATCACTGTAAACGGATTATTGATACTATATGAAACGGAAGCCCCAAATGATAACCCACCACTATTACTTTTGTTTTGATAAACGCTTACCGTATTGCTGGTACTGTTAGCAACCAGTACATCTATCAATTTATCACCGTCTACATCGGCAAAGTTGAATGCGTTAATATTTGTGTTTGCGATAATGACATACACTGTATCTATAATAAGAGAGTCTGTAAGACTTTTATTACGGAAAAGGGATATTCTTTTATTATCAGTGCCATCTGACAGGGTGGCAATATCCGGTTTACCGTCGAGGTTAATGTCTCCGCTGATAATTTTCAGGGGTTGTGACGATGACCAAGAAATATTTTTTGGTTGTTTGAATGAAATACCTGTACTGTCGGTACTATTGAGTAAAACAGTAATGCCTGAAACAGTGGGTATAATAATATCATTGGCCTGATCTCCATTCATATCAACCAGTATGAAATCGGTAGCCTGAATAGGTAGCGGAATCGTTTTTTGTGCAGCAAAAGCAAAGTTTCCACCTGTACCTGTGTTCAGGAAATAATAAATGACAGGTGAGGTTTCTGAAAGAGCAAGCAGATCTGTTTTACTGTCGTTATTAATATCGGCCGCAACTAATGCTGTGATACCAGTATTAATAGATGAGTCGAACTTTGTTCCGAAAGTAATATTGCTTCCGCTGGTGGTATTGGGTATGACAGAAATACTACCCGGCTGTGCTTTATAGTTAGCTGTAATGATGTCTTTTTTGGAATCGCCATTCATATCTGCAATGGCAAGAAGATGAGGGCTGGTAATTGAACTCTGTAAAGCAGGAATCGCGAAGGAGTCGATTCTGCCTAATGCTGAAATGTTTCGGAAAACAGAGACATTACCCCCCGTTTGATTGGTAGTAATTATTTCTGCTTTACCATCACCGTCAAAGTCATTGGTAAGTACAGCCCTCATGCCTGTACTGTTGGAAGAAAAATATTTAGCTGCAGCAAAACTGTTTTCTTTTAGTGTGGCAGGTTTATTAGTACGCTGACTTACATGAAAAGCAGTACGGGAACTGGCTACAAGGTTATTGGTAATTACAGTTATGGGTTCGTAACTGGCTCCGGCCGGAACCCTTACAAGCAAAATATTTGGACCGGCAGAATCAACTTTTGCTTTTACAGCACCAAAGTAAACAGTGTTTTCTTCTGCAACGGGTTTAAAAACACCACCAGTAATCGTTACACGACTGCCTACCGGCCCTGACAAAGGTGAAAAGGAAATAATTTTTATTTGAGCCTCTGCATATTGCCAGGTAGCCAATATAAAAAAGACCAATAGCATTTTTTTCATAAGTCGGAAAGTAGGAAATGGGTTAAGTTTAAAATGGCGGTCTCGAAAAACATCATCTTATTCAAAAATATTAAAGTAAATTATATTTTATATCATAAATAAATAATATTCAGTAAATTCTTTATCCAGACAGTTTAATGTAAAAAAACGTCATTTTTTAACCCCTGTAAAGTCTTGTTTTCCAATAACTGTGCCATATATCATTAAAAACTATTAGTGATATATCTTAAGCTAATGTAGCGCACCAGCTTTTGTGATATTTGTACTATTACCATATTGTCATGAAGAAAAAATATTCTCTGTTTTTGTTGATTTTTTTTACCACTACAATAACATCTGCTCAGTCTTATAATGTGATCATTAAAGTATCTGATGAAAAACAATTGCCCATTGAAGGTGCTATTGTTGAACTGTTTGAAAAAGAACAGAAAAAAGGAACAAGCATCAGCAGGAAAAATGGCGAAGCTGTAATCAGCAGTATTAAGCCGGGCAATTATGGTTTGCAGGTTTCTTCTACAGGATATCAATCGCAAAATATAAAAACTGTAACAGTTACCAATGCTGATCTTTATCTTGAAATAAAACTGATAGTAGCCGTTACAGAACTAACGCAGGTTACTGTACAATCATCTAAACCTTTTATTCAGCGCGAACAGGGGAAACTCATCGTAAATCCAGATGCGTCACCCACCAATAACGGAACAACAGTGGTTGAACTGCTGGAGAAGTCGCCCGGGGTAACCATTGACCGTAACAATGGTATCAGCCTGCGTAATAAATCGGGTGTATTGGTGTTAATCGACGATAAACCAACTTACCTGCAGGGTGCAGACCTCATCAGTTTCCTGGCTTCTATGAACACTTCGCAGGTAGATAAGATTGAACTGATTACCAATCCTTCTGCTAAATACGACGCTGCGGGTAATTCAGGCATCATCAATATTAAAACCAAGAAAAATAAACAGGTCGGCTTTAACGGCAACCTTACTATGGCCGCTGGCATTGGTTGGTATCCAAGAAATAATAATTCACTGGTACTGAATTACCGGAAAAATAAATTCAACCATTATTTCTCCTACGGCTTCAATTATTCAAAAACAAAAATGCTTCTCTACGCACTGCGTACTTATGTAGATGCATCGGAACAGCCTGTTGCCATTCTGGAGCAGCCAACGGTATTCAATAATAATGCACTGAACAATACACTGAAATACGGAACAGAATTTACTGCTTCTGATAAGCTGAGTTTTCTTTTTTCTTTTTCCGGATCACTGATTAACCGAAAAGCAAGAAATACAGCAACAGCCGACTGGCTTTCACCACAGCGGGTGATCGATTCTTCTGTTACTACTTTGGCCACCTCACAAAACAAATTTGTAACCGGAGCTATCAGCATCGGATCAAGACATACACTTTCTAAAACCGATCAACTTTCTATTGATATAGATGCAGCTAAGTATGACCTGAACAATGAACAATACTTCCAGAGTAACAGAAGCGGTAGTATGGGATATACTGAAGCCACGCAGGGCCGTATTCCTTCACTGATCAATATTTTATCCGCCACCGCCAACTACACATCTGCCATCAGCAAACAGGCTAAACTGGAAGCAGGTGTAAAAACTTCGAAAATCAATACAGATAACGATGCGGGTTATACCATGAGCATTAACAATGCTCCATGGCAACCCAATTACGGAATGAGTAATCATTTTATTTATTCCGAAAAAATACATGCTGCTTATGGTATGATGGAACATAAGCTCAAAAAACTTACGTTACAGGCAGGACTGCGTTATGAGTACACACATTACGATGCTAATCAGTTGGGTAATGCAGTGGTAAAAGATTCTTCTTTCAGCAGAAATTATAATGGATTATTTCCATCGGGCTTTATTACTTATGAAGCAGATTCGGCACATACTTTCTCCGTTTCTATTGGCCGTCGTATTGATCGTCCTAATTTTCAAAGACTGAATCCTTTTGTGAATATCATCAACAAATACACATTAGAAAGAGGCAATCCTTTTTTCAGGCCACAGTTTACCTGGAACTTTGAACTCTCACACCAATACAAACAGTTACTGCATACCACCGTTTCTTATTCGCTGATCAAAGATTATTTTTCGCAGATCTTTCTTACCGATCCGGATGGCAACTTAGTGTATACACAAGGCAATGTAGGCAGGATGCATAATCTAACTTTTTCCATGATGCTTACCACCAAACCGGCTAAGTGGTGGTCGCTGAACACAGAAGCTATTTATACCTATAAAAAACTATTGGGGTATGTATGGAACAGTTACCGTTCCGATATTTCGCAGCTCACCATTAATATGAATAACCAGTTTCGGATCAGTAAAAAAATAACTGGTGAATTATCGGGTACCTATACCGGTCGTTCTAGGAATGACCTGCAGGAAGTATTGTATCCGTTCGGACAATTATCAGCCGGCTTATCCATGCCTGTATTGAAAAACAGCGGAACACTCAGGTGTTCTATACGCGATATATTCCGCACTTTATGGATGGAAGGAATGACTGACTTTAAAAATGCGGATGAATATTTCATCATCCGCAGAGACAGCCGTGTCTTCACTCTTTCCTTCTCCTACCGTTTCGGAAAAACCAGCAAAGCCGCCCGACAAAAAGCAGCAACAGAAGAAATGAGAAGAGTAGAGCTGTAGAAAATAATGAATGTTGAATAATGAATGTCGAATGTTGAAGTGAAGCAGTATCCCATTTCAACATTCGACATTCATTATTCGATATTGATCATTCTCCTACCCCCACACATCCGGATGCTTGGCGAAATAAGGGAGGGCAAAACAACCCGAGAGACCGGTGATGATTTCAATACCGAGGGTAAGTCCTCTGGCACTTGCAGGCATGGGGTCGCCGGTGGGCATCATATTAGGACCGAGGGGGATGAATGCTACAATGGTGATCAGGCATAAACAAAGCAGTGTATAAAGTACCGCTCCTTTTTTCAGGTACTCTACCATAGCAGCGTAAACAATGCCCGCTGCTATCAATGTTGGTATCGTGAAATAAATGATGGAATTGATGTTTACCCACTCTGCAAATTCATATCCTGTTACCTTCCGGTAAATAAGATCAAATGCAAGATTGATAACTGTGGTTCCAATGCCCACAAATAAACCACCTAGTATGCCACGTGTGGCCATACTGTAATGGTACGGGGATGTTCCGGTTTCCATATCGAAAGGTTTTAATGTTGTAAAAAACTGTTACACCTCATGCGATCGGAAAATGCCTGGCGATGGTAAGACCTGATTGTTCTTAAATTTCGGAAGAATATCTGGTATTTGCAAGGAAGCTGTTGAGAAGTCCGGAAGTCGGAAAGACCGGAAGTCCGAAAGAGTGTTGTTTAAGGGCTGAGCTGTTAGTGTAATAAAGAAATCCGTGGTTAACCACAGCGTTAAAGGAGTAAGGCACGGAGTTTCATGGAGGTTTAACTTGCGTCTATCCTCTTCCGGACTTTCCGACTTCGGGTCTTTCAGACTCTTTCACTACCTGCTCTACAATTTGCGGAAAGTGCCTGTGCTCGAGTGCATGAATTTTTTGTGCCAGGGTTGCCGGTGTGTCTTCTGCAGTTATTTCGCAGCGGGCCTGGAAAATATGTTCACCTTCATCAAACCGTTCATTTACATAATGAATGGTGATGCCGCTTTCTTTTTCTCCGGCTGCTATCACTGCTTCATGTACATGCATACCATACATACCTTTGCCGCCATATTTAGGTAAGAGGGCCGGGTGAATATTGATGATCCGGTTGGGATAGGCTTCTATAAGTGCCAGCGGTACTTTCCAGAGAAAACCGGCTAATACAATAAAGTCGATACCACTGCGGTGTTTTATTTCATCTACATAGGCATTGCCCCGGAAGAATTTTTCTTTTTCAATCATTAATACCGGGATATTATTAGCTGCGGCTATCTGAATAACACCAGCACCGGGTTTATTGCAGACCACCAGACTAACTTGGATGGAGGAATGATTTTTTAGATGAGCTATGATTTTGGCGGCATTGGAACCCGCACCGGAGGCAAAGAGCGCAAGATGGGTAGGCTGATGTCTGATGTCTGATGTCTGATTTGGGGTAGGGGCATGGTCCACATCTTCACCATCGACAATTGACGATTGACCATTCACCCTCCTCCACATCCTGGTGAGGTAGTTCCTGAAAAAGGGGAATTGTCCCATGGGAATGCTTACCAGGAGCACACAGGCGGGCCAGATAATGGTTACCAGCACAATGTATAACAGGTAATAAAGAAAGCCTTTTTCAAGGGAAGTGAGTGCCATCAGGCGTTTGCCTGTATATCCGCATAGACTGCCACCGAGTGCAAAAGTGGTAAAAACGAGGATAAACCGGGGCCAGCTTAAACCCCATTTCTCTTTCAGGCGACTAAACATGGGTCAAAAATGCGATAAAAAGGGGAGGAAAATTGCGATAGCTGATTTTTTAGCCACAGATTCACAGATTTCTTTTTTTAATCTGTGAATCTGTGGCTTGTTTATAACATTCTCTGCTTGCCGGAGGATCAATTTTATAATTTTGAAGTTCGTCCAATGAATTTGTTTAAAAGTATGACATTAGTCATGTCATATATCTGCCAATCCGCTGAAACACAAGCCAGATAAGGATAAAAAAAATTACACAAGGTTTGGTTTTTGTCAGCATCCTGTCATATTTTTGCAGCCGTTCACGGATATTTTTCCACACCAAGAACCACGTTTGTGAATATGATATCTTTTAGACGCATAACCAAGACCTGCCTGCTCAGTGCACTCCTTTTCTTGGGTTTTTCAACAGTGAATACAGTTTCGGCGCAAGACGGTAAAGCCCTCTTTACTACTAACTGTGCATCCTGCCATCAGGTACATAAACCCTCTACGGGTCCGGCCCTTGCGGGCGTGGAAGATCGTTGGCCCAATAAAGCCAATCTCTATTCCTGGATCAGGAACAGTGCCGGTTTCCTCAAAACAGGAGATAAGTACGCTAATGACCTGTATAATACATGGAATAAGACTGCGATGAACCAGTTTCCCAATCTGACTGATGAGGAAATTGGTGCGATCCTTACTTATATTAAATCAGTGCCTGTTCCCGGAGCAGCCGGAGCCGCTGGTGCTGCAGGTGATCCAAATGCCGCAGCTGCTTCTGAAAGCGACAATACTTTACTGTTTGGTATCCTTACCCTGATTCTGGCAGTAGTTGCCCTGATCCTGTTACAGGTAAATGCCAACCTGAAAAAACTGGCTGATGAGCGTGAAGGTCATTCTCCTGTTGAGCCTGTTCCTTTCTGGAGAAACAAGAGCTATATCGCCATGATCACTGTTATTCTGTTTGTGGTAGGTGGTTACCTTACTTCAAAAGGCGCTATGGCATTGGGTCGCAGCAAAGACTATCAGCCCGAACAACCTATTTACTATTCACATAAAGTACATGCCGGTATCAACCAGATCAACTGTCAGTACTGCCATACCGGTGTTTATCAGGGCAAGCAGGCCACTATTCCTTCTGTGAATGTGTGTATGAACTGTCATATGTCGATTAATGAGTACAATGGCGAGAAGATGTACACTGAAGCTGGTGAGGAAGTGAATGGTACAGCAGAAATTCAGAAATTATACAAATATGCAGGTTTTGAACCCGGTAAACCCTGGGATCCTTCCAAAGCAAAACCAATAGAGTGGGTTCGTATTCATAACCTGCCCGATCACGTTTATTTTAATCACTCACAACACGTAAAAGCGGGTAAGGTAGAATGCCAGACCTGTCATGGTGAAATCCAGAAAATGGGTGAAGTAAAACAGTTCAGCGACCTGAGCATGGGTTGGTGTATCAACTGTCACCGTGAAACACAGGTTCAGTTTAAAGACAATGGTTTTTACAGCATTTATGAGAAATACCACCAGGACCTGAAGAGCGGAAAAATGGATAGCACCAAAGGTGTTACCGTAGAAGCCATTGGCGGAACTGAGTGTCAGAAATGCCATTATTAATTTGAAAATGAAGCAGGTTCAGATTTTCAAAACCTTCGGTTTTTAAAATAATAATGATCAGGTAAGCAGTAAATAATGAAGATTGAGGGTTGAAAATTTTCAAATTCTCAAATTTTCAAATTGACATATTGAAATTGTAACGAAAGGAGATTAGTTAAAGCGGAAATAACCATTTCCAAATTTCCAAATTTCCAAATTTTCAAATTAACAAGATGGAAAAAAAGTACTGGCAAAGTTTTGGAGAGCTGAATCAGTCTGAGGCTTACAATAAAGAGGTAAAAGACGAGTTTAAGGAAGAATTGCCTTTTGTAGCCGATGAAAGCAAGAGTTTCATGGAAACCGCTGCGCCCCGCAGGGATTTCCTGAAATACCTGGGTTTCAGCACAGCTGCTGCTGCAGTGGCTGCAAGTTGTGAAATGCCGGTTAAGAAAGCCATTCCATTTGCCAATAAGCCAGAAGATATTGTTCCCGGTATTTCCAATTACTATGCTACCACTTATGTGCAGGATGGTGATGTGGTAAGTATACTGGCTAAAGTACGTGATGGCCGTCCCATTAAAATTGAAGGTAACGACATGAGCCCTGTTACAAAAGGTGGTACATCTGCCCGCGTTCAGGCTGCTGTGTTGGATTTATATGATACTGCCCGTTTACGTTTCCCTACCATCGATGGTAAGGAAGTAACTTTTGAAGCAGTTGATAAAGCGGTTGCTGCCGGTATTGGTGGTAATGTGGTGATTCTTACCAGCACCATTACTTCTCCTTCTACCAAAGCGGTGATTGCTGAGTTTCTGGCCAAATATCCTGGTAGCCGTCATGTAACGTATGATGCTGTTTCTTACAGTGCCATGTTACTGGCCAATGAAGCTACTTATGGTGTTCGTGCTATTCCTTCTTATCATTTCGAAAACGCAAAAGCCATTGTAAGCTTGGGTGCCGATTTCCTCGGAACCTGGTTGAGCCCTGTGGAGTTTGCGAAACAATATGCTAGCGGTAAAAAAATCGACGAGAAGAACCCAAGCATGAGTAAGCATATTCATTTTGAATCTGTTGCTTCTCTCACTGGTTCAAATGCCGATGAAAAATATTTACACCGTCCATCTGAAACAGGTGCCATAGCTGCTGCTTTGTTAAGTGCGGTAAACGGACAAGGTGTAACAGGCATCAGCGATGCCAAACTGAAAGCTGGTATTGAAAAAGCGGCTAAAGCATTGAATGAAAACAAAGGCGCTGCATTGGTAGTGGCCGGTAGTAATGATGTAAATATTCAGATCATTGTAAATGCCATCAACAATGCCATTGGTGCAGGTGGATCTACCATTAACTGGGGTGTACTCGATCACCAGCGTGCCGGTGTGGATGCAGATTTTGTGAAACTGGTAGAAGACATGAATGCAGGTGCCGTAAACACGCTCTTGATTCATGGCGCCAATCCAGCTTATACCTGGTATGATGCGGAGAAATTTAAAGCCGGACTGAAAAAAGTAAAAACAACCGTTTCTTTTGCAGCTAAAGTGGATGAAACTGCTGAACTGTGTAAGATTGTGGCACCAGATCATCATTTCCTCGAAAGCTGGGGTGATGCGGAAGCCAAAACTGGTCATTTCTCTTTTATTCAGCCCACTATCTATCCTTTATTCAAAACGCGTCAGTGGCAAGACAGCCTGCTGAAGTGGAGTGGTAATACTGCTGATTATCTCGCATACCTGAAAAATTTCTGGAGCGCTAAATTAGGCGGCCAGTCTGGCTGGGATAAAGCCCTGCAGGATGGTGTAATCAGTATTGGTGAATCAGCTACCAAACCTGGAAGCTTTAATGGTGCAGCGGTTGCTGCTGCTGTTTCAGCTGCTACTTCAGGTAAGAAAGGCGGTAAATATGAACTGGTACTTTACGAAAAAGTGGGTATCGGAGCTGGTCAGGGTGCATCAAACCCCTGGTTACAGGAATTACCTGATCCGGTTACACGTGCTACCTGGGATAACTATGTAGTAGTATCGCCTGCACTGGCAAGAACCATGCTGGATATTGACCTGAACAATGGTGGACAAGCAGATGCTTATGAAGTAAATCCGCCTAAAAAAGTGGTGAAAGTTACCGTAGCTGGTAAAGAAATTTCATTGCCTGTATTGATCATACCCGGTACACATCCTGATACCATTGGTATTGCAGTAGGATATGGCCGTAGCAATAATATCGGTAAAGCTGCAGCCGGTGTTGGTAAGAATGCCTTCCCGCTGGCTACACTCAGCAATGGTGTGGTAAGCTATAGCAACAGTAGTGTTGAGATTGCAGTAACAGGTGAAAAATATCCTGTAGCCTTAACACAAACACATAGCCGTTACGATACCACTCAGGGTAACCGTACCGAGGTAATGAAAGAACTCACACTGGCCGACTATAAAAAACATCCAACAGAAATCCGTGAAGAGCGTGACCATGAATTAAAACCATGGGGTGGATTGGAGAAATTTGAAAGTCAGGGTACTATGTATCCTGTATACGACAGACCAGGTATTAAGTGGGGAATGAGTGTTGACCTGAATACCTGTAATGGTTGTGGTGCCTGCGTGGTGGCCTGTAATGCAGAAAACAATGTTTCTGTAGTAGGTAAGCCCGAAGTATTACGTGGTCATGAAATGCATTGGTTACGTATCGACCGTTATTACAGCGGCGATATGGATAATCCGAATGTAGTATTCCAGCCATTGATGTGTCAGCATTGCGACAATGCCCCTTGTGAGAACGTTTGTCCGGTGGCTGCTACCAACCACAGTTCAGAAGGTATTAACCAGATGACTTATAACCGTTGTATCGGTACAAGGTATTGTGCGAACAACTGTCCATATAAAGTACGTCGTTTTAACTGGGCCGACTACACAGGTTCAGACAGTTTCCCGAACAACCAGGAAGGAAAAGTAAACGATGTGGTGTTGAATATGAATGACGACCTCACCCGCATGGTACTGAATCCTGATGTAACCGTTCGTTCACGTGGTGTGATTGAAAAATGTTCATTCTGCGTACAGCGTTTACAGGAAAGCAAACTGAAAGCGAAGAAAGACAGCAGACCATTGGTAGACAGCGATATCAAAGTAGCATGTCAGCAGGCATGTCCTACCAACGCTATCACATTTGGTAATGCCAATGATAAACACAGCGCCATCACCATGGTGAGAACAGAGAACCCGAATCGTCAGTTTTATGTGCTGGAGCAACTGCACGTATTACCTGGTGTTACTTACTTAGCCAAAGTACGTAATACAGAATCGGCGCATGGTGAAGGAAAGCATGAAGCGAAAAAAGAAGCGGAACACGCATAGCGTCAATGGTGAATAGTGAATAGTCAATAATAATTTCACCATTCACTATTCACCATTCACAAAAGATATAATAAACGCATGGACCACTAACCCTGGCCCATGGACCAAAAAAAGACCAGATGCATTTAAAGTACGAATCACAGCTCAGGGAACCGTTGGTGTACGGTGACAAAAATTACCATCAGGTAACTGAAGACATCG
>Ga0164290_1001007_pt1 | contig 59336 bp, 55 predicted proteins | sample Micstemetagenome_FD_108782 | JGI IMG/M metagenome (GOLD analysis project Ga0164290, IMG submission 108782) | Contaminated culture microbial community from soil near Moab, Utah, USA - Microcoleus steenstrupii SON62 (Illumina Assembly) | ecosystem: Environmental > Terrestrial > Soil > Soil crust...
AAGTCCCGCGATTTCGATTCCTGAACCGCCATGAGCAAGCCTGTCATCGAAGCGCGTCGACTCAGCAAAGACTACGTGATGGGCGACCAAGTGGTCCACGCCTTGCGCGAGGTCGACGCCATCATCGAGCCGGGAGAGTTCGTCGCCATCATGGGCCCCTCGGGATCCGGCAAGTCGACCTTCATGAACATGATTGGCTGCCTCGACCGGCCCAGCAGCGGCGAGTACTTGCTCAACGGCGAGGCGGTCGCTCGCATGGGCGACAACGAGCTCGCCGAGATCCGCAACCGGTACATCGGGTTCGTCTTCCAGAACTTCAATCTGCTTCCCCGAACGAGCGCGCTCAAGAACGTGGAGCTCCCCTTGATGTACGCGGGCGCGAAGAACCGCACCGAGCGCGCGAAGAAGGCGCTCGAGATGGTGGGCCTGGGCCAGCGCATGGACCACACCCCGGCCATGCTCTCGGGCGGCCAGCAGCAGCGCGTCGCTATCGCTCGGGCGTTCGTGAACGATCCCGTCCTGATCCTCGGCGACGAGCCGACGGGCAACCTCGACTCGCGGACGACCGAGGAGATCCTGGCCGTCTTCCAGCAGCTCAACCGTGAGGGCAAGACCGTGGTGATCGTCACCCACGAGGAAGAGGTCGCCCAACACTGCAAGCGCGTGATCCGATTCAAGGACGGCGTGATCCGAGTCGACGAAGCGATCCAGAACCCGGTCGACGCCCGCGAGGTCATCGCCACCATGGGCAACCCCGAAGCCGTCGCCGCGCATTAGTCGCACCCCTGTCATCCCGAACGAACCCGAGGGATCTGACGGCAGACCTTGACTACGTTTGGACAAGCCGCAGCCTGGTTGCGTCCATTGCGCCGTGGCGTGAGTCTCGTTCCGGAGCGCCGGCTACACGCACGTTCGCGCGTACCTGTGCCTGGGTGGTGGCATGACCGGCAGTAGTCAGTGCTTCCAGTTAGATCCCTCGCTTCGCTCGGGATGACAGCCCACCTGATCGGCGAGTCCCCACGACGCCCTCCCAAGTGCTAACCTCTGCACCGTCATGGCCTACTTCCCCGAAGTCGCAGAGAAGGTCCGTTACGAAGGCAAGGATTCGAAGAACCCACTCGCCTTCAAGCACTACGATCCCGAGAAGGTCGTTGGTGGCAAGACGATGCGCGAGCACCTTCGCTTCGCCGTCTCGTACTGGCACACGTTCAAGGGCACGGGCGCCGATCCGTTCGGCCCGGGCACCGCGGAGCGCGCTTGGGAGCAGGCGAGCGACCCGCTGCAGCGGGCTCGCGACACGATGGACGCGGCGTTCGAGTTCTTCACCAAGCTCGGCGTCGACTACTGGTGCTTCCACGATCGCGACATCGCGCCCGAGGGAACGACTTTCAAGGAGAGCTGCGACAACCTCCACGCGATCGTCGGCTACGCCGAGCAGAAGCAGAAGGAGACGGGCGTCAAGCTCCTTTGGGGAACGGCCAGCCTCTTCAGCAATCCGCGCTACCAGGCCGGGGCGGCCACGAACCCGAACCCGGACATCTTCGCCTACGCCGCAGCCCAGGTGAAGCACGCGATGGACGCCACCCACCGGCTCGGCGGCCTCGGCTACACCTTCTGGGGCGGCCGCGAAGGGTACGACACCCTGAAGAACACCAAGATGCAGCAGGAGCGCGAGCAGCTCGCCCGCTTCCTGCACATGGCGGTGGAATACAAGCGGCAGATCGGCTTCACGGGGCAGTTCTACATCGAGCCGAAGCCGATGGAGCCGACCAAGCACCAATACGACAGCGACGCCGAGGCGTGCCTCAACTTCCTGCGCGAGTTCGGCCTGATGGACCACCTCAAGCTGAACCTTGAGACGAACCACGCGACCTTGGCCGGCCACTCCATGCAGCACGAGATGCGCACCGCCCGCGAGGCTGGCATCCTCGGCTCGGTCGATGCGAACACGGGCGACGAGCTTATCGGTTGGGACACCGACCAGTTCCCCACCAACGTCTACCTCACGGCCGAGATCATGCTGGAGCTGCTCCAGATGGGAGGCTTCACCACCGGCGGCCTCAACTTCGACGCCAAGGTGCGGCGGCAGAGCCACGAGACCGAAGACCTGTTCCACGCTCACATCGGCGGCATGGACGCCTTCGCCCGCGGTCTCGAGATCGCCCAGGCGATCCTCGACGACGGTCGCCTGCAGCAGATCGTGGACGAGCGGTACGCCGGCTGGCAGACCGAGTTCGGCCAGAAGATCCTCAGCGGCGTGAAGGGCTTCAACGACATGGAGGATCACGTCCTCCGCCACGGCGAGCCGGCCCGCGCGTCCGGGCGCCAAGAGCGGATCGAGAACCTCATCAACGAGTTCGTCCTGTAGGAATTGGGCGATGAGACTCGACGTCTCGTGCCCACTCTTTCCCCAGCTCTTTCCCGAGCCGACGGGGAGGAACGGATACGAGGAGTACCTCCGGGCGGCGGACGCCGTCCGGGGGGTCCCCTGCGACCTAGAGCGAGTCCCCGCGCACGCAAAGGGGCTCGCCTCCCTCCAAGTCACGAAAGCGCTCGCGTTGGTGCGCGAGGGCAACGAAAAGCCGGCGACCGATCCCCGGCCCCACTACGATCCAGAGCAGCTCTATCCGGAACTCGCCACCTTCAAGTTCTTCGGCAAGCTCTTGGCCGCCGGGAGCCTCGACGACCAAGTACAGGCTTGGTGCCTTGGCTCGAACTTGCCCCGCACCTCGACGATCGGTTTCCTCGTGGGTGCGGCGATTCGCCGTCTCGCCAAGGGCTCCCTTGACGGGCAGGCGGTCTTCCCCCGACCGGACCTTGTCCACGCCGCATGCGAGCGGCTCCTCGTCCAAGGCGGCGCGGCCGACGCCTGGGCACGAGAGAGCGCAGGGATCCTCGATTGGGCTTACCGCCAGCGAGTCACCGCGCCCGAGGATGTCGCCGATCTTTCGGATGGGGCACTCGATGACTTCCGGTCTCTGAGCGATGCTTTCGGAGCGTCGCTCCGCCGAGGCGACGCCGATCCGCCACCCTTCCGCGATCCACTTCCGGAACGGCTGGCATTGTGCTTCCACAGAGCCCCGGATCTCTTCCGCGCTTGCCGCGAAGATACGGATCGCATTCGGGCCCTACGGGATAAGGCCGCGAACCTGCTTTAATGCGAAGCGCTCTCACCTCATAACCCTTCATGGAAACCCTAACCCCGCAGCAGGCTCAGGCCGCCTTCGCCGATCTCTCCCGCGCCCTTCCGAAGCAGCACCTTCGGCTGCAGTTCCGCAAGCGGTTCGGGACCGGCGAGCTCCTGGATGCCAAGCTCCTCCATCGCTCTACGGTGCTCGCCGCCAAGGACAAGCCCGTGGTGCATCTCCTCCAGGAAACCCCTGAGGAACTCGGGGTGCTGCGAATGACCGGCACGCCGGAGCAGGTGAGCGGCGAGGCGTGGACGGCTCAGCCGGACGCGTCGATCGGTGACCTCATCTCTCGCGAAGAGGTCGAGCAGGCGCTGATCGTCCAAGGCCGCAAGGCAAGGCTGTACGCCTACGTCGATCCGACCCAAGAGGGTGCGGTCTACGTCCTGCGTGTCTCCATCGAGCTACCCAGCGAGGCGAAGCCGCTCAGCCGATCGAAGCGCGCCGCCGCCCGCAGCGGCGGCAAGGCGACCGCGCGCAAGCCCGCGCGAAAGACCGCACCCCGAAGAAAATGAGCGAGAGCCTGGAGATCGTCCTCGTGCGGCACGGCGAGTCCGTGCGGAACCTATCGTGCGACCTCGCGCGGTCGGGAAACCACACCGAGCTCCAGCGCCAGATGGTAGAGGACACGGTGGAGGAGGCTTGGCCCCTCACCGACCTTGGGCACGAACAAGCTAAGGTCACCGGCGCTTGGCTCCGCAACCGGTACGGAACCGAATTCCTGTACGCGGGAGTGTCGACCTTTCTCCGCGCGCGAGAGACTGCGGAGGACCTCGGACTCGGTCTCGCGTGGCAGGCGGACGCGCGCCTGAGAGAGCGTGAGTGGGGCGATTACTGCGCCGAAGGGTTCGCGCCGTACACCGTCGATCAGTACCTCCAGCACCTCGCCGAGTGCGCCGTGTTCGACTGGCGCTCCCCGTTCCCCGGTGCGGAGAGCCTCGCCGACCTCGTACCGCGGACCCGCGAGTACCTCACCGACTTCCTGCGGACGCGCCCGACCGGCCGGGCCATCTTCGTGAGCCACGGCGGCACCGTCCGCGCGCTGCAGCTCACCCTCGAGCGGCTCCGGCCCGACCAGCACGCCCACCTGCCGCCCGCGAGACTGAGCAACTGCTGCGTCATGACGTTCCGACTCCGCGACGTCGACCCCGAGGCGATGACTTGGACCGGCGAGCGCCACTTCGCGGCCCCGGTGCTGGCCGGTGCGCCGGAACAGGACTGGCAACCGATCGTCGGCCCACTGTAAGCGACCTGGCCGTCCGACCGACGTCACGTGCCGAAGGCTGGGCCGCCGGGCCCAGATGGCCACCTTCCAAGCTGCGACACGTCAAGCCCAACCGCGATCTTGATCTGCCTCTGCGGTGCATCACCTTTCCGCAGAGGCAGAGCTCGCCGGGTCTTACATCATCATCGCCTTACCGCCGACGCTCGGCACCTCGGGCGCCGGGTTGGTGCCGTGGGTGGTCGCGGGTGCGGGTCGAATCTCGGGCACCTGCCCCATCGGTTCGGGGTTCTCCACGTAGGTGAACTCGCCCTTTCCGTCCGGTGTTCTACCGCTCGCCCACGAGCCGGTAGCGGCAGCCTCGCCGTTGGAGCAGTTCATGAACTGGTAGGCGACGTCTCGGCGCTCGAGCTCCAGCGGGAAGTTCATCGGAACGGGGGTCTGGTCGAGTCCCTCGTGCTGGAGCTCGACCATCGCCGCGATCCACTGGTTCTGGTGCATCGTGTCCCGCGCCAGCATGAACGAGAGCATGTCCCGGACTCCCGTGTCGTCGGTCATCTCGTACAGGCGGGCGACCTGCAGTCGCCCCTGCGACTCCGCGTTCAGGTTCGCGCGAAAGTCGGCCATCAGGTTGCCGCTGCTTACGATGTAGCGGGCGGTCCAGGGGAAGCCGACCGAGTCGTTCGGCGCGGCGCCGAGCCCATTGACGAGGAAGTGCTGCGGGTTCATAGCGGAGGCGACGACCGCATCGCCGACATTGCTCCCGCCCATCGCCGCTTCGACGATCGGGTTCTGCGCCATCTCGTCCTGAACCTTCGCGGGCGCGCCGTCGAGGAGCTGACTGATCATGGTCGCGAGCATCTCGACATGGGCGATCTCCTCGGTCCCAATGGCGAGGAGCATGTCCTTGTACTTCTGCGGTCCTCGGCAGTTCCAGCCTTGGAAGAGATACTGCATCATCACGCTGATCTCACCGAACTGCCCGCCCAGAGCCTCTTGGAGCTTCTTGGCGTAGATCGGATCGGGAGCGTTGGGCTTAGCGGTGTACTGGAGTCTCTGATCGTGAAAGAACACGTGAATTACCTCCGCGTGCGGGTTGGCACTCAGGCTTTGGAGCCTCCAACCGATCGAAGGTTCGTGTACTCGGCACGATCTTAATCCGGGTTCGGCGTCGCTTGCTTCGCCTCGTTCGCGCTCCTTCGCGCCGTTACCGCGGCACCCGCCGAAGCCGCCGTGACGCAAGCGACCGCGACCCACTGTGGCCCCGTCAGCATCTCGTTGAGGACGGCCATGCCAAAGAGGGCGGCCACCGCTGGCTCGATGCTCATGAGGATGCCGAAGGTCCGAGCGGGCAGATCGCGCAGAGCGAGCATCTCCAGTGAGTAGGGCAACGCGCTGGAGAGGATGGCGACGACGGCGCCGATGAGGACGAGCCGGGGTTCGAGCAACGCCACCCCGGACGTGGCGACGCCGATCGGCACCGAGATCACCGCCGAGATGAGCATTCCGACGGTGACGGCCGCGCGTGGAGAGGCAACCTGCGCCGCACGCTGACCGAGGAGGATGTACCCCGCCCAGCATGCGGCCGCCGCGAGCGCCCAGGCCACGCCGATAAGGTCGACCCGGCTGTCAGCAGACCACGGTGAGATGAGAACGATGCCGAGTCCCGCGAGACTCACCCAAACGAAGTCGAGCGCGCGGCGCGAGCCGGCCACCGCGACGCCCAAGGGGCCGAGGAACTCCAGCGTCACGGCCAACCCCAATGGGAGTCGAGCCAGCGCGGAGTAGAACGCGAGGTTCATGAACCCGAGCACGATCCCGTACGGCAGGATCACCCGGGCCGCCGCGCGCCCGACGGTGCGCACCTCGCGGTAGTTCAGCGCGAGCAGGATGAGCGCGGCGATGGCCACGCGCAGCGAGGTCGTGCCATACGGCCCGAGCTCGCGGAACAGCGTCTTGGCGCCCGCCATGCCCCCTTGAAGCGAGGCGACGGAAAGCAGCACCGCCGGGATGGGAGGAATGGGCGGACGCGGCTTCATGCCCTGTCCGTCCGGACGACTTCGTGCGGCTCGTCCTCGCCGGGCAGCTCAAGGCGTGAACGCAAGGAGTCGTATGTCTCGCGGGCGACGAAGACGCTCCCTCTGAGATCCGCGTTCCGGCGCTCGATACGCTCCCACGCGACCGAATCGTCGCAAGCGACGACGATCAGCCGGCACTCGCCTCCCGCCTCCTCGGCGAGCGACCGAACGCGGTCGCGAAACTCACGCCGCCAGAAGCCGAAGTCGAGCACCACGCTCCGTCCCGACCGGATGAACTCGGGAAATACCTCGTCGACGATGCCCTGCACCGCGTCGTAGTGGTCCCAGAACGTCGCGGCGGGTGGATCGTCGCCGAAGAGGCGCGTCAGCCACTCATCGGGTGAGAAGCGGACCGCGCCGTGCGTTTCCGCCAGCCTCCGGCTGACGGTGGTCTTCCCAACGCCCAGGTAGCCGTGAACCAGGAACGCGACGGGGCGACTCATCCCGACAGCTTACCGGCGGGTCAGAATAGGCGATGGCCCTCGAAGCAGCCCGCCCCACGCCCCCGCCGACCGTGAAGGGAGACGTCGTCGAGACGCACTTCGGTGTCGAAGTCGCCGACCCGTACCGATGGTTGGAAGACGCGGACTCGCCCGAGACGCGCGCTTGGATCGAAGCGCAGAACGCCGTGACGTTCGCTTTCCTGCGCGACATCCCCGAGTGGACTCGCATCCGCCAGCGGATGGAGGAGCTGATCACGTTCGAGCGGTTCGGAATTCCGGAGTTGGTCGGGGATGGACTCGCCTACACCCGGAATACCGGCACCCAGAACCAGAGCGTGATCTACTTGAGCGACCGCGACGGGAGCAACCCCCGCGTGCTGCTGGACCCGAACGCGCTGAGCGACGACGGCACCGTGGCGGTGGGTGCGTGGAGCTTCAGCTTCGACGGAAAGCTCTTCGCCTACGCCCTGACGCGCGGGGGCAGCGATTGGCTCGAGTGGCACGTGCGAGACGTAGCGACGGGCGAGGACTTGCCCGACCTGGTGCGGTGGTCGAAGTTCAGCTACGCCCTCTGGAGTGCGGACAGCCTCGGCTTCTACTACTCGGCTTACGACGCGCCAACCGAGGGAGAGGCCCTACAGGCGGCCAACTTCTACCAGAAGGTGTACTACCACCGCATCGGCACCGACCAGTCGGCGGACGAGCTGATCTACGAGAACCGGGACGAGCCCGAGTGGGGCTACAACGTCGGGGCGACGGAGGACGGCCGGTACGCGCTGCTGATGCAGCGGCAAGGCACGCGGCCGGAGAACCGGATTTACGTGCGTGACCTTGCCAACGCGAGCGGCGAGTTCCGTCCGCTGTTCGACAAGTTCGATGCGTCGTACCGCTACATCGGCAACGATGGGAGCCGGTTCTACTTCCTCACCGACAACGGCGCTCCCCGACAGCGGGTGATCGCCGTCGACGCGGACCGACCGCAACCCGAGAACTGGGAGACGGTCGTTCCTGAGGCCGCCGAATCGCTCGAAGGGGCGAGCCTGGTGGGCGACACCCTCTTCGCCTCCTACCTTCGGGATGCCCGCTCGGTCGTCCTGCGCTACGACCTCAGGGGCAAGCCCCTTGGAGAGGTCGCGCTGCCCGGGATCGGAACAGCCGGCGGTTTCGACGGCCACCGCAGCGACGGCGAGACGTTCTTCTCCTTCACGGGCTACACCGCGCCCGGCATCATCTTCCGTCTCGATCTCGCGACCGGAAGCGTCACCGAGTTCAAGCGCCCCGAGTTGAGATTCAATCCGGACGAGTTCGAGACGAAGCAGGTCTTCTTTAATTCGAAGGACGGCACCCGAGTTCCGATCTTCCTCACCTCGCGAAAGGGAGTGAAGCTCGACGGGAGCAACCCGACGCTGCTGTACGGCTACGGCGGATTCAGCGTCCCGATCACTCCCGGGTTCAGCACGCGCGCGCTGCAATGGCTCGAGTTAGGCGGCATCTACGCCGTCGCCAACATCCGCGGGGGCGGCGAGTACGGCCGCGAGTGGTACGACGCGGGTCGACTAGAGCGGAAGCAGAATGGGTTCGACGACTTCATCGCCGCCGCCGAGTACCTCATCGCGGAGGGGTACACCTCGACGCCGCATCTCGCGATCGAGGGCGGCTCGAACGGCGGCCTGCTCATCGGCGCCTGCATGACGCAGCGGCCGGACCTGTTCGGCGCGTGTCTGCCACACGTCGGCGTGCTCGACATGCTGAGATTCCACCGCTTCACGATCGGCTACGCCTGGAAGAGCGACTACGGCGATCCCGAGGTCGAGGCAGACTTCCGAACGCTGCTCAAGTACAGCCCTCTCCACAACCTGAAGCCGGGAACGGCTTACCCGCCGACGCTGATCTTCACCGGCGACCACGACGACCGAGTGGTGCCCGCGCACAGCTTCAAATTCGCCGCCGCCCTTCAAGCCGCCCAAGGCGGCCAAGCTCCGGTCCTCATCCGAGTCGAAACCTCGGCCGGCCACGGCGCGGGCAAGCCGATCTCGAAGATCCTGGACGAGTCGTCCGACGCCCTCGCGTTCCTCGTCGCGACGATCGGGCGGCGGGCTTGAGGGGGTGACTTGGGATGACAGGGGGCTTGGAGGACGCGTTCCGATCACCCCCGCGTGACCTGGTAGCCGAACGCCCAAGCGATCCAACACCCCGGGGGTAAACTTGCTGCCATCAATCGGCAGGAAAGCTGGATGTACGAGCAAGGTCAGAGCCCGCTATCTCCCACGAACGGCCCAGCGGTCGTCGCGGCTCCCATTGAGACCCTGATCCAGCAGATCACCGGCATTCCCGCCCCGGAGGAACAAGAGCAGCTAATGGCAAGCGACAACTTCGACGCTGATTTGGTGGTCATCGGAGCCGGCCCCGGCGGCTACGTGGCGGCGATCCGCGCGGCGCAACTCGGCGCGCAGGTCATCGTGGTCGAGAAGGAGTACCTCGGCGGTACCTGTCTCAACTGGGGTTGTATCCCCAGCAAGGCGATGATCGCCTCGGCGGAGCGGCTGCACCACGTGCGCCACGCCGACACGTTCGGCGTGAAGGTGAGCGGCGAGGTCACGTACGACTTCGCCGCCCTCATGAAGCGTAAGGACAAGATCGTCCAGACCCAGCGCGGCGGCGTGGGCATGCTGTTCAAGAAGAACAAGATCCGCCACGTCGAGGGATTCGCGAGCTTCGTGGACGCGAACACCATCGAGGTCACCAAGGACGGCAAGACGGAGCGGCTCCGGGCGAAGAACTTCCTGCTCGCCATGGGCTCCTCGGTCATCCACCTCAAGATCCCCGGCCTCGAGGGCGGGCGCGAGCAGAACGTCTGGACCTCGGACGACGCGGTCACCGCGCCGTTCGTGCCGAAGAAGATGGTCATCCTCGGCGGCGGCGCCGTCGGCTGTGAGTTCTCCTTCGTGTTCAACGCACTCGGCACGGAGGTCCACCTCGTGGAGCTCATGCCGAACCTGCTGCCGATGATGGACCCTGAGCTCGGCACCGAGCTCGGTAAGGTTCTCGGTCGCCAGGGTGTCAAGGTTCGCACCGGCGCCACCATCGACCGCGTCGAGCGGAACGGCGAAGGCTGGAAGGTCTTCGTGAAGAAGGGCGCCGACGAAGAGGTCATCGAGGCCGACGTGGTGCTCCTGGGCGTGGGCCGCAAGGCGAACACCGAAGGGATGAACCTGGAGAAGATCGGCGTGCAGATGCACCGCCGCGGCGTTCAAGTGGCGGACGACACGCTCCGCACCCACGTGCCGAACATCTGGGCCATCGGCGACGTCACCGGCCGAATCCAGCTCGCGCACGTCGCGTCCCACGAGGGAATCGTCGCCGTGACGAACGCCATCAAGGGCCAGAACAAGGCGGTCGACTACAAGGTCGTCCCGAACTGCGTCTACACCTCGCCCGAGGTCGCCAGCGTCGGCATCACCGAGGCGGAGGCGAAGGAGAAGGGGTACGACGTCGTGGTCGGCAAGGCGAACTTCCGCATCTTCGGCAAGGCGATGGCCACCGGCGAGCAGGACGGATTCGTCAAGGTCGTCGCGGAGAAGAAGTACGGCGAGGTGCTCGGCGTCCACATGATCGGCGCGCACGTCACCGACATGATCCACGAGGCCGCCGTCGCCATCAAGCTCGAGGCGACGATCGAGTCGATCGCGGAAACGATCCACGCCCACCCGACGATGGCCGAAGCCGTCCTCGAGGCGTTCGAAGACGCCATGGGCCACGCGATCCACAAGATGTAGTTGCTTGCTGGATCGCTCGACGAGGCCCGAGGCTGCGTTCGCAGCCTCGGGCCTCGTCGCTTATCTCGTCCGGCTCGCCTCGCTCTTGGCGGCGATCGCGAGGGTAGTCAGCGCGCTCAGAAGCTCGGCGTTGGGACGTCCAAACCGCCTTGCCTCTCCCTCGCCGAAGGCGAGGAGTCGCGCCTCGGGATAGAACGTCAGCGCGAGGACTCGCTTTCCGATCATCACCGCGACGGGGCGACCGTCACCTAGCCCACCCGGCTGACTCACGGAATCAATCCCGGCCCGCATCAGTTTCTTGCGCCGCGTCTTGGAGAAGACCATGCCGGGTGCGGGCGTGGGCCAGGAGAACGGGGTGGCCGCCGGGCGAGGAATGCCCGCCGAGCCAAATCCGAAGTTGACGAAGCGTCCGGTCTGGGCGTCGACCGCGCCATCCCAACCGGCCGTAAAGATGCGGCGTTCGGGATCCCAGGACGAACGGTCGTAGACTCGGCCGTGGTATCGCAACCGTGCCTCGCCGCGCGCGATTAGCGCCGCGTCCTCTGCGCTCGGCTTCGCTCCCCGAGGGTAGGCCGGCACCTCGTAACAAAGGCGGAGCGGCTTTTCCCAAGCGATCTCAGCGGCTCCCCCTTGGCCAATGAGCGTCGCGGCCATAAGGCCAGTCGCCTCCTCGGCAGAGAGGGCTGGACGGTCCGACGTTTCTTCCGGAAGCTTCCGAACGCGCGAGAAAACGCGAAGGCTTGACCACTGAGCCTCCGGTCCGGTGAGGGTGACTGTGAAACGAGGCCACGTTCCCACAGGCACACCTCGCCAAATGTGCTCAAAGGTCAACTCAAGACCGGCTGCTTCGTATGGGCTCTGCTTTATGGAAGCCAGCTTGATGTCCCCGAATATCCCAGCCGCTTGAATGAGATCTCGTGCACTGCGTTCGTGCCGACCATAGGTCGCCGGGTCAATAGGATCACGCGAGGTCGTAATGGCACCATGATTGACGAAACTCTCCAGTTCACCCGATGGCGTAAAGGTCCATCTGAGCCTTGAAGTCTCAAGATTCACCCGCCCATCGTCGAGGGTTGAAGTTCTGAGCCTTTCACCGTTGTCTCTGTCCTGCGACGGTCTTGTCTTTCGCTGCTGGCTGAGACGGCTACGCATCGTCCAGCTCAGCTTAGTAGCTTCGCGAATAGGAAAGGTCGTTGGTATCGCACCTTGGGTCGGGTCTGCTAGCACTAAGGTTGCAAGGTAGTAACATAACACCATCGGTCGGAAGCTCCTGTTCCCAAAGCGGACCGCTCTTGAGCAGTCAGATAAACGTGTCGTAAACGAGTGAGATCATCACCGCGTACTGCCATCGGCAACTTCACATACTGAGCGTTTTGGGCTGGGTACAAGGAATCTGCATCGAGCACAGCCTGCTTTATCGTCTTGCCGAGCCTTAATCCTTCCAATACCGTAAATCGGTGACTACTCAGCGGTTTTTGTGCCTCCGTTGAAGTCTCGCGCCAGCATACTGACCAAGCGACGTCATTGAATCCAGCATACGCACGGTTGACACCTCTTGGGTCTCCCTCCGGCCACAGGACCTTAAAGGCAACAGGCATCGCGTCTCCGTTCTGGAGAGTCTGGCATGCGTACATCAATACCAAATTGTAAGGCGGCAAGAGGGGGCTAGCTCGGCTCGTATAGGATTGAACTTCGCTAGCCGTCAGTTTGCCTTCACTTATCGAAGAAGGCTGGCTCAGGTACGCCATGGGTAAACGCAACAAGAACCGTGGCAATCTTTAAGCGTGCGGCAATTTGTGCCTCACTCTGTTCCGCTTCGGGTGCTGTAGCCGGATTGCCGTCCGTGTCTTGATCAGCAGGGTCGACATGGTGATTCAATCCAGAGACACCCGCACTATTGAGCTTTGCACGACTCCCGCTCACGTTAGTTTGCGAGGCATCTGCCCATCCCCACTCACTTCCGGGCATACGGTTCGCTTCAATTTGCGTCGCCGTCTGCAAAGCCCGGTTCCAGACGACAAACGAAATCGTCTTATCCGGTAGTCCCTCCCAAACGGCCGATCCTGGTTCGTTCCATAACTTCACCTTTGACTTGAGCGCGACGGCAAGGTTGGGAACCCCTTGTTGAGATCCATCGGGAAAGCGCGTCGATGCATACCGAACGAGCTTGCCCAACACAGTGTCTTGTGGGGCGGCCTGATAGTAGCCGGTGTCAGGGTCGATGCCGGCGGCCGGGAGTTCCTCGGTTGCGCCACCGCCAGTGAAGACGATCTTGTAGTAGAGCCGTGCGTTCTGATACTTCTTCGTCTCTCCGTTTGCGGAGAGCTTCGCCTTTACCTTAAGTCGCACATTTGTTCCCGAAACGTACGAACCGTCTTGTGCCTCCGGAAAGTCGAGATCGGGTGCCCAACCGCTGAGCGGTGGCAGTTCCTCGTCTGGGGGCTCTTCCGTTGAGCCGGTGGTTTCCGAGCCGTTCGTCGCGCCCGTCGAGGTGCCATCGGTAGCCGTTGAAGTGGTGGCGGTGCTTCCGTCCGAGGCTGTCGTAGCCGAGGAAGTGGTCGAGGTGGAGGTGGTTGCCGTGGACGAGGTCGACGTGGAGGCCGTAGACGTGGTCGATGTGCTGCTGGCTGAGACGGCTACGCATCGTCCAGCTCAACTTAGTAGCTTCGCGAATGGGAAAGGAAGTCGGGATTCCACTTTGCATCGAGCGTGCTAGAGTTGTGGTTGTAGTGCAGTAGCATAACAAGTGGTCCAGACGTCCGAACTCTCTGTCGCTAGCGTCATTGACTGAACGCTGGCCGAAGCCGTGCTCAAGGCGTGGGAGGGAGCATTGGTCGCGCCACCCACAAGATGGAATCGTCCGCTCATTACTTGAACGAGGGGCTGGAACTCAGTCGGACTCCAGCCCCTTTGTGTTAGGGGCCAAAATAACATTCGGGCTCGCTGTCGGCCGAAAGGATGCGCCCGATGGGAAACGTCAGCGGAGATACCGGCGAGCCTTATGAACCCCCAACCATCGAGGACTCAAAACCTCGGCTTCCACCGGCAGAGGCGCCTACAATGTTCTCATGCTAAGCGCTGTCGTCGCAGGGATCCTGACTTTGTCACAGGCCACCCCATTGGACGATCCCCGGCTCCAGGCTAAATTGTCCCTGCAGCAGTCGCATGCGGATCTGCCGGATCTCGTCGCCGCCGTGGCCCGCCAGACCGGCGTGCGGCTTGAAGTGGCGCGCGCACTCACCCATCGAAAGGTCGCGGTGTTCGCCAAGGAGCGGCCCGCCGTCGAGCTGATGCGGGGCTTGGCCAGCGTTTTCCGGGCTGAGTGGAAAGCGGATGACGGCGTGGTGCGGCTCACGGAGTCCGGCGAGGCAGCCCGCGACGAGCAGGCGATGCGAGAGGCCGAGCGGCAAGCCGCGCAAGCGGCGGCGAAGGCCGAGATGCAGGCTTGGATGCGCCTCAGCCAGAGCACGATGGACGAGCTGAAGCAACGCGCCGACGAGCTCCGGCGGCAGTGGGTGCGCACTCCGGCCGCCGAGAGACCGCCGATTCAGCGGGAGCTCGACATGACGCAGCGCGTGGCCGGCAGCGACTCGCTGCACCGGATTGGAACGCTCCTCCGCCGATTCAGCGACGCCGACTGGAGCCGCCTCTGGGCAGGCGAGCCGGTGTTCGCGTCCACTCGTCCCGGCCAGGCCTTTCTGCCATTCACCCACTCGCCACGCGCGAGTATCCAGTTTTCCAGCGACGACCCGCTGAAGACGCACACCACGTACCTCTACATGCGCTTCGATCAAGGGAGCGGGGTCGTCGACTTTCGCGAGGCCGCGTTCTTCGAGTCGACGAACGGATCGAAGTCTGCGTCGGCGAGCGGATCCAGCACCGGCAACGGATCGGACGAGTTCGAGTCGGTTCTCTACAAGCAGCCGTTGCGAAAGTGGCTCGGCGCCTGGACTAACGTGAATCACGCCGACGTCATGCAGTCGCTCGACCGGCCGCTTCGGACCGTTCCCAAGCCGACGTCGCCGTACTACGGCGGCATCCTCTCACCCAGCGAGATGCTGGCGTGGCTCTCCCAAGCGGCAGAGATGCCGATCCTGGCCGAGGCGACGCGCCAAAGGTACGAAGCGGACCGCGACGTCAACGGCACCACCGTAGGCAAGTGGCTCACGCGCTTTCTCAGCGCACGTGGCGGCTATGGACGGGTCGACGATGGGTGGCTGCTCGTGCGTCCGGCCTCGTTCTGGAACCTACGCGACACCGAGATTCCCGAGCGACTCATCGTCCCTCTCGAAGCCCAGGCGGCGACGATCCCGCTCACCGTCGATCATTACGCAGCTTTCGCCACGCAGCTCAGCCCAGGGCAAGGGCGTTCTCTTAGGACCCAGTTCGGCTACGCCCTGCGCTTCGACCCGAACCCTTGCTACGAGGCACTCCCCGCGCTTCAGTTCTGGGGTGCCATCAATCCCGCGAACCGCGCCGCAATCGGAAAGGGGAACGTCTGGCCGGCGGCACAGATGCCGCCTGCGCTGAGGACGCGATTCTGGAATACCGCGCTGAATGGGCTGGAGTACGGTTTGGCCGCCGACGAGGGACTGATTCGTGCCATCGCTGGAGAGCGGGAGCCCGACACCGAGGCGCGATTTGCCTTCTGGTTCGTGCCGCTCAACGAGCGGTACTCCCTCGGCCGATCCCCCCGGCCGTACCGAACCGGAGAGTCGATGCAATCGGAGTCGGTCAAAGCGACCGAGTTCTTCTTCGGCGCCAAAGGCACCGCAAGCGCGGCGTTCCGAACCGGGTTTCCGCAGACGAAGTTCACTCCGTAATGGCAACGTGGAGGGGGAACGCTAACCTTCCGACCTCCCGCTCGTCAGAACCTTCATGCTGGCGACGATGACCCTCTTAACGCTGGCGCGGCTGACCGGGCAAGAGCCCGCCGCGCCAGTGGACCTCTCGAAGGACGAGCGGCTCGCGAAGCCGATCACTCTCAAGGCGAAGATGATGCCGCTGCCCGACGCGATGAAGGCCCTCACGAAGGTGGGCGGCGTTGGGCTCGACGTGGCGACCTCCATCGGTGACCTCAAGACGACGATCCTGGTGAAGGAGCAGCCGACCTGGCAGGTGATGAACGCGCTGGCGACGACGCTGGGCTGCGAGTGGAAGGCGGACGGGCCGACGTACCGTCTCAGCATGCCCGCCGAGTACTCCGCCGCTTGGCGCCGCTACGTGGACCAGGAGGAGGCCGAGCGACGCGCGCAGGCGCAAGCCACGGTCAACGGACTCGCCGCGGGTGCGGCGATCCCCTACACCCAAGTCTTGGAGCGGCTGCAGGCGGCCGAGACCAAGCCGTCCAAGGACATCGAGACGCTGCGCGCCGTCGCCACGCCGGAGTCGTACCTCCTCGGTTCGATGTTCCGTGGCTTTGGGGGCACCCAGTGGCGCGCGTTCTGGTCCGGCCGCATCGCCCGCACCTCCGCGCCCCTGCGGCAAGAGGCGACGGTGCAGCCCGGAGGGGAGCGACAAAGGCGGCGGGGCGAGGGACGTCGCCCGGCGCTCGCTCTCGTCCGAGTGGCCGCCCAGTACGATCCGCTCACCGGTCAGCTCTTCATGAGCGGAAGGGGCGGCTCGATGCTCTCTCAATCTCGGGTCATTAGCCAGCCGTATCCCGGCGGAAAGCTCGCCGAGACCCCGTTCGGCAAGGCGGCCCTCGCCTGGCAGCGCCCTGGCACCGAGGCGGACGCCAAGGCGATGAACAAGCCTGCGGGCAACCCATCGGCTCGGGGCACCTGGTTCCGCGGCAGTGCGTCCGTGGCCGACGTACTCGAACTCGTTCACGACGCCTCGGGCGTGCCGATCGTGGCCGACGCCTATCGCGTGCCCGTGCTGCCCGGCAACGTCGGCTCCGGAACGGTGAATACGTTCCTGCCGACTTTCGCCCGGTCGAACCAAATGTTCCTCCGGATCGAGAACGAAGTCGCGATGCTGCGGCACGGCGGCTTCTGGCGGCTTCGTGAGATGGAGGTGCCGGAGCGCGTCTATGCCCTGATCGAGGCGAAGCCGGATCCGTCGCTCGACGACTACGCCGCGTTCGCGGCGGCGCTCAAGCCGGACCAGACGATTCCGTTCCGGGTGCGCAATGGCGTGCTGACCAAGTTCGATCCCGAACCGCTGCGAGCGTCGATGCCCGCGCTACGGTTCTACGCGACGCTGAGCGGACCTCAGAAAGCGGCCGCGAGGGCCGGCCAGCCGGTGAATCTCTCGGCGATGGGGGGCGCTTCGCAGGTCGCGTTCTGGGAAGCGCTCGAAGGCACATTCGAAGGCGGTGCCGCGGTCGGCAGTGGCGGCAATGGACCAGCTGAGAACCTCGGCTTCCTGATGAGCGAGGCGGCCGTCCAGCGGGCGATCACCGGCTCCGACGGAAGCGTGAGCACCGGCACAGGGAACGGTGCGCGCATGCTGTTCGGCACTTCCGCTCGCGACGGCGTGATCTACACCGTCGCGGCCGCCCTGAGAAAGTGAGCCGAAGAGTTCCGGGGCGTGCCGCCGTCAAATCCTTTGGGATGACGCGTCACGCCCTTCTCCTCGCCTGCCTCGTACTCGTCGGCTGTGCCGCCGAGCGCCCGTTGCCCGCGGCCCCTCCGGAAGGGACGGGCGAGCGGGTGACCCGAGTGGTCGACGGCGATACGCTCCACGTCGACCGAAACGGCAAGGACGTGACGGTGCGCCTGCTGAGGGTGAACACCACGGAACGAGGGCAATGGGGCTACTCCCAGGGCGGCCAGCAGCTGCGACGTCTGACCCAAGGCAAATCCGTGCGGCTGGAGTTCGAAGACGAGCGGAAGGATCGCTACGGGCGCGAACTCGCCTACGTGTTCGTTGGCGACACGAACGTGAACGTCGAGGTGGTCCGTAGCGGCTGGTCCAAGTTCTTCACCCGCTACGGGCGCGGCAAGTACGCCGAGGATTTCGTGCGCGCGGAGCAAGAGGCGCGACGCGAGCGGCGGGGCCTCTGGTCTCGGGACTGACGGCTCACATCAAGTTGTAAGGGTCGACGTCGACCACCACCTGCACGCCCTTCGGCGCGTAGCCGAGCAGAGCGTCGCCAATCGGCGCGACCGAGGCTCCCGCCGGCATCTTGAGCAGCATGTGCCGCCGCCACCGGTTCTGCAGCCGCTCGACGGCACAATCGACCGGCCCAAGAAGCTGCACCTCTGGCTGGAGCGCCGCCAACCGGCGCCGAACTTCGTCGCTCGCCGAGAAGACCGCGGTTCTGGACTCCCCGCTGAGGAGAACGTTGACGAGCCTCTGGAAGGGCGGGTAGCCGGCCTCGCGGCGCTCGCGTAACAGCGCCTCGTACAGCGCGACGTAGTCGTGTCGCTGAGCGGTGATTACCGAGGGGTGCCCCGGATTGAAGGTTTGGATGACGACCGAGCCCGCCGCCTGACCACGGCCGGCGCGTCCCGCTACCTGAGAGAGGAGCTGGAACGTGCGCTCGGAAGAGCGGAAGTCGGGAATGTTGAGCGAGACGTCCGCCGCGATGACGCCCACGAGCGTCACATTCGGGAAGTCGAGGCCCTTGGCGACCATCTGGGTGCCGACGAGAATGCCGATCTCCCCCGAACGGAACGCGGCGAGCGTCTCCTCCAGCGCGCCTTTTCGGCGCGCGACGTCGCGGTCCAGCCGAGCGACGCGGGTCTGGGGAAACATCGCCGCCACGGTTTCCTCGACCTTCTCCGTGCCGACGCCGAACGGGGCGAGGCGCAGTCCGTCGCACTTGGGACAGTTCTCCGGGGGCGCGGTCTGGTAATCGCAGTGGTGGCAGCGCAGCTTCCGGTCCCGTCGGTGGTAGCTCAGGCTCACCGCGCAGTTCGGGCACTGCATCTGGTTGCCGCAGTCTCGGCAGATCACGAACGGCGCGTAGGCGCGGCGGTTGAGGAACAGGATCACCTGCTCGCGCCGACCGAGCGTTGCCTCGATCCGCTGCTGCAGGTCTTCGCACAGGAGCGCCGGCTTCCCTCCGCGGTATCCCTCGGTCAGGTCCTCGATGAACACCTCGGGCAACCGGGCGCTTGCGGCGCGGTGCGGCAGGGTGAGCAGAGTCAGGAGCGGCTCGGGCTCCTCGGCTACCGCAGCTGGGGCGCCGATCGCCGTCGGGCGTCCCTGCGGGAGCGGCTCCGCCTCGCCAAGCTCCGCCTCGAAGAACGTCTCGACGCTCGGCGTGGCGCTGCCGAGGACCACTGGGCAACGGTGGCGCCTTCCGAGGAACCGGGCGATCTCCTTGGCGTGGTACCGGGGAGCGGACTCCTGCTTGTAGCTCGACTCGTGCTCCTCGTCCACCACCACGAGTCCGAGGTTGCCGAGCGGGGCAAAGAGAGCGCTCCGGGCACCGATGACGACGCTCGCCTCGCCTTCGCGGATGCGAAGCCAGTTCTGCAGTCGCTCCGTCGGCGGCAGGTCTGAGTGGAGCACGGCGACGCCTCGCCCAAAACGCTCCCGCAGGCGTGCGATCGCCTGGGCGGCGAGCGCGATCTCCGGGACCAGATAGAGCACCTGCCGGCCCTCGCGCAACGCCTCCGCGGCGGCGCGCAGGTACACCTCGGTCTTGCCGCTGCCGGTGACGCCGAACAGGAGGAACGGGCGGAACTCCCGGTTCCGGATCGACTCCACGACGGCGTCGATCGCAAGCTGCTGCGGGGCGTTGGGAGTCGGAGGACGGGCGACCGCGGCGACCACGTCGTCCGTGCGGACGAGGAGCCCCGCCTCCAGCAGCGCCTTCACCGTCGTCTCCGTCACGGCCCCAAGCGCACGGATCTCCGCGGCGGTGAGCTGCACCCGCTCTGCCCCCTGGAGCCGCATCAGGGTCAACGCCTGCGCGGGCCGCCGCTTCCCTTCCTTCTTGAGGAACGCTTCGATCCGGTCGGTGTCCGGGGTGAGACGGAGCATCGCCTCCCCCTTCCGCCGTTCGGTGAACGGCGCGATGCGGAGCGACTGCCGGACGATGCCCTTGTTCCGCATCAGACGCAGCGAGCGAAGGGTCGCGGCCGAAAGCTTCTTCCCCTTCTGCTCGAGCAGCGTCCCGCCGCACTCCTCCATCACCCGGACGACCTCCTGCTGAAGCGGCGTCAGAGGATGGTCTGGCCGAGGCTCCACGAGGCTCCAACAGGTAAGCAGCCGCTCCCGCACGCCGGGCGGCATCGCCGGAGCGAGGGCCACGGGCAGCGGAGAAAGCGTCTCCTCCGCCACGAACCGCGCCAGATCCACTACCGCGGAGGGAAGTCCAAGCCCCTCCACCTTGCCGAGGATCGCCTTCAGGCTCGCGAGAGGAAAACCGAGATCCTCTTCGGTGGCGTGATAGATCTGCGTCACGATCCCAAGAGCGCTGCGGGTCCCGATCGGGACGAACACCGCCTCGCCGACGGTGAGCGGCGTCTCCACTCGGTAGGTGTACACCGCGTCCGCGCCCCCAGAGCGGGGGTCGAGCGCGACGTCGGCGACGCGGACGGTAGACACTTCTCTAGGTTACCGGCTAACTCGGCCGGATCAAAGGGAGAACCGCGTCCATCGCCGGCCGCACCTCTGCCGCTTCGGGCGAGAGAAGCGGTAGCCGCATGCGCGAGTCGTCCATCACACCAAGTGCCTGAAGAATCGCCTTGTGAGAGCCGGGCTGGGGCGACTTCCTGACCGCTTCCAAGACCGGAGCCAAGAGGGCGAACTTCGTCTCCGCCGACTCGCGATCCGTCTTCAGCTCGCCGACGATCTGGGCGAGCCATCGCCCGAGCACGTTGGCGGCCCCGCTGATTGTTCCGGTCCATCCGGCGTCGATCGCTTCGATGAGCAGAGTCTCGTCTCCCACGTAAAGGAGCTTCCCGGGAGCGGCCTGCGCGTAGGCTTGCAGGTTGCCGCGATCGCCGCTGCTGTCCTTCAGGCCGTGCATCGCCTCGTGCCCCGCCAGACGGCGCACCAGTTCCGGGCTCAGGGTGATGCCGGTGCGCTTCGGAAAGTTGTAGAGCAGGATCGGCACGGAGCTGCGCTCCAGCACCGCTTCGAACCACGCGACGAGGCCGGCTTCGGGCGCCTCGCGGAAGTAGGCGGGCGGCATCACCAATGCCGCAGTGGCCCCGGCGGAGTGCGCCTGACGACAAAGCCAGATCGCCTCCTCCAGACTCGGCGTCGCCACGCCGAGAATGACGGGCATGCCGTGCGCCAAGGGAACCGCCGTGCGGACCAGGTCTCGCCGCTCGACCGCGCTGAGCGAGGGCCCCTCGCCATTGGTGCCCGCGAGCACCACACCGTCACAGCCTTCGGATCGGAACCAGGCGAGCAGTCGTGCGACGCCGGGATGGTCGACCTGCCCCTTCTCGTTGAAGGGCGTGACGGACGCGGGAAGGACGGTCGGCGGAGGTCCGGAACCGAGCATGGCCGATGCTACCCACCCGGTTGGATCGCTAGGACATTTAGCGTGAGACGAACGTGTTAGAAGTTGGCGCGTATACTAGGGAACATCCGGTGTACCAAATAGGCGGATCCGAGTTGAGTGAACGCGTCGCGGCGATGGCCGCCTGCGCTCCCTTCCCGCCACCGGCCATGGAGGGCAGTGCAGTTTGCTAGTTCTGACGCGAAAGGTCGGGCAGAGCATCGTCATAGGTGACGAGATCGAGGTCGTGGTCCTAGAGGTCCGCGGCGAACAGGTGCGCGTGGGTATCCGCGCGCCCAAGACGGTGTCCGTCCACCGCAAGGAAGTTTACGAGCAGATCGCTGAAGAGGCGCGCCCTGCTTCCGCCGCCGCGCCCGCGGTCGAGGACGTCGCGGGCTAAGTCCGCATGTCGTCGACCGAGTCGCACACTCGCCTCGCGCTCACCTGCGCCGGCGTCCTGTACGGGGTCGCCTCCGCGGTCGGCGCGGGCCTTCTCTGGACGAACGGGGTTCGAGACGTCCTGTCGTTCATGGTGGTGCTAGGAGTCGCCGCCTCCGCCACCATCTTGTTCATCGTGGCAGGACTGACGGTGCCGAACCTGTTTGCCGTCGGCCGGATCGCCTTCCCGCTCAACCTGACGCTCCCCGTCGTCTACGTTCTGCTCTTGGTCGTGTCCGTCCTCCTCTGGACGAGCACCGGCAGCGCTCTGGTGCTCGTGCCCGAGCCGCTGCTGCCCGCTCGCCTCTGGGCCGTGCCGAAGGTTCTCGGGATGACCGCGGTGCTGCAGTGCGTGATGCTGAGCGGACTCGCGGCGATCTCCAAGGGCGACAAAGCCTAGTCAGCCGTAACCGCCGACCAACCAAAGCAAGTCCCGGGGGTTGAACGGCTTGGTCAGGTACATATCCGCACCGTGGCGGTATCCGTCCACGATGTCTTGATCTCGTGCCCTTGCACTCAGCACCAGGACGGGCAGATTCTCCGTGGCCGCGGCGCTGCGTAGCGAGTGGAGAATCTCGAATCCGTCGAGACGCGGCAGCATGATGTCGAGGATGAGCAGATCGGGAACCTCTAGGGCTATCCGATCCAAGCACTCGACTCCGTCACTCGCGGCGATGACGATGTGCCCATGCCGCTCCAGGTTCACTCGGATCAGGCGGACGACGTTCGGTTCGTCGTCGCAGACCATGATCCGGATCGGATTCGGCGTGGCTGCGGCGACCGCGCGCGGCGTCGAATTCCGCCTTGGCGGGCGCCCCCCACCGGCTAGCTCCATGGCCTGATTGTACAGCGGACGGTTCGATCCCGTGCCTCCGACCAACCTCCCGGTAGACTCTCGCCGGCATGCAGGTGCATCTCGGGCTAGGTGCCCTTCACGCGGAGTGGCCGCGCGCGGTGGCGTGCGTCGGCACGTTTGACGGAGTCCATCGCGGGCACCAGGCGGTCATCGGAGCAGCGGTCGCGCACGCGATGGAAGCGGAGTTGCCGTGCGTTCTCGTGACGTTCGATCGCCACCCGTCCGCCGTCCTGGCTCCGACGCGGACCCCGCAGGCCCTCGCCGCTCCGCAGGAGAACCTCGCGCGGTTCGCCGCCCTGGGCGTCTCGGTAGCGCTCGTTCTCCCGTTCGATGCCGCCCTCAGCCGCATGTCCGCCGAGCAGTTCCTCGACGACATTCTCCGCGGGGCGGCTCGCGCGACGGAGGTGGTCGTCGGCCACGACTTCGCCATGGGGAACGGACGCGAGGGAACGACGGAGTGGCTCGCCGACCGCATTCCCACCACGGTCGTTCCCGCGTTCGAGATCGAGGGCGTGCGGGTCTCCTCCAGTCTCATCCGCCAGGCGGTGGCCCGCGGCGACGTGGCGCGGGCCGCGGAGCTCTTCGGCCGCCCCTATGCCCTCTCGGGCGTCGTCGTGGGCGGCCAACGTCTCGGACGCCAACTCGGCTACCCGACCGCGAACCTTGCTCGCTCGACCGATCAGGTGCTGCCCGCCGACGGCGTCTACGCGGGATGGTTCGAGTCCAGCCGCGGGCGATACCGCGCGGCGATCAGCGTCGGCACCCGTCCCGCGGTGGGAGGGGGCGATCGCACCGTCGAGGCGTACTTGCTCGACTATCCCGGCGATTCGCTCTACGGTCTCTCCGCACACCTGGAGTTCGTCCACCGCCTGCGATCCGAGGAGAACTTCCCTTCCCTCGATGCCTTGAAGGAGCAGATGGCGCGCGACGTGGAAGAAACCAGAAGTTTGTTGCAATCCGGACCGTTGCCGACGTCTAGATAGGCATGGGCAAGTCCGCCAAGGGCATCGTCACCGTTCTCGCCATCGTGCTCGTGCTGATCGGCGTGCGAATCGCCGTCGGCCTTGCGAACCGGCCGGACGACCAGAAGCTGATCCAGACCGCGCTCCAAGAAGCCATCGAGGCGAGCAAGGAGGGGCGTCCGGGCGGCGTCGTCGACCTCCTCAGCTCCAATCTGAAGGTGAACAACATGGACGTCCAGGGCAACCGAGGTCAGATCGTGCGCTTCATTCGGGACAACAAGCCGAACGTCGATGTGAAGAACAAGCGCGCGATCATCACCGGCGACGAGGCGCGCATCGTGTCGCCGGTGGAGTTGTCGCTCCCGATCATCGGTGGCCGGACCCTGAAAGAGGTGACCATGATCTTCCGAAAGGAGGACGCGATGGAATACCTCGTCTTTCCGACCCGCAAGTGGCGTCTCACAGAAGTACGCGTTCCCGAGGGAACCCTTGCCGACCTCACGCAGTAAGACTCGTCGGATATGGATGCACTTGCGCTTAATAGCGCAACGTATAATGCGTTCGGTTCCGTACGGGACTGCGGGGAGACCCGCGCTTAACTAGGAGGTTAGCAAATGAAGAAGTTCATGAACCTGTTCATCGTCGGCGCCATGGCCGCCACGATCCTCGCCGGCTGCACCAAGGCCGATGAGGGCACCGGCACCACCGCCACCGGCAGCACGGCCGGCGGCAGCACCACGACCAGCACCACCGGCACCACCACGGCCGACACGGCCACCACGTCGACCACCACGGGCGCCGGCACCACCGCCGACACCGCGGGCGGCACCGCTGGCACCACCGCCACGAGCACGGGCGGCACCGCCACGGCCGAGACCGCAGGCAGCACCGCGACCACCGGCACCACGGCGACCTCCGCGGGCACGATGGGCACCACGGGCGACACCACCACCGGCACGACCGCGGCCGCCACGACGACCGCGACCACCGCGGGCGGCATGGGCACCGCTGGCGCGACGGCTGGCACCGCCAGTACGACCGGCGCGGCGACGACCACCGGCGGCTAGTCCCGCCCCCGACCTGCTTTCGAGAGCCCCCTACGATCAAGAGCGTGGGGGGCTTTTTTTGCCTTGAGGGTTCAGCCGAGAGGGACGAGGGCGAACGCGACCTCTCGGGCCCAGCAATCGAGCATTCGGGCGATCAAGCAATCCCCACTGTCGGTATCCTCCGGTCATGCTTGACCCCCGCGTCACTCAGCTCGCGGAGCTGCTCTGCACGCACTCCTGCCACCTCGGTCCGGAGGACAGCCTGCTCATCCACGCCTTCGATCTCCCGGAAGAGGTCGTCACCGAAGTCGTCCGCGTCGCCCAGTCGACCGGAGCGAAGGTCGCGGTCCGCCTCGAGAGCAACGTGGTACGCCGCCAGTTGCTCCTCGGCATGACCCCCGAGAACGCCCGTCTCTACGCCGACATCGAGCGGCACGAGATGGAGCAGATGACGGCCTACATCGCGCTGCGCGGCAGCCACAACTCCACCGAGCACGCCGACGTGCCGGGCGACATCCAGCAGATGTGGACCCGGGAGTACGTGATCCCGGTCGTCTTCGAGGTCCGCGTGCCGAAGACGAAGTGGGTGGCCCTACGCTGGCCGACCCCGTCCTTCGCCCAAATGGCGGGCAAGAGCACCGCGGCGTTCGAGGAGTTCTACTTCCGCGTCTGCACCATGGACTACGCCAAGATGGCGCGCGCTTGCGAGCCGCTGCGTGAGTTGATGGATCGGACCGACGTGGTGCGCGTGGTCGGTCCCGGCGAGACGGACTTCACCCTCTCGATCAAGGGGATCGGCTCGGTTCCGTGCACCGGCGAGCGAAACATCCCGGACGGTGAGTGCTTCAGCGCGCCGGTCCGCGATTCGGTGAACGGCGTCGTCGCCTTCAACACCGTTAGCCTCTACCAGGGCACGGAGTTCAAGGACATTCGGTACGTGATCAAGGACGGCAAGATCGTAGAGGCGAGCGCGGGCGGCAACACGGAGAAGCTCAACCAGATCCTCGACACCGACGAGGGCGCGCGCTACTTCGGCGAGTTCGCGATCGGCTTCAATCCGCACATCCTCCACCCGATGAAGGACACGCTCTTCGACGAGAAGATCGCGGGCTCGATCCACTTCACGCCGGGCAATTCGTACGATCCGCCCGGAGGCAACGGCAACCAGTCGGCGATCCACTGGGACACCGTCCTGATCCAGCGGCCGGAGTACGGCGGCGGCGAGATCTACTTCGACGGCGTGCTCGTGCGCAAGGACGGACTGTTCGTCCTTCCCGAGCTCGAGGGACTCAACCCCGAGAATCTCAAATAGGAGGTCCCCTCCTCCTCCACGACCTATGGAGGAGGAGGAAAACTCGGTCCGTGTCGCCGGTTCGCACGCTCTAAACTGGAAGCATGCGGCGCAGCCTCCTGCTCTTTCCGGCGATAGCCCTCGCTTCATGCGGGCCCCGTTGGGGCACGCCGGCGAGCGGAACAGGTCCCTCGAACGGCTCGGCATCCATCAGCGAGAGGGTGTCAAGGTGGCAAGTCGGTTTCGAGAACCGATCTCGTTACCACCTGAGGGTCGAGCCGATGATCTCGCACCGCGTGGGTGGCTCAATGTCGGTGGGGCAACGCGAGGAGCTGCAGGCGGGCCCGACCAAGACCGCGAGCAAGGGGTTCTCCACGACCATCTTCAGCGGCCTTCCCCTTGCGCGGCCGTCGACCGAGTCGTTCGAGAGCGTTCTGCTGAAGGTGGAAGCGAGAGAAATCGAGAACGGTCCCGTCTTCGCCCAGGTCCTCCTTCCGATACCGCGCACCTATTTCGAGGGGCCGAAGACGCCCGCCGCACTGTTGGTCACCAACGACCGCTCGGCTCAGCTTCGAGTCGGCAAGGCCCTTGTGAGCGAGCGCCCGTGGGTGCGGGAAGCGACGGGCGTCAAAGCACCGTAAGACCACCTGACCGGCTATCCTTACCGGGTGCGATACTTCGTCATCTCGCCCGACGGCATGAAGTACGGTCCGGGCGATATCCCGACCCTCAACCAGTGGGTGATGGAAGGGCGGCTGCTGCCGAGCAGCACGCTGGAAGAGGAGACCTCGGGAGTCCGAGTGCAGGCCTCGACGGTCACGGGGCTGAACTTCCCTGTCGTGGCCGGCGCGCCTCCCGCGAGCGGCGGACCCGCCTACGCCGGGTACTACCCGCGCGATCCGAGCACGGTGGCCGGTCCCAACAATGGACAGTCTCTGCTGATCGGCGCCTACGTGGTGGGCGTGATTGGGCTGGTCACCTGCTGCTCCGGCGCCTTTAGCCTCGTCGCCGGGATCGGAGCGTTCGCCCTCGCGTACCAGGCCGGCCGGCAGGGCCACCCGGGCGCGGTTTGGGCGAAGACGCTCGCCGCGGTGGTCATCATCTTCGCCATCACCGTAATGGCGCTGGGCGGCGTGCTTCAGAGCCTCATGAACGGCGTCGGCGGTGGGTGACGCCCAATCCGTTGCCTGTCTAGGCCGACTTCCGAAGCACGAGCGTCACTTTGCCGAAGGGCGTGTCGATGTCGATCGTCGCGTCCTTCACGTCGGGTGAGATCTTGGCGACCAGCTGCTTGCTTCCGAGATTCGAAACGAGGAGCTCGGAAGCCTTCCCCTGCGGAACGAGCTGAACCTGCCCGTCGGCGTAGCTCCACGCCCCCTCGACCGTCGGCCCGGCGCTGAGCACGAACGTCTTGTCCGACCGAAGCTTCAGGGTCATGCTCTCCATCACGGTTCGCACCCGTTTCTCAATCCCCTCAACCGGGATGGCCGGGAACTGGCTCGCCTTGATGTCCGCCTTCCAAACCCCTACGAGTCGCTCCTCAGGACTGACCGCGCAGCCCGCGAGAGCCAAGGCGAAGGTGGGAATCAGGAAGCGACGAAGAGACATACCTTCCGAAACGCCTCGAACCGTGCGTCTGTTCCTATACAATGCTTCGTCATGAAGGCGAAGTCCCTCTCCATGCTTGCGCTGGCGGCCGTCGTGCCGGCCCTGCATGCCCAGGCAAACCCTGCCACCACCGACAAGATCGTCGACTTGGGCAAGAACCGCAACCAGGTCATGAAGACCTTGCGGGAGCTCACCAACATCGGTCCCCGTCTCACCGGCTCCCCGAATCTGCGGCGCGCGCAGGACTGGGCCGCCTCCAAGTTCCGCGGCTATGGGCTGAAGAACGTCCGCCTCGAGAAGTGGGGCGACGTGCCCGTCGGCTTCCAGCGGGGTCGACGCCAGATCGGCCGCATGGTCGAGCCGTTCGCGAGCGAGATCGTCTACACCACGCAGGCTTGGATGCCGGGCACCAACGGCATGGTCCGGGCCGAGGCCGTCCTCGCGCCGGCCACCGCGGCCGAGGTCGCCACGCAGCGTGAGTCGCTGCGCGGCAAGTGGGTGGTCATGCCCCGTCCGACCACGATGCGCGGCCCGAGTGCCGGTGACGACGAGCTCATCAAGGCACTGAACGAGGCGGGCATCGCGGGCAAGATCTACGGCGCGGCGGACGAGCGGGTCCACAGCAGCGGCCGTTGGGTCGGCAAGACGTTCGAGAACCGCCCGAACGAGCTCAACATCTTCGTCCGCAAGTCGGACTACGACCGCATCGTGCGGAACGTGGGACTAGCGCGCAAGCCGGTCCTCGAGTTCGACATCGAGAACCAGTGGTTCCGCGGTCCGATCGAGCAGTACAACGTCGTCGCGGAGATCCCCGGAACCGAGAAGCCGGACGAGGTCGTGATCGTTTGCGGCCACCTCGACTCGTGGAACACCCCCGGTTCGCAGGGGGCTTGCGACAACGGCACCGGTTCCTCGGTCGCCATCGAGGCGGCTCGGATCCTGAGCGCGGCGAAGGTGAAGCCGAAGCGCACGATCCGATTCATCCTCTGGTCCGGCGAGGAGCAGGGCCTGCACGGCTCCCGAAACTATGTTCAGCTCCACAAGAACGAGCTCGAGAAGATCAGCGCCGTCCTAAACGACGACGGCGGCACGAACTACCAGGGCGGCTACGTCGGCCTGGAGAGCATGCGCCCGATGATGGAAGCCGCGATGGCCCCCACCCAGCGTGCGTTCCCGAACCTCGAGATGAAGTTCCAGGTGGTCGAGAAGATGCCGGAAGGCGGCTCGAGCGACCACGCGCCGTTCAACTGGGAAGGCGTGCCTGGGTTCTTCACCATCGAGAGCGGAAAGGCGAACTACGGCCACGTGTGGCACACGCAGTTCGACCGGTACGAGGCCGCGATTCCGGAGTACCTGGTCCAGTCGTCGACGAATCACGCGGTCGTCGCCTACTACTTGGCGGACGCCCCGACGATGCTGCCCCGCGGACCGAAGCCGCCTCCTCGAAAGGAGACCGTGAACCTCAAGCACGAGGAAGCGATCGGCGCCGACCACATGTACCAGGACCACGACCACAGCGACGACTTCTGGATCGACCAGATCGATCGCCTGCCCCGCTGGATCCGAATGGTCATTCCCGCCCTCAGCCGATAGGAATCCGACTCCTCTCCCCGGATGCCCGGGGAGAGGGACCATCCAGGGTTTCAATCAAGGCACACAATGAAAGTGGGCTCCAGGACGATGTCCTGGAGCCCACTTTCATTGTTGCGTCCTCGTGGCCTTACTTCTTCAGGCTGGTGATGAGGACGTGGCCGGTCTCCTTGTCGTACTCGATCTCAACCTGCAGCGCGTCGCGCAGGAACGAGAGCGGGACGATGGTTCGGCCTCGGTCGAGGTAGGGAGCGTTCTCCAGCAGCACGGCGACGTTCGCGATGCGAGCCGTCTTGTCGCCGATCTGGATGACGATGTCCTTGCCGTCGGCCTTCGCCTTCACAGTCTTGGTCAGGTTCTCCCAACCGACTTCGCCGCCCGCCTTCTCGAGGAGGTGGCGAACCGGCGCCATCGGCACGCCGTCGTCCACTCGCGGGTTCACGTCGAACTCGACGAACTGCGAGTTGAACACCACCGAGTAAGTGGCGAGGTTCGGAACGCGCTGACCCTTGAGGATTCGGACCACGTTCGCGGCCGTCGTCACGTCGTTCACGGTCGAGAGCTTGGGAGCAGAGACCTTCTGGATCGTCGCCACGGTGACCGTGCCGGCGCTGGCCGCCTTCGCGGTCGCCTTGGTCGCCTTCACCGGCGTGCCCACGAGAGCGACGCGGGTGCCCGTCGGCGTGAGAGACTTCGCACCGGTGGCGACGCCGCCGCCGGTAGCCATCGGCTTCAGCCCGCTCATGCCGGCGACCGAGGTCGCCTGGACGCGGTTGGCGGCGAGGACGGCGGCAGCCTTCGGCACGAGACCGGTGGCAGCCGTCGTGGCGGCCTTGGCGTTCGTGGCGATGTTCACGCTCTTGATGCCGGCGGCCTCACCCGTGACTCCGCTGCGGAACGGGTTCTTCGTGGGGACCAGCTCGGCACCGACGCCCTTTCGCTCGGTGCGGCCGCCGGGGTTGTTCACGAAGACTCGGGTCTTGCGGGTCTTGTAGGTGTTGCTCGTCTCGTCGATGGCCCACGCCTCGACCTCGTGCCAGCCGTTCGACTCGCCCGTGGTGTCCCACTGGAACGTGTACGGCGGGTAGTTGGACATCTTCTTGAAGTTGTTGTCCACGAAGAAGCTGACGTAGACGTTCTTCAGCTCGCGACCGAAGCCGAGGTTGATCTCGACGTTGCCCTGGACCGTCGCGCCGAGCTTCGGCGTGCGAAGGAAGACGGGGCCGTACTGGGTCTGGTCGGTGGAGATGTTCGTCTTCTCGGTGCCCACCAGCTTGCCGGTGCGATCGAAGAGGCGGACCTCAACCTCGTTGTCGCCGTCCTTCAGCTCGTTGAGGTTGATGTTGAAGTTCGTCTCGCCGTTGGCCTTGGCCGCGACGACCGATCGGGTGCCCACGCTCTCGCCGTTCAGCCGGAGCTCCACCAGCGCGGCGTTCGCACCGGAGTACCGGACGGTCAGGGTCGGGCTGTTCAGTGCCCGGTCGATTACGATCTGCGCGTCTACGGGAAGTGCGGAGGCGACCGTCGCCATCACGCTGAGTCCCGCAAGTACGCAAATCTTTCGCATGCTCTTGCTCGTCATTGACATATTCCTGCCCCTCGGGAACCCGCCGGCACGGCGAGTGGGTCCTATTCTCGCACGCTCGCCCGAACATGTCAAGGTGAACGCGTTCCCTGCATGGGAGCGACGCGATGGGGCGGCCCAAGAGTTCATCCAGAACGGAGCCGAAGTTCTACCTTTGGCGTAAGGTAATTGCGTAGACGGATCACCTTATGCTCACGCTTCTCCTCGCTCTCACCGCGGCCCCTGCCCCACCGCAAGAACTGTACAAATACTTGGCTAAGCCGGATCCGGCCTACACGTACGCGATCAGCGAGCAGGACGCTCGCGGCATGACGATCGCGATGACGAGCCAAACGTGGCAGGGCTCGCCTTGGAAGCACACTATTCTGGTGCGCCACCCCGCCAAGCCGGCCGCCAAGGGGACGGGCATCCTCTACATCACCGGCGACGGCCCCCGCGCGGGCGACTACCGCGACCTCGCTCTGGTCACCGAGGCCACCGGTATGCCGGTGGCGATGCTGTTCGGCATCCCGAACCAGCCGCTCTGGGACATGCGCGAGGACGACCTGATCGCCCACACCTTCCAGAAGTATCTCGAGACGGGAGACGCCTCCTGGCCCCTCCTCTTCCCAATGACCAAGAGCGCCCTGCGCGCGATGGACGCGGTGCAGGCGGCGACGGCGAAGACCGACAACCCGATCCGTAAGTTCGTGGTCACCGGCGCGAGCAAGCGGGGCTGGACGACCTGGTTCGTCGGCGCCGCCCGCGACAAGCGCGTGCTCGGCATCGCGCCGATGGTGTACGACAACCTCAACGTCGCGGCCCAGATGCCGCACCAGCTCGCGAGTTGGGGCAAGTACTCGGAGATGATCGAGGACTACACGCGTCGCGGACTACAGCAGCAGCTCGCCACCGAAAAGGGCAAGAAGCTCGCCGCGATCATCGACCCTTATAGCTACCGACGCAACATCAAGGTTCCGACGCTCATCGTGAACGGCGCGAACGACCGCTACTGGATGGTGGACGCGCTGAGCCTCTACTGGAACGAGCTGAGCCAGCCGAAGTGGGCGCGCCTCGTCCCGAACGCAGGGCACGACCTCGGCGGCGGGCTCGCCGCCATCGAGACGATCGGGGCCTTCGCCCGGTCGCTTGCGGGGCAGTTCAAGATGCCGAAGCCGACGGTGCAGGGCTTCCTGTTCGACGAGACGATCGCCGTTCAGGCTCGATCGGACGTCCCCTTTGAGTCTGCCCGGGTTTGGCGAGCGAAGGCCCCGACGAAGGACTTCCGCGACGCCAAGTGGACCGTCGTTAGAGAGCTGACGCCGACGGATTCATACTTCTCCGAGGAGGCAAGCGATGAGGGAAGGACGGCAACCTTCATCGAGTTTCGCTACCGCATCGACGGACGTGCCTTCAGCGTCACCACTCCAGCGTCGGTTGAGCCCACGAGAAGGGAGATGCATCGTATGCGCATCGGGGTAGCCCCAGCCGGTTTGCGCAACCGAAGATCGCTTCCTCCTCGCGGAGACAACCCTCGGCTTTAAGCTTCCATTACGGGCGCTCGCCCGTCTCAGCGGTGAGCACCGAGGAGATGCCGCCGCGGACGTTGAAGTGGCCCGTGAGGCGCATCCAGCGTGGATTGCACGCAGCGGACAGCTCGTCGAGGAGCTGGTTCGTCACGCCTTCGTAGTAGATGCCCTTGTCTCGGAAGGAGTAGTAGTACAGCTTCAGCGACTTGAGCTCGATGCACGTCTCGTCGGGGATGTACTCGAGCTCGATCGTGGCAAAGTCGGGCTGGCCCGTCTTGGGGCAGACGCTCGTGAACTCGGGGCACACGTGCTTGATGGTGTAGTTCCGGTGGGGAGCCGGGTTGGGGAAGACCTCGATCTGCGGCATCGGTGGACGAAAGTTTACCTTTCGCGTTCTTTCATGCCGCGCCGGGCCCAGATCAGACATCCGCTCTCTACGCCAAGCGATACCAGCAATTTTGCGGAGTGAACCGCAACGCGTCATGGAGGTGCAGCGGCAGGCGTGGAGAAGGAAGCCGCATGAACTACGAGAACATGACCGTGTTGGTGGCCGACGACAACGAGGACGATCGGGCAATGACCCTTCGCTTTCTGCGTCGCAGCGCGCCGGGCGTTCAGATCGTCACGTGCGCCGATGGCGAGGAGACGGTGCAGTGCCTGCTCGACTACGCGAGCAGTCCCGTGGAATTGCTCCCGAGTTTGGTCCTGCTGGACATGAAGATGCCCAAGCTCAATGGAGACGAGGTGATGGAGCGACTCCGCGAGGAGCGCCACCTGACCCGCGTCCCGGTCGTGCTCTTCTCCTCCTCGGCCCTCGCCCGCGACGTCGAGCGCTGCCTTAGAGCAGGCGTGCGCAGCTACGTTCGAAAGCCGACCGACTACGACGAGTACGCCTCGACCATCGACAAGCTGTGCGACTACTGGCTCGGCGTCAACCTCGACCTCCGTACTGCCCTGGCGCGCTGAGAGCAGGTCTCAAACACCAGAGCCCCTGATGAGCCATTAGCGAGCGGTGGATGAGAGGCCGTCCGCAGTCTGAAGCCTGCGACTACAGGAGCCTTCCCATTTGGGCCCAGAATCGATCGAGCTCGCACTCGACGACCCCTGCTGCCGTCGAATCTCGTCAGGACGACCGGCCAGCCGTTCATCGCCCCCTCACCCAAACGCACCTCCACGACCAACCCCTCGGCCACAATCCTCGTGTGAAGTCCGTCGTGCTCCTCTCGGGTGGCCTCGATTCCGCCACGTGCCTCGCCATCGCGCGCGCCGACGGCACCGAGCCACACGCGCTGACGGTTCTCTACGGCCAACGCCACTTGGCGGAAGTGGATGCCTCGAAACGAGTCGCGGCCGCCCTGGGAGCAAAGGAGCACAAGTTCGTACGCGTGGAGCTCGACGCCATCGGCGGCTCGGCCCTCACCGACGACATCGAGGTACCGAAGGACCGGAGCGAGGGCGAGATGGCGGAGATTCCCGTCACCTACGTTCCGGCTCGCAACACGGTCATGCTGTCGCTCGCCCTCGGCTACGCCGAAGTGGTGGGCGCGGAAGCGATCTACGCCGGTGTCAACGCGGTGGACTATTCGGGCTACCCCGACTGCCGGCCGGAGTACGTGATGGCGTTCGCCGAGCTCGCCCGGCTCGCGACGAAAGCGGGAGTCGAGGGCCGGCCCATCGAGATCCGAGTCCCGCTCATCCATCTCCACAAGACCGAGATCATCCGGCGCGGACTTGATCTCGGCGTCGATTACGGTCTCACTCATTCCTGTTACGACCCAATCGACGGCATGGCCTGCGGCCGGTGCGACGCCTGCCTCATCCGCCAGAAGGCGTTCGAAGACCTGGGCATGCGCGATCCCGTGCTAGCCCAGAGGGGATGAGGAACGAGACAGCCTCGTGACTCATCCTCATCCCTCCGGTCTCCCTCTAAGCCTCCGGCGCGATGTCGCCGCGCTCGGAGTACGTGCGAATCCGCACGTACTCGCCCCATACTCGGGCTCGGCCGACTTCCGTCGTCCACCAGTTCTCCGCCGTCACCGGCGCGCCGCCATAAAGGCCGGCGAAAATGAACGCCGGAAGCGGGATCGAGGGGAAGAAGCGGCGTAGCGTTCGGGCGCAGCGGCCACTGTGGTGAGCCTTCGCGGCCCATAGGATGCGGCCCGCTCCTTGGAGCAGCGGCAGGCTGAACGACACGTCTTCGAGCGTGTTCGTCGAGCGGTCCTGAATGTCGATCCGTTCGGTGGGGACTTCCCGGGCCACCAGCTCGTCGCGCATCACGTGCGCGATCGGCTTGCCAGTCTCGTAGAACAGCTTCCCGATCTGTCCCGAGAGCACGACCCGGGGTGCGAACTCGTCTCGCACGAGTCCCGCCAAGCCATCCCAGTCCGCTTGGGCGGTGCCAAACACGAACAGCACGTCCGCCGGTTCCGGCGCGGACGGCACGAAGACGATCCGCGTGATTTCCGCGATCTGCCGCTCATCCAGCGCCGGCACCTCCCCCTCTCTCGGGATGGGCAGACTGCGCTCGTACTCCTCCAGCGTGCGCGGAACATCGGACATTCCTCGATTGTGTCCGCGCGCGAAGCGCCTAAGACTGCGGCGATTCATCGCCGCTTTCGGGGACCGAGAAGTAAGGCGCGCCGCTCGGAGAACTGCCCCCCGTCATCGTGGGCTGCCTTGTCCGACAGGAAGCCGCAAGCAAAGACGCAATGGGAGGCGGCTTGACCAGGCGTCGTCAAGACTTTCAGCTAGATCCCTCTGCTAGCTCGGGATGACTGAGACTCGGAGAAACTCTGTGCCCTCTGTGGTAGATCTCTCACCTGACTAGAGAGTCTCACGCCACGGCGCAGCGGGTTCGGCACCTCAACCAATCTCACCCTCCTCAGCGGTGAATAGAGCCATCGAGCTTCGCTCGATCCGCGGCAGGAATGCCGCAGCCACGGGTGACTAGTTCTGAGTCTTCTCATCCAGAGGCAGCCAGATCCCTCGGCTGCGCTCGGGAAGGCGGGACTCGCTAACAGATACACTCTCGAAGTTGCCCACCGTCACCGAGCCTCGCCTGCGCATCTCCGAGATCTTCGCGTCCGTTCAGGGCGAGGGAATCTGGACCGGCGTGCCGAGCACGTTCGTGCGGGTGAGCGGCTGCAATCTCCGGTGCGTCTGGTGCGATACGCCATACGCGAGCTGGCATCCCGAGGGACCGGTCCTGCCCGTGGGCGCGGTTGCCGACGAGGTCATCTCACACGGCCTGGACCACGTGGTGCTCACGGGCGGCGAGCCGATGCTCTTCGACTCGATCGAGCCGCTGATCGACCGACTCAAGACTGCGGGCAAGACCCTCACCATCGAGACGGCGGGAACGATCTACCGGGACTTGCCGTGCGACCTGATGAGCATCAGCCCGAAGCTCGCCCACTCCACGCCGGACGATCCGGTGTGGCGCGAGCGCCACGAGCGAGACCGACTCAACTTCGACGTGCTGCGAAAACTGATCGCGTCGTACAACTACCAGCTCAAATTCGTAGTGAATCCTGAGAGCGGCGACGACCTCGCCGAGATTGAGGCGCTGATCGCCGAGATCGGCCCTGTGGTGCCACAGCAGGTGCTGCTGATGCCGGAGGGTACCGACTCAGAGACCTTGCATCGCCGCAGCCGACTGCTTGTCGAGCCTGCCATGCGCCGTAACTGGCGCCTCGCCACCCGCCTTCACATCGACCTTTTCGGCAACACCAAAGGAACCTAAGAACCGCGTGCGCAAAGCGATCCTCCCCACCCTCTTCCTCATCTTTCTGATCGTGCTCACCCTGCGCGCGGGGAACTCGAACAAGGACGTGCGGCCGTTCCTCGGCAAGTGGGCGGGCAAGTACGCCGTCCAGGAGCTGTCCGGCAAGACAAAAGGTCAAACCGCCACGGAGATCGGCCGGAACGAGCTGAAGGGATACCTCCAGGTTTACGGCACCAAACGGAGTTTCCTCCTCCACCTCGAAGGCGAGCAGCAAGGCATCGACGTCAAGGGCACGTGGAGCGTCAAGGGAGACCGGCTCACCTTGGACGCGGGCGACATCGTGATCGACGACCGTGGCGGCGAGCAGCAGCGCGATCCGAACCGGCCGTACATCCCCGCCGAGGCCGTCCGGGCGACCTACGGCAAGGCGATGACGCTCCAGATGAGCAAGGACAAGAAGCGACTCCTGGGACTGACCTCAGGCTTGGGCGAGCTCATCGGAAGACACGAGTTCGTGAAGGACAGCCCGTAGCGATTCGGCTTGCCGAGTCGATTCTTGCGGTTTACGCGAACCCTGCGCCACGCTCGGAGAGTTCGCGCGTGGAACGATCCGGGCACTCCCCGAGACCTCAACGCCGTACGGCCTCGAGAGCGGTCTTTCGGTCTGACAAAACCTGGTCTAGTCATCGACCGGTTTTCGCGCCACACTGCTAACCGATTCCTATGAAAGCAACGTCGCTAGGAGACATGCTGCGCCGCACCGTTCGGCGCTCCCCAGACCGCGTGGCCATGCTCGCCCCGGACAAGGGCGGGTTCGCCCCCATCACTTACCGCGAGCTGTGGGACATCGTCCGCGGCTACGCCGGGGCGCTCTGCGCCCTCGGGCTCGAGCGGGGCGACAAGGTCTGTCTCCTGGCCGAGAACTGCCCCGAGTGGGCGATGATGGACTGGGCGTGCCAAACGCAGGGATTGGTGCTCGTGCCGATCTATCCCACGCTCCCCGCGGATCAGGCGGGCTACATCGTCCGCGATTGCGGTGCCCGAGTCGTGGTGGCGAGCACCCCTGAGCAGCTTCACAAGGTGGCATGCCTGGAGGACGTGCGTTCCCTCCTCCTCAAGGGCGAGGGGAGCCTCGCCGAGTTGGCGGCGGGCGTCGACGGGCGGAGCATGAGCGAAGCGCGGCTCGAAGCCGAGATCGACAAGACCGGCCCCGAGGACCTCGCCACCATCATCTACACGAGCGGGACCACGGGCCAGCCCAAGGGTGCGATGATGCCGCACCGCGCGTTCATCCACGTGTGCGAGAGCGCCCAGCAGCACCTCCCGCTCAACGAGAACGACGTGTTCCTGTGCTTCCTACCGATGGCGCACGTTTACGAGCGCGTGGCGGGCCAGTGCCTTCCCATCTGTCTCGGGGCGACCATCGGCTACGCGAAGAGCCTCGCCTCGCTCGCCAGCGACATGCAAAAGGTGCGGCCCACCGTGATGCTCTGCGTGCCGCGGTTCCTCGACTCGTTCTCCGAGAAGGCACTCGAGGGCGTAAGCAAGCTCCCGCCGCTGCGCCAGCGCATGTTCCACGCCGCCATGGCTCAGGGCATCAAGAAGGCCAAGGGCGAGTTCGCTCCGTTCGCCGGCCTTCTGGACAAGGTCGTCATGGGCAAGCTGCGGGAGAAGGTGGGGGGCCGCATGCGGTTCTTCGTCTCCGGCGGCGCGGCGTTGGCCCCGCACGTGGCGGAGTTCTACATGGGCACCGGACTCACCGTGCTCCAAGGGTACGGCCTCACCGAAACCTCGGGCGGCACGTGCGTCAACCACCCAGACCGCAACAAGTACTGGACCGTGGGCGAGCCGCTCGGCATGGAGATCCGACTCGCGGAAGACGGAGAGATCCTGATCAAGGGGCCGGGCAACATGCTCGGCTACTACAACCTTCCCGAGGAGACCGCCCAGGCGATCGACTCGGACGGCTGGTTCCACACGGGCGACATCGGCGCGTTCGAGGGCAAGAGCCTGAAGATCGTCGATCGCAAGAAGGACATTCTCGTGCTCGCGAACGGCAAGAACGTCGCGCCGCAGCCGATCGAGAACAAGCTCAAGACCTCGCCGTACATCTCCGAGGTGGTGCTGTTCGGCGACGGGATGGACTCTTGCGTGGCCTTGGTGCTGCCGAACGAGGAGCTCGTCCGCGCTGCCCTAAAGGTGCCGGCGGACGTGCCGCTCTCCACCAGCGCCGAGGCGAAGGCGCTGATCAAGAAGGAGATCGACCGGATCAACAAGACGCTGGCGGGGTACGAGATGGTGAAGCGCCACGCGATTCTGGACGAGACGTTCACCATCGAGTCGGGTGAGCTCACGCCGTCCGGCAAGGTCAAGCGAAAGGTCGTCCGCGACAAGTACGCGGCCCAGCTCGCCGCCCTGCGCTAGCCTCGTCCATGGACGCCGACGGAGCGGACCGCTCCGTCGGCGTCGGGGCGCACCATCCGCACGCTCTCTCCGTGCAGTGTGGGGACCCTCGTCGAATCGGGCAACCACTCCACACTCCCTTTCGCCATCTCAAGCGCGTGTTGCATCGCCCGAGCCACGCTCAGCGACTCTATTCCGTCACGCGCGGAATACGGGCGGAGCACGAGGGTTTGCTGCTGACCGGCCTCATCCACCCAGTTGACGAGGAGTCGCGCGAAGGCCGATGGGCCACTGCCTTTCCCCGGCTCGGTGCGGACTGCCCGGATCGCCCCTTTCGGCAGCCAGAAACTCACGCTGTCGCCGCAGTACGCCAGCCCCTCGGCTCCGACTTGGACCAGCCCGAGGTCATACCCTTCGCTACGATCGCGTGGATCGACCTCGAAATAGACGAGCCGCCCCGGGCATCTCGCGTAGCCTGGCGGAGCGAGGATCTTGCGTGCGCGCTGCTCCAGGCGGCGCCGGCACGCGAGGTTGTTCGCCTTGGCCGCAACGAACGCGATCAGCGTGATCGGCCCAATCACCGCGAGAGTCAGGGGCGCGCTGTGGTCGTCGCGACTTCCCAGCCATCCAAGGCAGGCGATCAGCCAAAGATATAGGAAGATCCCTTCCCTACCCGTAGGCTGCTCGAGCCGCCGCTTTTGTGGCTTCGTCTCCATCGCTCATCCCAGCGTACAACGACACGTAGTGAGGACTCTCCTCTAGGGGGTCGCGCGAAGGAGCTGAACTTCGTCGTCGACGATCGTCGGAATTTCAGAACCACCGGGAATCGGGCGAAGCTCGTCGTTCGGATACAGCAGGGCGAGTCGGAGAGAGTTCGCGATCCGGCGCGTCTCCGAATAGCTTCGAACGTCGAAGGGTTGGAAGAAGAGTTGACGCTCCTGGCCGACCGCGTCTTTCCACTTCACGGCGAGCAGACTGCCGAAGTTGAGCAAGTAAAACTTGACCACCGCTGACCGGATCGCCTCCCGGGGCAACCAGAAGCTGTACCGGTCGCCGTGGTAAGCCAAGCCCTCCTCACCGACGCGAACGAAACCGAGATCGCTGGCGAGGGCCTTTTGGTCGCCCGACACATCGAGGGTAACGAATACGCCGAGATCGACCTGACCGTATTCCCTGCCTAGCATTTCGGCGGCGCGCCTGGCCAACCGCCTCTGTAACGCAAGCTGGGTCTCCCGGGAGACCCAGAGCGCGAGCACCGCCCAGGTCGCTGAGGCACCCCAAGAGGTAAGCCAGTGCGCGTCGGGAAACGCCAGAGTCAAGGCACGAGCCAGGGCCCAAAGCAAGAGGAATAAGGCGACGGGCGCAAAACGGATTACTACCGGACGCGTTAGCCTGACGTCGGGCGCGGGTGTTGCGCTCAATGCCCGCGCCTCGCGCTACCCATGAAACGTCCCATGACTGGCAAAGCTACCTTCGTCCAGATAGGTGCGTTGCGGGATAGTCGCCAACTTCGCCCGGCGCGCGGAACCCGAGGCATGGGTCACAACCTCCATAGAGTGCGCACCATGTCGATCGACGTCTCCCTCTGTGGCAAGTACCTCGGCCTGAAGAAGGTTCGCGAGGGTCGGGAAGACGAGCTCAGTCCGAAAGAACGGAAGGAGCTCGCCAAGGCGAAGCCAGACGTGGACCTCGAGCTCCGGCCGGACGGCACCTTCAAGCGGCAGGTCACCGAAGGGTCCTGGCACCAGGACGACGGCAAGATCGTCTTCGAGCCGAAGACGTTCGGCGGCGAGACGAAGGAGTCGATGCAGCAGCGGGCGGAGGAGAGCGGCCGGGTCTTCGGCCTCGGCTTCGTGTTCAACCCGTTCGAGCTGTTCATCGAAGGCGAGACCCTCTTGACCCCCGACGACGGCGGCCCGCTCGTCACCGAGTTCCGGCGCCCCTAGCGCGAAGCGCCCTAGACTGCCGGCGCTTCAGAGCCGCTTTGAGAGCCGAGGGGAAGCGCGACTGCGTCTTGCTCCTGTGGACTCTATCGCGAGTCTAGTGTGGAGAGCGGAATGGCTCGCGCCGTTCCTCGCGTACGATAGAGCATCGTGTTCCCCTTCGCCGCCGTTCTCGTCCTCGCTCCGCAAGCGGCCATCGGCCAAGCGACTTTCCCGGAGCGGTACACCAAGCGCGAGGTGCTCGTTCCCATGCGGGACGGAGTCCGGCTGCACACGGTGATCTACACGCCGCGCGACGAGAGCCGGCCGCATCCTGTCCTTCTCCACCGGACGGGGTACTCCGCGGGGCCGTACGGCGCGAACTTCCGGATTCCGAACGGGAGCAAGCGGTTCCAGGACGGCGACTACGTGTTCGTCTACCAAGACGTGCGCGGCCGGTACCTGAGCGAGGGCACGTTCGAGGACGTCCGCCCCCTTCTCCGCGGCAAGGCGGGGGCCGACGAGGCGACGGACACCTACGACACGATCGACTGGCTGGTTAAGAACGTGCCGGCCAACAATGGCCGCGTCGGCATGTGGGGCATCAGCTACCCAGGGTTCTACACGGCCGTCGGCGGGGTGAACTCCCACCCCGCGCTCAAGGCGATCTCTCCCCAGGCCCCGGTCACCAACTGGTTCCTCGGCGACGACGTGCACCACAACGGCGCGCTCTTCCTCCAGGACACGTTCGGGTTCTTCGCCGGCTTTGGCGTGCCGCGCCCTCAGCCGACGCAGCAGTACAGCGCCCGAATGGCGCCCGCTTGGAGCGACAGCTATCGGTTCTTCCTCGAACTCGGGCCGCTGAGTAACGTAAACGCCCGGCACTTCAAAGGCCAGATCAAGATGTGGAACGACATCGTGGCCCACCCGGACTACGACGCGTTCTGGAAGGCCCGCGACATCCGGCCGGGGCTCACCGGCACCAAGTGCGCGGTGTTGACCGTCGGCGGCCACTTCGACGCCGAGGACAACTGGGGTGCCACGGAGACGTACAAGGCGTTCGAGCGAAACAATCCCGGCATCGAGAACTCGCTCGTCATGGGGCCCTGGTACCACGGCATGTGGGCGCACGCCGGCCCCGGCCGCAAGTTCGGCGAGATCGACTTCGAGAACGACACCGCCACCTTCTTCCGAGAGGAGATCGAGTTCCCCTTCTTCGATCATCATCTGAACAACGGTGCCCGACCCAACTTGCCCGAGGCGCTCATGTTCGAGACTGGCGGCAACAAGTGGCGTAAGTTCGACCAGTGGCCGCCCACGGGAACGCAGCCGACCGCCTTCCACTTCGCGCCGAGCGGTGGCCTGACCCGCACCGCGCCCGCCGTCAAGGGCGGAGCGGACGACTACGTCAGCGATCCCAATCGCCCCGTGCCGTTCACCCAAGAGGTCCGCGCGAACCGAAACCGCGAGTACATGATCGCGGACCAGCGATTCGCCTTCCGCCGCCCCGACGTGCTCAGCTATGAAACGCCGGTGCTCACCGAGGACCTGACCGTGGCCGGTCCGATCATCGCCGACCTTCAGGTCTCGATCACCGGAACGGATGCCGACTTCATCGTCAAGGTGATCGACGTCTTCCCCGACGACCAGCCGGCGAAGGACGGCGTGCAGTACGGCGGCTACCAGATGCCGGTGCGCATGGAAGTGTTCCGTGGCAAGTACCGGGATAGCTTCGAGACTCCCAAGCCGTTCCGCCCCGGTCAAGTGACCCGGGTGCGAATCCCGCTCAACGACGTGCTGCACACGTTCAAGAAGGGGCACCGAATGATGGTGCAGGTCCAGTCCTCGTGGTTCCCCCTGGTCGACCGCAACCCGCAGACGTTCACCAACATCTACCAGGCGAAGGCGAGCGACTACCGAAAGGCAACCATCCGCATCCACCGGGACGCGACGCACGCCTCGAAGGTGATCCTGCCGGTACTCAGGTGAGGCTCAAAACCCTGGTTATCCCGAGAGGTCCCGACGCATCCGTCCGGTTTGGGAGTGCGGCGAGTTCTCGGCGCTTTCCTCAGCGCGACTCGTCGCGCGTGTCCGTTGTGCGGTCGTTTGCGTGAGAGAAGGCCGGAGCGGACAGAGAAAGGAGCGGACAGTTCACTGTCCGCTCCCTTCTCTGTTCGTGCGCTAGATCCGTTAGCGGATCGATTGGGTGACCCAGCCTCGCCAGGCGGACGTGCCGCCGGAGTTGAAGGCTCGGACTCGCCAGCGGTAGGTGCCGCGGACGAGGCCGCTGGCGGTCGACGACGTCGCGTTGGCGGCGGCTTCGGTGGTCACGGTCTCGAACCACGCGGTGCCGTTCCATCGCTCGCGCTGCACTTCGAAGCCGGCCTCATTGTTCGAGGCGTCTCCCCACTGGATCGTCGCGACTCCCGCCGCCGAGTTGACCACGCGGAGGCTCGACGGAGCCGCCGGAGCCGTGACCGTCGTGTCGGCGGACTTCACCGTGACGAAGACGTCCTTGGTGGTCAGGAAGCCCTGCGAGTCGCGGACGGTGATGGTGACCTTGTGGGTGCCAAGGACGAGATCGGAGCGGCTGAACGAGGCACCGATGCCGAGCCGGCCTTGCAGATTGGAGGTCCAGAGCATGCCCGCGTTGAGGCCGCCGTCCTCGAAGTCGTTGGCCGAGCCGCTGAACGTGACCGGCGTCCCTTGGTTGACGGTGGCGCCGCTCGTCGGAGCCGAGATGGTCAGCGAGGGAGAGGTGTTGGCGTACTCGATGGCCACCGGAATGTTGAGCAGCCCATTGGTGGCGCAGAGGTTGGTCAGAGAGGCGAGCGGACGAGCGGAAGCTCGGATCGCATGCCGGGCCTGGTCGATCGTGAGGCTAGGATTGCGGCCGTACAGGAGGCCGACGACGCCCGCGACGTGCGGCGACGCCATCGACGTGCCGTTGAACGAGGCGTAGCCGCCACCCGGAACCGTGCTCAGGATGCCGACGCCCGGAGCGAAAAGGTCGACGGTGTAGTAGCCGTAGTTCGAGAAGCTGGCTCGGTTGCCGTTTCGGTCCAGCGCGCCGACCGAGAGAACGTTCGACAGAACGTAGCCCGAGGGGTAGTGGGGAGTCACGTCGGTGTCGACGTTTGCGTTGCCCGCCGCGGCCACCACCATGTGGTTGGCAGTTCCCGCGTTCTGAATCGCGTCGAACATGGCCTGCGTGTAGCCGTCGCCGCCGTAGCTGTGGTTCGAAACCTTCGCTCCCATCTTCACGGCGTACTCCAGAGCGAGGATCGCGTCGGAGGTGTAGCCACCGTCCGGCCCAAGGAAGCGGAGCGGCATGATCTTGCAGCTCCAGTTGACGCCGGTGACTCCGATGCCGTTGTCGCCCACCGCGCCGATGGTGCCCGCCACGTGCGTGCCGTGGCCGTGGGTGTCCGACGGGTCGTTGTCGCCGTCGAAGAAGTCCCAGCCGTTCACGTCGTCGACGTAACCGTTCTGGTCGTCGTCGATGCCGTTGCCCGCGATCTCACCCGCATTCTTCCAAAGGTTGCCCTGGAGGTCGGGGTGGTCGATCGCCACGCCCGTGTCGAGCACGGCGATGATGGTGTCGGGGTTGCCGGTGGTGAGGTCCCACGCCTCCGGCGCGTCGATGTCGAAGTTGTTCGAGTTCTTGAGTCCCCAGAGATTGGCGTACGAAGGGTCGTTCGGGTCGCCGGTCGGCTTGAGAACGTAGTCGGGCTCCACGTAGAGAACGTTCGGGTTATTCCGCAGGGCTCGGACGTGAGCCGCGACATCGCCCTTCGGGGCCTCCACGAGCTCGAGTCCCGGCACGAGGCCGAACTTTCGCAGCTGGCGCACGCCGACGGCGGCGCGTACGTTCGCCCGGGCCGCGACGGGAGCGCTCGGCTTGAACCGAACGAGGAGGCCGCGCGTGCTGCGGGCCGCCTTAGGAGTGTACGACTTGGGCGACACTTCGGTCGGAGCCTGTCCGAACGAGGTCGCGGCGACGAGGGATGCCGCCGCGAGGGCGAGCGCGCGAGAAAGGTGGGTGGTCATGGCCAATTCGATTCCGCGTTGGACGCCAGCGCGCCCGCGAGACTCCGTATTCCTACGCCCCGGATGGGGTCCAAAGGCGGAATCGTAAGTAATTTTACTAGTATTTTGGAACGGCGCCAAAGCGTTTCCGGGCGTACCCGTGGCCGATGTTCGCGGCAAACGGAAGCTGTGCCATCCGCCTCGATCCCCCATTCGAACCCTCGAGGGAGTGCGACATCCAGCAATCCCAAGCTTTGTTGAGGGTAAGACTCGCAAAGATGCGCACTTCTCTCGCCGCTCTCGGCCTCATCCTCGCGCTCCCCGCCGCCGGGCAGACGCCGGCGACCGCCCAGACCACGGCCGCCGCAAAGACGGACCCGATGGCGGTGGAGACTTACGCCACCCCTCCCAAAGCGATCGCGGACGCCGTCCTCGCGCCGTGGTACCGCAACGTCGCCCCGGCGAATTACAGCCCGGACATGAGCCACTACGTCGCGTTCGAGCGCGACGGGCTCACCCCGCTCTCCGCGCTCGCCAAGCCGCATGCGAACCTCGCGGGCCTCGACGTGGACGTCGCAGCGAACCGCGCGCGCAGTCTGACCACTCGAAGCGCTAAGGGACTGCGAGTCGTGAACCTTCGGACGAAGAAGGAGTACGCGGTGCCGCTCCGGGCCGACGCCCGGGTCAGCGACGCCTCCTGGTCGCCCTCGGGCAACATGGTTGCCTTCCTGGTGCATCTGGCCGACCGAACGGAGCTGTGGGTGTACCAAGTCGGGCAGGCGGCGCCGAAGCGCGTCACCGAACGTCCGCTGCTCGCCACCGCCGTCACCGACCTCAACTGGGTCGACGGCGACCGAATCGTCGCCGTCGTCGTTCCGGAGAAGCGGCCCGGCACCTGGCAAAGCCTCGCCGTCGCCGAAGGACCCCAGGTGCAGATCAGCGACACCCGCCGCACCTCGCTTCGCACCTACGCAAGCCTCCTGCACAACCCGAACGAGCAGGCGCAGCTGGAGTACTTCACCACGGGTCAGCTCGCGCTGATCGACGCGCGGAGCGGCCGAATCGTCCCCGTGGGCAAGGCGGCGATGATCAAGTCCGTCGACCCGGCGCCGACGGGTCAGTTCTTCCGCGTGACGCTGATGGAGAAGCCGTTCTCCTACCTCTTCCCCTACTCCAGCTTCCCCGAGCGTGAGGTTATCTGGGACGCCAGCGGAAAGGAGCTCACGGAACTGCGCAAGCGGGGCCTCCCAACGGAAGTCGCCGGGAGTGAGGAGCAGGACGAGCAGGCTCGACGCGGCGGCGCCGCGGGCGCGCAGGCAGCAGCCCGTCCTGCAGGACGCCGACAGGTGCAGTGGCGCCCCGACGGCATGGGCCTGAGCTTCCTTCAGACCGAGCCCCCGCGCGCCGGCCAGCCGGGACGCGACCGCGTCATGCTCTGGCGCGCGCCATTTGGTCAGAAGGACCAAGACGTCGTCTGGTCGAGCAGCGACACCATTGGGAACGTCCGCTACAGCGATGACGCCCGCCTCCTCTTCGTCGATCAGACCGTTGCGGGCAAGAGCCGCCTCTCCATCGTTCGGCCTTGGGAGATCACGAAGAACCCGGTGGTGCTTCGCGACGCCAGCCCGAACGACGATCCCGAGACGCTGGTCACCCGGCCGGCCAAGCGGACGGGGCAGGCGGTCCGAATCTCGGGCGACGGCAAGTACGTGTACTTCTCCGGCACCCAGTACGACAAGGACCCGCTGACGAACGCGCCGCGCCCGTACCTCGAGCGCGCCGATCTCGCGACGGGCAAGCGGGAGCGCGTGTGGCAGAGCCCGGCGGACAAGTACGAGGTTCCGGCGGTCATGGACGACGAGCTGTCGACGATCCTGATCTCGCGCCAATCGCCCACGCAGATCCCGAACTGGTTCGTTCACGACGTTCGAACGAAGCTTGAGACGCCGGTCACGAACAACGTCGACTACCTGCCGGACCTCACCCAGGCCCGGCGCGAGAGCTTCCAGGTGACTCGGAGCGACGGCACGAAGTTCTTCGTGAAGGTGACGCTGCCGAAGGAGCACGTGGCCGGCGTTCGTCCGCCCGCGTTCTTCTGGTTCTATCCGAGCGAGTACACCGCGCAGGAAGAGTACGACCGCGGCCGCCGCACGTTCAACAAGAACCTCTTCAACTCGATCAGCGCCTCGAACAAGACCATCCTGACCCGCATGGGGTACGCGGTGGTCGAGCCGGACATGCCGATCATCGGCCCGGCCGAGCGGAAGAACGACGGCTACGTGCCGCAGCTCCGCAACGGTCTTACCGCCGTCATCGACGAGCTCGACCGGCGCGGCCTCGCCGACCGGACCCGGCTCGGCATCGGCGGCCACAGCTACGGCGCGTTCTCGACCGCCCACGCCATGATCGCCACGCCGTACTTCAAGGCTGGCATCGCGGGCGACGGCAACTACAACCGCATGCTGACGCCGTTCGGCTTCCAAAGCGAGACGCGGCAGTTGTGGGAAGGGCGCGAGATGTACCTCGAGATGTCGCCGCTGCTCCGTGCGGAGCAGCTCACGGGCGCGCTCCTGATGTACCACGGCCTCGAGGACCAGAACATCGGCACCGCCCCCATCAACTCGGAGCGGATGTTCACCGCCCTCGAGTCGCTGGGCAAGCCGGCGTCGCTGTACATGTATCCGTACGAGGACCACGGCCAGATCGCCCGCGAGACGGTGCTCGACCAGTGGGCGCGCTGGGTCGCGTGGCTGGACAAGTACGTGAAGTCCGCCAAGTAGGACCGGACAGCTCGGCGGAAAAGCCGAGGAGCTGGCGAAGAGCGGGCCCAGACCTCACCGAGGTCTGGGCCCGCTCACGCGTGTACGAGCGCTGCGCGGCAGTCACGCCTCCGTCATCCGAGGTCCGACGTACAGAACTTGCACTTCACGGCGTGCGTGGGGATGTCCGAGAGGCAGAAACCGCACTGCTTGGTGACGGGCTCGCCACTCGGCGTCGCGGGCTCGAATCGCGACCGGGCCCGATTGATCGCCTTCACCATGAGGAAGACGGCGAACGCGATGACGAGGAACTGCAGCACGTTGTTCAGAAACGAGCCGTAGTTGAACGTCGCGATTCCCAACTCCTTCGCCTTCGCCTGCGTCAGCTCGTCGGCTGGCTTGAGCTTCGCCAACTTGTCCTGCTGCCCCGGCAGAACCACGAAGAGGCTGGTGAAGTCGACCTTGCCGAGCAGGATGCCGATGGGCGGCATCACCAGGTCCTCCACGACGGAAGTCACGATCTTTCCGAAGGCGCCACCGATGATGACGCCAACCGCCAAGTCGATGACGTTGCCCTTGACGGCGAACTCGCGAAACTCTTTGATCAGGCCCACGAAATCGATTCTAAGCGAAAGAGCCCGGTCCCCTAGGGGACCGGGCTCTTCGATTCTCGGCGGAGCGCGGGATTACCGGCGAGCCGAGACGAGGATGTTCTGCCAGCGCTGGGTGAGATAGTCGGTGGCGACGCCGCCGCGTCCACTGCTGGAGTGCACGAAGTAGCCGTTCCCCAGATAGATGCCGGTGTGGCCGATCTTGCCGCGCTTCTTGTCCCAGAAGTAGAGGCGGTCGCCGGACTGAAGGTTCTCCAATCGGGTGATCGGCTGTCCCACGTGCGCCTGTTCGGCGGCGGTGCGCGGGAGGCTCTTGCCGATCGTGCCGTACATCTGCTTCACGAAGCCGGAGCAGTCAATCCCGCGGTTCGGGTCGTTTCCGCCCCACACGTACGGGGTGCCGATGAAGTTGAGCGAGTAGTTCGCCACCGCGTTCGCCGAGCGGGACGACACGAGGGTCGCCCGGGCGGTCGTGGTCTTGGGCGTCTGCGTGACTTCGTACGGAAGCTGGGCCACCGCCTTGGTTGAGGCGTAACCGTACTGTCCGGTCTGCATCAGAACCTGGACCCAAGCGCTGGAGCGCGTCTTGCGCACGACGAGGTAATCGTACGGCTTCACCCGGTAGTACACGCGGGAACGCGCGGTCGGGGAGGCGTAGATCGCCGTCGATTCCGTGGCTTGGCCAAGTTTGCCGAGCACGACCTTCTTAGGTCCGGGCGCGGCGGCCAAAATGACGAGGAGAGCAGTCGTGGGAGTCATGGCTGCAGGAATTGATTATAGGTCGGATCGAAATCCTCTACAGGTTCGCACTGACGAGACTTAACCCTCGAAGGATCAGTAATCCGTCGGTCGAACCGAGAATCGGCTTCGTTGCCCGCTCCGGGTGCGGCATCAGCCCGAGGACGTTCCCCTTCTCGTTGAGGACGCCGGCGATCGCGTCAACCGACCCGTTTGCGTTAAATTGGTCTGTTCTTGCGCCGGAAGGGTCAACGTAGCGGAAGGCGACCTGCCCGTTCCCTTCGAGACGGCGGAGCGTCTCGTCGTCCACTACGTACCGGCCCTCCCCGTGCGCGATCGGAATTCGGACGACGCGATCCACCTCTTTGGTCCACATCGAGGTGCGATTCTCGGCCTTGAGATAGACGTCCTTGCAGATGAACTTTTGGCGGGCGTTGAGAAGCAGCGCGCCGGGCAGCAAGCCCGCCTCGCAGAGGATCTGGAACCCGTTGCACGCCCCGATCACGGGACGGCCTTCCTCGGCGAACCGACGAACCTCGGCCATCACTGGAGCCCGCGAGGCCATGGCGCCGCAGCGGAGGTAGTCACCGTACGAGAACCCGCCCGGCACGAACACCGCATCGTATCCGGCGAGGGAGTTTTCCTCGTGCCAGACGTAGTCGGCGCTCAGCCCAAGGTCGTCACGCAGGGCATGCAGAGCGTCCTGGTCGCAGTTGGAGCCGGGAAATCGAAGGACGGCGACGCGCATGGCACATTTTGGATTGCTTGAATGCTCGATTGCTTGATTCTCGGGATTGCTCGATTGCCTGAATGCCGATTGTTCGGATGAATGCCGCCTCGGTCACCATTTCGGCATCTGCCACAACGACGGGGTGACAGAAGCACAGATGAAGGATCGGACGCAGCAGCTCGCACGTCGAATCGCGTGCTTTGCGACGTCGGTTCCCCGTAGCCTCGCAGCTGACGTCTTCGTCCGCCAACTCATACGAAGCGGAAGCTCGGTGGGAGCGAACTATCGATCGGCGTGCCGCGCGAGATCAGACGCCGAGATGCTCGCCAAGTTGGGCACCAGCGAGGAAGAGGCGGACGAAAGCCAATATTGGATCGAACTCCTAAGGGGAATGCACGGCGTCGACAACGTCGAAGCGAACCGGCTCCATCAAGAGATCGACGAAATCGTCGCGATCCTCGTGGCCTCGAAGAAGACCCTTCGAAGAAGAATCGAGACGGCAGGAAACCGACCGCGCTGAGTTCAATCAAGCAATCGGCATTCAAGCAATCGAGCAATCCCGAGGATCAACCGATCGACTCGATTTCGTAGTTCTCGATCACGGGATTGGCCAAGAGCTTGTCGCACATCTCGCGGACCTTGGCCTCGTCGTACTCCGCGACCTGAAGCTCGATGAGCTTGCCGATGCGGACCTCTTGCACGTCGCTGTAGCCGAGCTTCTGGAGCGCGCCGGCGACGGTGCGTCCGGCGGAATCGAGGAGCGAGGGCTTGAGCGTCACGGCGACGCGGACGGTGGGCATGCCCCAAAGTTTGGCACATGAGGCAAGGCCGCCCGGGGAACAGGAATCGCATCGGGCCGGTACCACCTCGGGATGCGGGAATGTGCCGCATCTCTGCTTTTGCTTGCCCCTTCAAGGTGGGCGTAACGGGGAGATACGATGCAAATTCGATTCCGACTCTGGGCTCAGCTCCTGCTGGCCGTCCTGCTCGCGGTACTCGCGGGGTGCGGCGGCTCGGGACGCGGCCCGATCAACGGCGGGGCCAACGGCCGTACCGAAATCTTTATCACGGACGACCTCAACGCGGGCTACCAAGGCGTGTGGGTCACGATCAACTCCATTCGTCTGTTTCGAAACGGCGAAACCGTGACGGTGTACGAGAACCCGGACGGCACCGCGGTCAACCTGCGTGAGCTCGGGGATGACGGCGGACGCTTCCTCTTCCTGACGAACGCGGAGCTGCCGGTCGACACCTATTCCGCGATCGAGATCGACCTCACTCGGGAAGTCCGGCTGCAGCGAACGGGTGAGACCACCTCGACGGAGGCGATCTTCGACGGCTCGGCCCCGAATCGGAAGACCATCAACCTCGGCTTCACGCCCCGGCAGCTCGGAAACGGCGGCCGCGTGGTCATCGACTTCGATCTCGCCAACTGGAGCGAGAGCGCCGGCGTCGTGACGGCACCCCAGGGTCAGTTCGTGAAGCTCGCTAACGAGAACGGGCTTGAGGACGAGAGTCGCCACGAAGGAAGAATCTTCGAGGCTCGCGTCACCGCCCTCTCCGGCACCGCGCCGAACCAGACCGTCACCCTCGCAGACGAAGGCTTTGCCGCCACCGTCACGACCGACTCCGCGACGACGCTCTATTCGTACACCGGAACCACGACCGCTCTCGCCATCGGCCAGCGCGTCACCGTTTGGGGCGGGTACTACCCGGCGACGCGGACCGTCAAGGCCGCCTACATCCGGATCGAGGACGGGAACGCGCCCGAAGACGATGCCGTCGGAACCGCCGCGAATATCAACCCGGCCGGTGGCAGCTTCGACCTGGAGCTGATGTGGGCGCAGGGCTTCCGCCCGCAGTCGACCTCCATCCGCGTGCAGCTCGCGGAAGACGCGGAGTTCTCCGACTTCCTCAGCATGTCGATCGATCGGGAGACCTTCTTCGCCCAGATCGAGGTGGATCCGAGCGTCGACGTCAGCGGCGTGTACGACCCGAACACGAACACCTTCACCGCCCAGCGCGTGCGAGTGACGAACTTCGTGGGCACCCTTGGAGCGGCCGCTCAGGCTCGCGCAACCCAGATCTTCCCCGACCTCGGAACCATCGAGGTGGCGGCGGCCGACGTCGAGGCGCTCAACAGCATCTCGCCGGGGCGCCTCCAGATCGTCGCCGGGGCGAACACGAAGTTCTTCGGAGAGGTCGGCAACGAGATCACCCGGGAGGCGTTCTTCTCGGGACTCGCAGTCGGCCAGTCGTTCGAGGCCGCCGGCGTCTTCGACGAGACGACCCGAACGCTCAGCGCCCGTCAGATGAACTACCTCCAGCTGGACGGCCAGCTTCGGAAGATCCTCATCCGCCGACGCTAACCCATCACGCCCGGGGCGAGTCCCGCCCCGGGCGAACCGGTAAACTTTGCGGCCATGAAGCTTAAGCTAGGCCTGCCCAAGGGCAGCCTGCAGGAGGCCACGTTCGCTCTGTTCGAGCGCGCGGGCTACTCGATCAAGGTCTCCTCTCGCTCCTACCAGCCGGTCATCGACGACGAGACGATCGAGCCGGTCCTTCTGCGCCCGCAGGAGATCCCGCTCTACATCCAGCAGGGCGTCATCGACGCCGGCCTCACCGGGGCCGACTGGATCGCCGACGGCGGGGCCGAGGTGCACGAGGTGTGCGAGCTTCGCTACTCCAAGCTCACCACGAACCCAATCCGGGTCGTGCTTGCCGTTCACAACGACTCGCCCTACTGCTCCGTGAAGGATCTCGCCGGCAAGCGGATCGCCACCGAGTACGTTCGCCTCACCGACCGCTACCTCAAGGCGAACGACGTCGAAGCGACCGTCGACTTCTCCTGGGGCGCTTGCGAAGTGAAGGTGCCGACCCTCGTCGACGCGATCGTGGTGAACACCGAAACGGGCAACTCCCTGCGCGCTCACAACCTCCGCATCATCGAGACTCTGCTCACGTCGACCACTCGTTTCGTGGCGAACCTCGACGCGATGAAGGACGACTGGAAGCGCGAGCGGATCGAGTCGCTGGAGATTCTTCTGACTGGAGCGATGAACGCGGCCAAGCTCGTCGGCCTGAAGATGAATCTCCCGATGGCGCAGAAGGACGAGATTCTTTCGATCCTCCCTTCTCTCAAGCAGCCCACGATCAGCCCCCTCGCCGATCCGGCTTGGGTCGCCGCCGAAGTGATCCTGAGCGAGAAAGAGGTCCGAGACCTGGTCCCGGCCCTCAAGCGAGCCGGCGCGACCGGGTTGGTCGAGTACCCGCTCAACAAGGTCATCTACTAGAAAGGGACGAGGGATGAGGGACGAGAAGGTCCCTCATCCCTCGTCCGCCGCTCACGCCAGCTTCTTCATGTCGTTCCAGTCCGGGCCGATCTTTGCGTCGACCTCGATCGGAACGTTCAGCGGGAGCGCGGTCTCCATCGCCTCTCGGAGACGCGGAATGATTCCCTCGTCGCCCTCCTTCACCTCGAACACGAGTTCGTCGTGAACGTTGAGCAGCATGCGGGTGGGGCTTCCCTTCAGCACGTCGCGGCAACGGAGCATCGCCAGCTTAAGCATGTCGGCCGCCGTACCCTGAATGGGGGCGTTCATCGCCTGACGCTCGGCGGATCGGCGCTCCTGAATCTTCGGGGCGTGGATGTCCGGGAAGTAGCGGCGTCGACCGTGAAGAGTCGAGGTGAATCCCTTGCTCTTCGCCTCGGCGACGATGCTCTTGGTGAACTCCCGCACGCTGGGGAAACGCTCGTTGTACTGGGTGATCAGCGCCTTCGCCTCGGCGACGCTGAAGCCGCCGCCGAGCTGTTGGGCGAGACCGAACTCGCTCACGCCGTAGAGGACCGCGTAGTTGAGCATCTTTGCCAGCCGTCGCTGCTCCTTCGTCGCTTCCCCACCCTCCATTCCGAACATGTACCGCGCCGTGACGGTGTGAACGTCCACGTGCTCGCGGAACGCCTCCACGAGCGCGGGCTCGCCGCACATGTGCGCCAGCACCCGGAGCTCGATCTGCGAGTAGTCCAGAGACGCAAGGTTGTAGCCGCGTTCGGCGTGGAACGCCTTGCGGATGCCACGCCCGAGCTCCGTGCGGATCGGGATGTTCTGTAGGTTCGGGTCGTTGCTGCTCAGTCGGCCGGTAGCCGCCACGGCCTGGTTGTACGTGGTGTGGATCCGGCCGTCGGCCTGGATCAGCTTCTGCAGGGAGTCGGCGTACGTCGACTTGAGCTTCGTCAGCTCGCGCCAACTCAGCACCTCGCCCGCGATCTCGTGCTCCGCGGCGATGAGGCTCAGCACTTCGACGCCGGTGGCGTACCCCGTCTTCGTCTTCTGCGCTCCCGGAATCTTCAGCTTGTCGAACAGGACCTCGCCGAGCTGCTTCGGCGACCCGATCGAGAACTGCTCGCCGGCCAGTTCGTAGATGTGCTTCGTGATCCGGTCGATCTCGACCTCGAGCGTCTTGCTAAACTCGCGCAGCTGGTCGGGATCGGTGCAGACGCCGAGGTTCTCCATCTCGGCGAGCACGGGCACCAGCGGGAGCTCGATCTCGCGCAGCACGCGATCCTGCTCCTCCTTTCGCACCCGCTCCGCCAGCGGCGCCTCCATGAGGAAGAGGGCGGCCGCCATCTCCTGCGGCGTCGTGGGTGGAGCCGTGTCCAGGTACCCCTGGACGAGATCACGGAGCGGGTAGCTCGTTCGCTCGGATCGGAGCACGTAGGCGGCGAGTAGAGTGTCGAACCTCGGCGGCGGCGTTCCGGCGGGAAGGCGGCGATAGACCGGTTTGGCGTCGTGGAGGACGGCCAGCTCGGCCAGATCGCCCACCAGCTTCACCGCGTCCGCCTCGGCGCACTCGCACACGTCGCTGCCGACCGCGACATAGGCGCGTCGGTCACGCTCGCCGAACAGATCCTGTCGTCCGGTGAGGGGCTGGGGGAAGAAGACGGCGAAGACGCGGTCGTCGACGAACTTCACCAGGTCGCCGTAGCTCTCGGCGTTGCACTCGTTGACCGCGATCGCCTCGTCCTCGAGGATGGCGGGCGCACCCACTGGGCCCACCCCCTCCGTGGTCGCGGGCGAGACGCCGTCGAGGTACTGGCCGAGGACCGTGGGGGCGCGGCGGACGTGCTGACGGAACTCGAAGTTCTCGAGCATCGAGATCGCGGCCTGCATCTGGACGTCGGTCAGCACGAACGGCTTGAAGTCGTACACCACCGGCGCGTCGCGCACGATCGTCGCGAGGTGCTTCGACTGGAGCATCTGCCCCTGGTTGCCGTCGATCTTCTTCTGGTACTTCGCCGGGAGCTCGGAGAACTTCTCGAGCATCTGCTCGACCGTTCCGAACCCGGTGATCAGCTCGGCCGCGCCCTTGTCGCCGATGCCGGGCACGCCGGGGATGTTGTCGCTGGTGTCGCCCTTCAGCGCCTTGTAGTCGGGGATGAACTCGGGTCCGAAGCCGTACCGCTCCACCACCTCGGGCGGACCGTAGGTAACGGTGTCGGTCACGCCCTGCTTCATCGTGAGGACCGACACGCAGTCGTCCACCAACTGCAGCGCGTCGAGGTCGCCGGTGACGATCGTGGTGTGGTAGCCGTTCTCCTCGGCGAGCTTGGAGATCGTTCCGACGACGTCGTCCGCCTCGAAGCCGGTGATCTCGACGCTCGGGATTCCAAGGGAGGCGATCAGGTCGCGGGCACCGGAGAGCTGCACGCGCAGCTCGTCGGCGGTCTCTCGACGCGTCGCTTTGTACCCCTCGTACTCCGCGTGCCGAAACGTCTTGCCCGGCGCGTCGAGCGCCACCACGATCGCGTGGGGCCGCACCTTCTCGAGGAGGGTGAACAGCATCGACGTGAAGCCGAAGAGCGCGTTCGTCGGCCGACCGTCGCTGGTGCTGAGATACCGAGTCGCGAAGAACGCTCGGTAGAGCAACGAGTACCCGTCGATCACGACCAGGCGCTTGGCGTCCATAGGGCTAAGTTACCTCTCCGCCGCCAGCTGCCATTCAAGGGGGAACCCCACCCCCTCCCCGGCCTTCTATCGACCACTTACCTAGGTTTTTTGCTAGGTTTAACTGATTGTTACGGGGAGAAATGTGATGCTGCACTTACAGGCGCTGTTCGGAAAACCAGGTCGGCTCGGCTTCGGTGCGTTCGCGGCCCTGGTGATCGTGACGCAGCCGTACCGACCGCTCGTGTTCGTCGGCGAGTCGATGTCTCCCACCTATCACGACCGCGAGATCGCGATCACCGTCCCGACGGAAGGCCCACTCCGGCGCGGAGACATCGTGGTGGCGATGGTCAACGACGAGCGGATCGTGAAACGGGTCGCGTACGTGGAGGGCGACCTGATCCCGCAACTCCGGACCGGCAGCGAGTGGGTCGACGCGGTGTACATCAAGCGGGCAGACGCGATCCTCAGAAAGGCGCCGCATCTTTACCGCGAGGTGGCCGTGCCGACCGGCCACGTCTACTTGCTCGGGGACAACAGCAGCGCGTCCCAGGACTCCCGAGACTTCGGCTATGTGGCCGTCTCGCAGGTCGAGCGCCGTGTACTCCAGCCGCGCGCTCGCAAGCGATCGCGCAGCGTTTCCGAGCGGCCCTGAGAGGTCTCAGCTTGGCGCGGGTCGGTAATTTCCAATTTTTCCGGGACTTTTCTGACTTTTTTCTGACGATGGGAACGGATCGGGAAGAGACGGGGTTGGAAGAGTTAGCAGAGTCGTAACCGAAACGACCAAAGCAGCGAATACGCACAATCTCCTCTTCAGGACGCCCTAGACCCTCAAACCCCGGGCGTCCTTTTTTTGTGTCAGCCTTGCGTGGACGAACCGCGCGGGCCGCTCGCGAGGAGACGAGGGATGGCAAGGGTAGACTCCCGGCCATGGCGGAGGCCCTAGACCTGCAGCTGGTGCGACACGCGTTGACCGTCGCGCGCCGAAATGGATTTGCCGAGGTCGAGTTGGGAATCGGCGACGACCGATTCACCGCGCGCCTTGAGCCCGCCCCTCCTGGACGCCCTGCCGCTCCGACGGCGAGTGCGGGGGGAGCCTCGGACGAGTCCACCGAGCCCCAGCTCCAAGAGATTAAGTCGACCCTGGTCGGCTACTACCGCGAGGCGAAGACTCCGCTGCGCGTCGGCGAAACCGTGAAGGCGGGCGACGTCGTCGCTGTCATCGCCGCTCTGGGCATCGCCAACGACGTCGAGTCCACCGTCTCGGGAGAGGTGGCCGAGGTTCTCGTCGAGCCGAACCAGCCGGTTCAGTACGGCCAGACGATCGCTCGGGTGAAGGCATGACCCGACGAGAGCGAGGCCACACCCTCATCGGCCTTCTGGCCGCGATGGCGATCATCGCCGTCCTGGGGGTCTCGCTCTTCTACGGCAGCGGCGCGTTCCAAGCGGGCGGGCCGAAGTCGCCCCGAAAGGACGGCAAGGGAACGACGATTCCCGGCCTCGTGAAGGCGAAGGCCCAAGACGGCGCGTGCCAGAGCAATCTGAACCAGGTCCGATTGGGGATCCAGGTGGCCGAGACGTCCGGCGAGGACTCTCGCCCCCAGAGCCTACAGGAGCTGCGACTCGGCTCGACCTTCCTGAGCTGCCCGCTCGGCAAGGAGCCTTACCAGTACGACCCGAGCACCGGCAAGGTGCAATGCCCCCACCCTGGGCACGAGAAGTTTTAGGGACCGCGAGACTTAACCCATGCTAAAGAAGGTTCTCATCGCCAACCGCGGCGAGATCGCGTGCCGCGTGATCCGCGCCTGCCGCGAACTCGGAGTCAAGAGCGTCGCCGTCTATTCCGAGGCCGACCGCGACAGCCTGCACGTGAAGATCGCCGACGAGGCGGTCTGCGTCGGCGCGGGCTCGAACACGGACTCGTACCTCAACCTCGCGAACGTCCTCATGGCCTGCCAAATCTCCGGCGCCGAGGCGGTCCACCCGGGTTACGGGTACTTCTCGGAACGCGCGAACTTCGCGGTCGCCCTCGAGTCGCTCGGCATCAAGTTCATCGGCCCTCCCACCCAGGCGATCATGGCGATGGGCGACAAGGCGAGCGCCAAACACGCGGCCATCGCCGCCGGCTGTCCCGTGGTCCCTGGCAGCGACGGCATCGTTCCGAACGAGACCGACGCCCTGACCGTGGCGGAAGAGATCGGCTACCCCGTGCTCCTGAAGGCCGTCGCCGGTGGAGGCGGGCGCGGCATCCGCCGCGTCGACGAGCCGGGTGAGCTCGCCGGACTCTGGAAGACCGCGCAGTCGGAGGCCCAGGCTAGCTTCGGCTCGGGCGAGATCCTGATCGAGAAGTGCGTGGTCGAGCCGCGCCACGTCGAGATCCAGGTGATCGGCGACCAGCACGGCAACATGGTCTATCTCGGCGAGCGCGAGTGCTCGATCCAGAACCTGCGCCACCAGAAGATCGTTGAGGAAGCCCCGTACGCGAACCTGCCGGAGGAAGTACGCCGCTCGATGGGCGAGGCGGCGGTCCGCGTGGCCCAGAGCGTGGGCTACCAGAACGCCGGCACCGTGGAGTTCCTCGTCGACAAGGACTTCAACTACTACTTCCTCGAGATGAACACCCGTCTCCAGGTGGAGCACCCGGTGACCGAAGAGATCACCGGCATCGACCTCGTCCACCTGATGCTGCGCATCGCCAGTGGCGAGCCGCTCCCGATCACGCAAGACGACGTTCGCCTCAAGGGACACGCCATCGAGGCGCGCATCACCGCGCAGGATCCCGACAAGGACTTCGCGCCGAGCACCGGCACCATCACCGGCTGGCGCGCACCGGGCGGCCGTGGCGTCCGGATGGATACGTACGTGTATTCCGGCATCAAGATCAGCCCGTTCTACGACCCGATGATCGCCAAGCTGATCGTGCGCGGCGAGACTCGCGAGGAGGCGGTGCGAAAGCTGCAGACCGCGCTCCACGAGTTCGAAGTCGAGGGCATCGCCACCAACATTCCGTTCCTCCGCCGACTGGTGGCGAGCGAGGGCTACGTCACGGGCGAGTTCAACACCGCCTTCGTGCCCAAGTTCCTCTCCGGAGAGGCGTCTTAATGGCGGAGGCCGGAGGCCGGAGAGCCGTTTCGACTCGTCCAACCATCGTGTCCCCCCATTCGCCACTCACCCCGCAACTCTCGTCCCCGGAGCGAAGCCATGGCCGCTAAATCGAAGCGGCTCGCCCGCGAGGCGGCAGTCCAGGCTCTGTACGAAATCGAGCTCGGGCGCCCAAAGCCGTCCGACGCGATCGAGAACGCGGTGATGGAGCGTGAGATCTCGCACGATCTCGCCGATTACATGCAGCGCCTCGTGAACGGCGTCCGCGAGCACCGGCGAGACCTCGACGCTCGGATCGCGCGCCTCGTTCAGGGGTACGACTTCGACCGGCTCGCCGCCATCGACCGCAACATCATGCGGCTCGCCGCGTACGAGCTGATCCACGTCCCCGAGATGCCGCCCGCGGTGACGATCAACGAGGCGATCGAGATCGCGAAGAAGTACTCGACGGCGGAAAGTGGGCGCTTTGTGAACGGCGTCCTCGGCCGACTGCTGGAGGAGACGCCGAAGGCGAACTGGGATCCGAAGACCGCCCCGCCCGAGGCGCAAGAGGAGATCATCCGAGAGCCAGCGCCTAAGATCGAGGAAGAGATCGTGGAGGCGGGAAGCGAGGAAGCCAAGACGGCCAGCCGCTTCGGGTGGGTCCTCCGATCCGGCGACCGCGAAGTACCGAAGAACACGGATCAGTGAGCCGACGACCAGCCATCTGGAACCTTCTTCTGGGTGCGCTGGCGGCGGACGGTTCAGTTCAACGGGTCTGGCTCGGTGGCTCTTACGCTCGCGGCACGGCCGATGAGTACTCGGACATCGACTTGGCGGTCGACGCACCTACTGGGTGGGGCCCCGAGTCGCTCGGTTCTCTCTGGCTCGCCGGTCAACGCCAGCTGCTGGGCGGGCTGCCGTTCTTCCACGGCATCCTTTGCGACGGCACGATCCTCGACGTGTACGCGAATGCCGACCCCGGATCGGAGTACCAGCCGCTCGAACTCGGTGACCCACGGATGGCAGGGCCGGCCAGGCCCGAGCCGTCGGGGCTGACCACCGAGTTTTGGATCAACTCCTATAAGCATCGCAAGGTGCTCGGACGCGGCCTCGCGCCGATGGCGATCTTCGGTCTTGGCCACGACCGCGTGACGCTTCTCCGACTCTGGGCGATCGAAGAAACGGGAAACGATCCCGGCTCGGGGGCCTTTTCCATCCACGGCATGACCCCGCTCGTGCGGCAGTACGTCACTCAGGAACGGCACGCGCTGCTGGGGATGCCGACGCGGAACCACGCCGAGCTCTGCACCGCGATTTTGGCGATCCGCGCCGAGGTGAGCGTCGTCGGCCGACGCGTCGAGGCGCGGCACGGCCTGCCCTATCCCGAGC
>Ga0164290_1001009_pt1 | contig 59265 bp, 61 predicted proteins | sample Micstemetagenome_FD_108782 | JGI IMG/M metagenome (GOLD analysis project Ga0164290, IMG submission 108782) | Contaminated culture microbial community from soil near Moab, Utah, USA - Microcoleus steenstrupii SON62 (Illumina Assembly) | ecosystem: Environmental > Terrestrial > Soil > Soil crust...
ACTACGACTTCTCCAGCTTCCGCGCAGCCGAGTGCCAGGCGAAATCGCCGATGAAGACGCTCGATCGACTGGACGTGCACAGGCAGGGGGATGAGGTGATCGTGGAAGCCTCGTCGCGATCGTTTCTGCACAACCAGGTCCGCGCGATGGTCGGCACGCTTAAGCTGGTCGGGGAAGGAAAGTGGTCCGAGCGCGATTTGGTCCTTGCCCGAGACGCGCATGATCGCCGTGCGGCTGGGCCGACCGCTCCCGCTTGTGGCCTTTGCCTGATCGCCGTGGATTACGGAGACAACGACGGCGTGTTCGAGATGAATACTTCTGATGTTCAAGACGAATGCTAATTATTGCACAAATGTGACGATATTGTTTCAGTAATGACGACGATCTCTTCGCCGTCATTTGTATACCATTAACCTTCTGGCGCGATAACGGCATCTGCGAATTCAAACAACGAGACAGGGTCGTGCCCGAACAAATCGGACGTGTCGCGGAACTCCTGCCGCCGGTCGTCGAGACCGAATCCTGCGGAGCGGTCTACGATCGCTTCACCGCCGATCCGAGTATCGCGACGCTCGCCGTGGTGGCGGATGGGCATCCCGTCGGCTTGATCAACCGCTATGAATTTCTGTTCGCCTGGGCTTCGGAATTCGCCCGGGCGCTCTATGCGCGCAAGCCGATCACGAAGCTGATGCAGCGCGAATTCCTCTGCGCGGACGAGGGGTTGGACGTCGATCTGCTGCAAAGCCAGATTCTGGCCGACAACGTCGATGCGCTCGTACGCGGCTTTGTGGTGACGCGGGAGGGGCGCTATCTGGGCGTATGCACCGCCCATTCGCTGTTGCGCCTCACAGTGTTGCGGTCCGAACGGCGCAACCGCGAAATCGAGGCGGCGCGCCAGGAAGCCGTGGCGGCAAGCCGCAGCAAGTCGCAGTTCCTGGCCAATATGAGCCACGAGCTGCGGACGCCGCTCAACGCCATCATCGGCTTCGCCGAGATCATCCGCGGCGAGTTGTACGGGCCGGCGGGTGTCGCGCGGTATGTCGACTACGCAGCCGACATCTATTCCAGCGGACAGCACCTGCTTTCGATCATCAACGACATTCTGGACATGGCTAAGATCGAGGCGGGCCGGATGGATCTGCGGGAGGGCTGGCTGCAGCCTGCGGACGCGATCGGGTCCACGCTGCGCATCGTCGCTGAGCAGGCCAGGCTCGGCAGCATTCGGATGCTGGTGGAAAGCGACGCTGCCTTGCCGCGGCTGCTGGCAGACGAACGCGCGCTCAGGCAGATGCTGCTGAACCTTCTTTCGAATGCGATCAAGTTCACGCCGGCTGGGGGGCGCGTCTCAGTCGGGGTGTGCCTGCACCGCGATGGCGGCATCCGGTTCAGTGTGGCGGATACGGGTATCGGCATGTCGCCGGCCGAAGTGGAACGGGCGCTGCATCCCTTCGGCCAGGTGGACAGCGAACTCAGCCGCCGCCACAACGGCACCGGTTTGGGTTTGACCCTGGTCCAGTCGCTGATCGAGCTGCATGGCGGCAGGCTGACGATCGACAGCGCCAAGGGGAGTGGAACGACCGTGATCCTGGACTTTCCGCCGGCCCGCACGCGCTCCGAAGCCTTCGTGCTCGAACGCGCCAGTGCCTAGTATAGGCTCTCCCAGGCGGAGGGAGATTGCGGATGACCGAGGAAACGAAGCCCGTCGGGCTTGCGCGCGGCTTGACGAACTACGGCGACCGGGATTTCGCCCGCTACCTGCGGCTTTCCTTCGCCCGCTCGATGGGGCATTCGACCGATATGCTGGCGAAGCCGGTGATCGGAATCGCCGGCACCTATAGCGAGTTCAACAATTGTCATCGCCTGGTGCCTGAGTTGGTCGCCGCGGTGAAGCGGGGCGTGCTGGCCTCGGGCGGCCTGCCGCTCGAGTTTCCCACCACTTCTCTGGGCGAGGCGTTCCTCAGTCCCACCAGTCTGTTCTTCCGCAACCTCATGGCGATGGATACCGAGGAGATGATCCGCGGTCAGCCGATGGACGCGGTGGTGCTGGTGGGCGGTTGCGACAAGACGGTGCCGGCGCAGTTGATGGGCGCCATCAGCGCCAACGTGCCGGCGATTCAGCTTGTCACCGGGCCGATGATGACCGGCCGCTGGCGCGGCGAGCGGCTGGGTGCCTGCACCGATTGTCGCCGCTTCTGGGCCCGCTTTCGGGCCGGGGACGTCGATGCCGCGACGATCGCCGAGGTGGAAGGCAACCTCGCCACCACCGCGGGCACCTGCGCCGTGATGGGCACGGCCAGCACCATGGCTGCGTTGACCGAGACGCTCGGCATGATGCTGCCGGGCACCGCCGCCATCCCCGCCGTGCACGCCGATCGCCTGCGTGCGGCGGAAGCGACCGGAGTGGCCGCCATGCGGCTGGCCGCAGACCAGGTAAGGCCGGACAGGATCGTTACCGAAAAGTCGGTCGAGAATGCCCTGAGGGTGCTGCTGGCCATCGGCGGATCGACCAACGCCATCGTGCATCTCACCGCCGTCGCCGGGCGCGCGGGGATCAAGGTCGACCTCAATCGCCTGAATGTGCTGTCGGATTCAACGCCGGTACTGGTCGACCTGAAGCCGACCGGGCCCTTCTACATGGAGGACCTGAATGCGGCGGGTGGTATCGGCGCCATTCTGCGCGAATTGAAGCCGCTGCTGCATCTCGACTGCCTGACCGTCTCCGGCCAGACCCTGGGAGAGCGGCTGGAGGAGCCGGCTCCATACATCGACCGTGCCGTGGTGAAGACGCTGGAGGAGCCGCTGCAGCCGGTGGGCGGGCTGGTGGCGCTGTTCGGCAGCCTCGCCCCGCGCGGCGCCATCCTGAAACGCGCGGCCGCCGATCCGTCTCTCTTCGAGCGCGAGGGCAGGGCAGTGGTCTTCACCTCGCTGGAAGATCTGGCGGCGCGCATCGACGATCCGGATCTCGATATCAACGCCGAGGACTTCATGGTGCTGCAGCACGCCGGTCCGCTCAGTCCTTCGGGCATGCCCGAGGCGGGCTACCTGCCGATCCCCGCGAAACTCGGACGTGCCGGGGTGAAGGACATCGTCCGTATCTCCGATGCGCGCATGAGCGGTACCGCCTATGGCACCATCGTGCTGCATGTCAGCCCCGATGCCGCGTCGGGAGGGCCGCTCGGCCTGGTCCGCGACGGCGACCGCATCCGGCTGTCGGTGCAGGATCGGCGCATCGACCTTCTGGTCGACGAGGCGGAACTCGCGCGCCGCCAGGCGGCGCTTCCGCCCCCTTCATATGATCCGCCGCGCGGATATGCCCGCCTCTACAAGCGCGAGGTGCTGCAGGCCGATGAAGGCTGCGACTTCGACTTCCTGCGGAAGAACCCCCACAGACCGTAACGAGGCAAGTGTCAGCCGGCCGGGTCCAGCGACACATGCAGGACGGGGATCAGGCCGGCGATCACCTTTGCCACATGGTCGGCCCGGTCGGCTTCGAGCGTGGCGATCCGGATCTCGATGTCGAGGCGGTCGCCGCAACGGTCCGCGACCACACGGTCGGGGACCATATCGAGTTTGGCGAAGAGGCCGAGTGTCCGGGCGAGCAGGCCGGGATCGACAGCCGCCTCGACCCGGAAGACGAGCGGAACGCAGCGGTTGGATGGATAGGCGGAGGGCATGGAATGCCTCGAAGCTTGAACGGTCGGATCGGCGAAACGGGACTTGCCCGACGTCTAGAGAGACGCCGGGACCGTAATTCGCAGACCGATGCGCGCTTCGAAGTTCATGCGCGCATGATTACTTTTCCCCGTTCGCGGTCAAATCTTTTTTCCAGGCAGGCGCCGCTCCATACTCCGCCTCCCCAATGCCTGGAGTGATTTGATGCGGATCGTGGATATTCGCGAGGTGACGGCGCCGATCGCCTCCTCGATCGCCAATGCCTATATCGACTTTTCCAAGATGACCCTGTCGCTGGTCGCCGTGGTCACCGACGTGATGCGTGAAGGCAGGCCAGTGATCGGCTACGGCTTCAACTCGAACGGCCGCTATGGGCAGGGCGGGCTGATCCGCGAGCGCTTCGCGCCGCGGCTGAAGGAAGCGGACCCGAAAACGCTCATGAACGAGGCGGAAGACAACCTCGACCCCGACCGCATCTGGGCGGCGCTGATGAAGAACGAAAAGCCGGGTGGCCATGGTGAACGCTCGGTGGCGGTCGGTACGATCGACATGGCGGTCTGGGACGCGGTGGCGAAGATCGCCGGCAAGCCCTTGTTCCGCCTGCTGGCCGAACGCCATGGCCGCGAGGCGAATCCGCGGGTCTTCGTCTATGCGGCGGGCGGCTACTACTACCCCGGCAAGGGGATCGAGCAGCTTCGCGCAGAGATGCGCAGCTATCTCGACCGCGGCTACAGCGTCGTGAAGATGAAGATCGGCAACGGCATCGAGGAGGACCGCGCGCGGATCGAGGGGGTGCTGAAGGAACTGGACGGCAAGGCGCGGCTGGCGGTCGACGCCAATGGCCGGCTGAACCTCGAGCAGGCGGTCGCCTATGCGAAGATGCTCCGCGACTATCCGCTGTTCTGGTACGAGGAAGCGGGCGATCCGCTCGACTATGCGCTGCAGGCCGCGCTGGCGGAATTCTATCCCGGACCCATGGCGACCGGCGAGAACCTGTTCAGCCACCAGGACGCCCGCAACCTGCTGCGCTACGGCGGCATGCGACCCGACCGCGACTGGCTGCAGTTCGACTGTGCACTTTCCTATGGTCTCTGCGAGTACCAGCGCACGCTGGCGGCGGTGAAGGCCGCCGGCTGGTCGCCGTCGCGCTGCATCCCGCATGGCGGTCACCAGATGTCGCTCAACATCGCCGCCGGCCTCGGCCTCGGCGGCAACGAGAGCTATCCCGACCTGTTCCAGCCCTATGGCGGCTTTCCCGACTCCGTGCGGGTGGAGGACAGCCATATCGTCATGCCGGAACTGCCGGGCATCGGGTTCGAGGGCAAGTCCGACCTGATCCGGGTGATGCGGGATCTCGCCTCTTGATGGCCTCGCCGGCCACGCTCGTCACGCTGGCGGGGCTTCCCGGGACCGGAAAGACGACGCTGGCGCGGCTGCTGGCGGCGCGGCTGCGGGCGGTCCATCTGCGCATCGATTCGATCGAGCAGGCGCTGATCACGAGCGGGGCGGCGGCCGGGACCGTGGGGGCGGCAGGCTATGTGGTGGGCTATGCCCTGGCCCGGGACAACCTGCGGCTCGGCCACATCGTCATTGCCGATTGCGTCAATCCGCTGATGGTGACGCGCGACACCTGGCTGCAGATCGCGGCCGAGGCGCGGGCGCCGACGATCGAGGTGGAGATCGTCTGCTCCGATCCGGTCGAGCACCGCCGCCGGGTCGAGACGCGCCGCCCGGATATCGGGGGACACCGCCTGCCGAGTTGGGAGGAGGTGCGAACCCGGCCCTACGAGCGCTGGCTGCGCCCGCCGATCGTGTTGGATACCGCCGGGCGGAGCGCGGAAGATGCGGCTTCGATATTGCTGGCACTCTTGGCGCTGCCGGGTCGATAGCCGTCCGGGAATGCGCGCCGGCCGGCACGCATTCCCGGTGGCGGCCGTCAGCCTTCCATCTTGAAGGACAGTTTCAGCTTGGTGCGGTAGGACGTCACCTTGCCCGCCTCGATGTGCAGGTCCTGGGCGATCACCTCGGCGACACGCAGGTCGCGGAGCGAGGCGCTGGCGCGCTTCACCGCCGTGGCGGCGGCATCCTCCCAGGATTTCGGGCTCGATCCGACTACCTCGACGATCTTGTAGACGCTCTCAGGCATGGCGGTCTCCCTTCAGGCCGGCGTGGAAACGCCCCATCCGGCGGCCGGCTCGCCGGGCGCGGATGACGTCGACAGGGTGACAAGCGGCAATGCTGATGCCGGTTCCAGCTTAGCACGAAGGCGGCGGCGGATCGCGCCTGGATCGGGGCGGCGGGGCGTTGTAGGAATCGAAAGGCGCGGCGATCCGCGGCCTCGGGAGCGGGATGAGCGGGATGGACGTGACGATCGTTCTGTTGAGCGTGTTCGGGATCTTCATTCCGGCGCTGATGCTGCCGGGACCGGATTTCGTCGCCGTGGTGCGCGCCTCGATCACGCGCGGCACCCGCGCGGGATTGCTCACCACGCTCGGCGTCTCGCTCGGCCTCGGCCTCTATGCCACGGCCGGCCTGCTCGGCCTGTCGGCGATCCTGATCGAGGTCGAATGGCTCGCCTGGACGGTGCGGGCGCTGGGCGGCGCCTACCTCATCTGGCTCGGCATCCGCCTGCTGATGGCGAAACCCAAGGAAATCGCGGTGGAATCGGGGCGCGACGTCGGCCCGCATGCGGTGCTGGGCGGGCTTCTCGTCACCCTCACCAACCCCAAGGCAATCGTGCTCTTCGCCTCCGTCTTCGCCACCGCGGTGACCGCCGAGACGCCCGGCTGGCTGATGGCGCTGATGATCGCCCTGGTGGTGGCGAGTTCGCTCGCCTGGTACGCGATCGTCAGCCTGTTCATGTCCTCGGCCCCGGTGATCCGCCGCTTCGGCCATGCCCAGCACTGGATCGAGCGCGCGGCGGGGGTGTGCTTCGTCGGCATCGGCGGCCGCATCCTGGCCGACAGCCGCAATCCACTCACCCCGTAAGTGCCTGTTAAATAAAGAAAAACAGCGCCACCGCCGGGCCGAAGCCTCAATAGAAGAAGCGTTCCTCCACCACCTTGCCGTTCTTCACCGTGTAGAGGCCGACCTCGGTCATGGCCTGGCGGGTGCCGGATTCCTTGACGGTGACGTCGATGAAGAGGCGGATGGCGAACTGATCGCCGTTGACGAAGGGCCCCTCGATCTCCATCGCATGGACTTCGTGATTGGCGACCCACCACTCGCCCTTCGCCTTCACCGCCGCCTTGCCGCGGCAGACCGCCATGGGACCTTCCATCGCTTCATAGCTGGCGATGTCGTCGGCGTTGTAGCGGTCGGCGGCGGCATCGTGCTCGCCCGCCTTCAGGAGGGCGGTGAAGTCCTTGGCGATCTCGGCGGTGGTCGTCATGGCGAAACTCCCTGATGACGTCGGGCCCTTCAGGCCGGCTGGCGCGCAGATTAGAACAAAAAGAGTACATTGCAACATCAATCGGTCGTGAAGCGACGAAACTGGGAAACGCACCGAATTTCACGACCGGCCGGAAATGACGAAATCAGCATTCAATACAATGCGTTAGATAATCTACAGCAAATCCGACGCGGAACTCTGGTTCCGCTCCAAGCGGAAGCCGGCTTCCGCTTCGGTACCCGAATTGAAGTCACGTCCGAAGAGGGTTCTTGCCCCGGCATCACCGGTTGCAAAAGGATAGCAGCTGTCGATATTTGTGTAAAGAGACAAGCGCGGGGGGCGTCAACAGCGGAAGCGGCGTTCCGCACAAGGTTTCGTGAGGTCCAGGTCTATTCCAGCACACAGCCAGCCTTCACCGGCGCCACGATTTCGCCGCAGGGCGCCCTATATCGTGGCGTGGCGGACAGCGGCGTCCGCGATGCTCGAAACCGGAAAACCCGAGGTCCGATGAATCCGCAAAAGCTACTGGAACAGTTTCTGGGCCCGAACGTGCTGGGCGACACCGGCGCCCGGCGCCCGCAGGGCAGCGTGCCCGTGGCCGGCGGCCGGCCCGCGCCCCAGGGGCAGAGCGGCAGCATCGGCGAGCTGATCGGCGGGGCGATGCGCAGCCTCGGCGGGCAGCAGAGCGGCCGGAGTCGAGGCGATTTCGGCATGCCCGGCGGGGAGTTCGGCGGGCTGGCGGCGGGCGGGCTGATCGGCCTCCTCCTCGGCCAGAAGAAGGTGCGCAAGATGGCCGGCGGCGTGCTGGGCTATGGCGGTGCCGCCGCGCTCGGCGCGCTGGCCTATCGCGCCTTCCAGAACTGGCAGGCGGGCCAGCGGGCGGCCGAGGCGCCGATGGCGACGGCGGCCGATGCGCCCGAGGAGGGCTCGCGCTTCGCCCCGGTCTCGGGCGCCGACGGCAAGCCCTTCGCGCTGGCGCTGATCCGCTCGATGATCGCGGCGGCCAATGCCGACGGCCATATCGGGCCCGAGGAGCAGAAGAAGATATTCGAGGCGGCCAATCGCGGCGGGCTCGATGCCGAGGACAAGGCCTTCGTCTTCGATGCGCTGCAGAACCCGTCCTCGCCGGCGGAGATCGCGGCGCTCGCCGGCAATCCGGAACAGGCGTCCGAACTCTATCTCGCCGCCCGCATCGCCGTCGATCCCGACCATCCGGACGAACAGGCCTTCCTGCGGGCGCTCTCCCAGGCGCTGGCCCTGCCGGAGGCCCTGGTCGGCCATCTCGACGCGCAGGTGGCGCGGAACCTGGAAACCTGAACCGGCCGCCCGCCGGCATCGAGAGCGAGACAGACATGGCCCGGAAGCCCGAAAGAGACGTCGAGAAGGACTATCCGCTGCCGGCGTTCATCGAGAAGCTGCGCCGGCTGGCCGATGCGCTGGAGAGCGGCCAGCGCTTCGAGATCCAGATCGCCGGCGAGCGCATATCGGTGCCGGTGCGCGCCAGCTTCAACATCGAGCACGAGCGCGGCGAGGAAGAGGAAGAGATCGAGTTCCAGATCAAATGGCCGGTGAAGTGAACCGGCGCCTCGGGTGACCCACAATCCCGGCTGAGACCCGCGCTCCGGAAGGCGGCTGCCCCTAAGCTTGCCGACCACCCGCCGATTCGCGCGGTCCAGGGGGAGGGGCATGCTGAACACCTTGCGGCTGCTGCTGCCGGCCTTGATCCCGTCGTGGAACTTCTTCGACGTGATCGGCCCGTCGCCGCGCATCGAATATGCGCTCTCGGCGGCGCCCGATGCCGAGCCCGGCGGCTGGGCCGAGTTCCGGCCGCGGCCGGACCGGCTGTCGCCGGCCACCATGGCGGGGCGGCTGTTCTGGAATCCGCGCTGGAACGAGACGCTGTTCCTGGTGAGCCTGGCCGAGCGGCTGATCCGCGAGCCGAGCGAGCACAGCGAGGAGGAGATCTTCCGGCGCATCGCCGCCGACCTCGCGGGCGACAGGCGTGGCGCTTGGCTCTCCTTCCGGCTGGTCTTCACCGGGCGCGAGGGCGAGGAGACGTTTCGCGAGGTGCTGTTCCGGGCCGAACCGCGGTTGCTGGCCGGGATCGCCGCGCCGTGAGCCTCGAGGCCGCCGCCCGGCTGACCGAAGTGCTGCTGGCGCTGGCGCTGATCCAGCAGGGGCTGGAGCACCTCGGCGGTCCGCGGGGGGAGCGGGTGCTGTTCGGCGCGCGGACGGTGTTGTGCGTGCTGCTGATCGCGGGCGTCGCTTCGCCCTGGCCGCTGGTGGGGCTCGCGCTCCTCTCGCTCGTCATCCTGCGGCGCTTCCAGGGCCCCTATAACGGCGGCAGCGACCGCATGGGCCTATTGGCGCTTTGGTGCCTCACCGCCTCGCGGCTGATGCCGATGCCGGCGGGGCAGGAGCTGTTCCTCGGCTATCTCGGGCTGCAGCTGCTGCTTTCCTATTTCATCGCCGGCTGGGTGAAGGTGGTGAACCCGGAATGGCGGAACGGCCGGGCGCTCGCCGATGTGTTCCGCTTCTCCGCCTATCCGGTGGCGGAGAGCCTGAGGGGCTGGGCCGACCGGCCGGCGGTGATGCGCGCGATGTCCTGGGCGGTGATGGGTTTCGAGCTGGCCTTGCCGTTCAGCATGCTCAGCCGCGACGGGCTGATCCTGGGCCTCGCGGTGGCGGGCTCGTTCCACCTCGCCAATGCCTGCCTGTTCGGGCTCAACCGCTTCTTCTGGACCTGGGTGTCGGTCTACCCGGCGATCCTGTGGCTGCAGGGACGGCTGTTCTGAGGGGGGAGTGTCCGGCGAGTCGAACTGTTTTCTTCGATCCCTTGAACCTCCCCAGGATAACGGCGAAGAAACAGTCTGGCAAAGAGCGGCGCGGCCCAATAGATGAGAGCCCCTTCGCTTGCCCAAGGGGACTGAAAAGATGATCGCCTGCGGTTTGGATTTCGGCACGTCGAATTCGGCGATCGGCGTAATGCGCGACGGCGTGGCCACGCTGGCGCCGATCGAGGCCGGTAACACGCTGATGCCGAGCGCGGTGTTCTTCGACTACGAGACGAAGGGCCGGGTGCTGTTCGGGGAGGCCGCCATCGCCGCCTATGTCGGGCAGACCGAGGGGCGGCTGATGCGGGCGCTGAAGTCGATCCTGGGCTCGCACCTTATCGACGAGGAGACGGCCCTGGCGGGGCGCAAGGTGCCGCTTCGGAAAGTGGTCGAGATTTTCGTCGCGCATCTGAAGGGGAAGGCGGAGGCCTTCGCGGGCGCGGAGATCACTTCGGTCGTGCATGGCCGCCCGGTGCGCTTCGACGAGGACGAGAAGGCGGATGCGCGGGCGCAAAGCGTGCTGGCGGAGATCGCCAGGGAAGCGGGCTTCCGCGACATCGCCTTCGTCTATGAGCCGATCGCGGCGGCGCATCACTACGAACAGACGATCGAGCGCGAAGAGCTGGCCCTGATCGCCGATATCGGCGGCGGCACCAGCGACTTTTCCGTCATCCGGGTCGGGCCGCAGCATCGCGGCCGCGCCGACCGGGCGAAGGACGTGCTGGCCAATGCGGGCCTGCGCGTGGGCGGCACCGATTTCGACACCGCGCTCAACCTCGCCGGCGTCATGCCGCTGCTCGGCCTCGGCACCGAACTCGTCGACCGGAAGAAGACGCTGCCGATGCCGAGCGCGCTCTATCACGAGCTCGCCGCCTGGCCGACGATCAACTTCGCCTATACCTACAAGAACGAGCGCGAGATCGCCGAGTTGGTGGCGCTGGCGCGCGAGCCCTGGAAGGTGGAGCGGCTGCTCTCCGTGGTGAAGCAGCGGCTCGGTCACGGCCTCGCCTTCGCTGTCGAGGATGCGAAGATCGAGTTGAGCGCCGAGGAGCGCGCCGACGTGCCGCTCGACTTCCTGGAGCCGGGCCTCGCCATCACCGCGAGCCGCGGCGATTTCGACCACGCCATCGAGGCCAGGGTAGAGCGGCTCTACAAGGCGGCGAGCGAATGCATCGCGGCGGCGGGCCTGAAGCCCGCCGGCATCGATACGATCTTCCTCACCGGCGGGTCGAGCCGCGTGCCGGCCGTGCGCGCCGCGATCGGACGGGCGGCGCCGGGCGCGCGGCTGACCGGGGGATCGGATCTGCTGTCCGTGGCTCTCGGTTTAACGCAAATGGCGGGCGGGATTGCTTGAGCGACGTTCGCCGCTATGAAAAGCGAGCCTCGTAGCTTGTCGCAATCAGCGACACGTGCGCTTCCAGCGGTGGCTGCAGTTCGAATGCCTTCGGCTCCCGCGCAAAATTCCATAGCCGCACCAGCCTCCAGTCGTGGCGACGAGCATTGGCGACGGCCAGTTCATTGCGCGTGATATGGAACGGCGTGCGCTCCCACCCATTCGTCGTCTTCACCTCGATCAGCCGATCGCGGCCGCCAGGGTCGAAGCTCCGAATGTCGTAGCCGGCGCCATCGCCGTCGACATGCGACACCCAGCGGATGCGTGCTGCGAGATCGGTTCGGCCGGCAGCGAGCAGCGTTGAGCGCTCATGGGCCAGTACGCGCTCCTCGCCGGCACTGCCAAGCGCCCGATTGCGGGCATCGCGCGCTGCCACGTCGTATTTGCGCGCAATCGCCGTCATCTGCTCGAGTTCATCGGGGGGAGGCGCATTGCTGTGCGTCGGCGGTGGTCCGATCCATAGCGCTGCATTGTCCTGCAGCGCCGATGGCGCGCGACCTATTTCCTTCAGCGCTGTTCGCGCAAGCCAATCCGGGTGGCGGTCCAGCCAGCGGACCACCGCGTCGACCAGTGATGCCTGGAAATTGAAGGCGGGCTTGTAGCCTTGTACCCAATCTTCGCCCAGTCCCTTCAAGACGGCGCTGATGTTCTGGTGCTTGTATTCGATCGAGCCGCGCGGGCGGTCGATCATCGCTTGCAGTAGACGGTTATGCGCGGCCTTGCTGTACGAGCGCCCGGCGATGTCGTCGGCGAGCATCGCGAAATAGTCCGCAACGATCAGATCGTTCTGCTCGTCGGTCCAGTCACCGGCCATCGGCGCTCGGCGCATGACCGTCGATGCGACGAGGGGGAGGGGTCATGTCAGCAACTGCGCCGGTATGCCAAGCGCGGGAGCAGCCTCGGCGAGCCGGCGGTCGAGCGTGTGCATCGTGGCGCCGTGGTCCGATGCGATGGCCAGGTGCAATGCGTCGCCAGCGCGCAGTCCGACAGCATGCTGATCGGCAAACTTGGCGGCCGTCCGGAAATGACGGCTTGTCACAGGCAGGACGGTAAAGCTCTCGGCAGCCAGTTGGTTGAATTCCGCGAGCGCGGCGGCGCGCTGTTCCAGGCTGATCTGTCCCGTCCGCACCTTGATTGCCATGGCTGAGGAAACCTCGGTGATGGTCCAGTCGCTGATCAGGAGTTCCGCCCGATCCTGACCCGCCAGCCAGACCTGAACCCGCGCGGTCGTCGCTTCGTTGGAAAGGGCCGAGACGATCAGCGAGGTATCGAGATAGAGCATCAGTAGCGATCGTTGTCCCGCATCTTTCGGACGAGTTCGGCGGCGTCTTCGGTGGCGGGAGGCATGGTGGAGGTCAATGACTGAAGCCGGTTCAGGTCGATCCGCTTACGGGGTTGGGCGACCGCCGTCAGCCGCGCGACAGGTTTGCCGCGGCGGGTGATTTCGATCGAATCCCCAGCCTCGACCCGATCGATTAGTTCGCTGAGGTGGGCTTTGGCGTCGGCAAGGCTGACTTTGCTCATGTCGCTCTCGTGACCATATAGCTAGTCACATAGCGTATCGGAGTGGAGGATGCCAGGAGCGGCCTTCCACACATTTTGATGGCTCTACCTTGCGGTAGAGCATTTGCCTTCATCCCCGACATTTTCGTTATGATCCTGCTGGTGCGTGACGAACGATATCCGGAGGCTCCGCAATGACCGAAGCCGTCGGGAGGCGGAAAGTCGAAAGCGGCATCGACATCGTCGCCATGGCGAAAGAGGAGCTTGTCTTCGCAACCAACGCTTTTTTCGTACCACTGACCATCCTCGTCGACCGGCTGAACCAGCAGGTAAAGAAGATTGAGCGCGAGCCTCGGCCGGATAAGGTGGGCTGATCCGCGTCAGCGCGGCTGTGCCACTGCCGATTGCTCTTGGTTTAATCGGACACTGGCGGGCCAAAGAATTAGTGCACTGTCACCGTATTTTCTTAATAGGTCGGGTGAACTATCCTGTAACTGTAGTTGCCAATGTGTTCTAATTTGTGGGGATTTTTCCGCGCTACGGGGCAGCGAAGGGAGACGGAACAGTGACAATTTCGGAAAGGGCGATCGAAGGTCGGTACAAAGTTTCCGCAGGTTTAATGGTCCGCACGTATATCGACCCCCTTTTTCACGTTATGACGATATTCATTCCGACAGTTCTCATTGTAACAACGTTTCTTGACTATATAAACGGCAATATAAATTTTGAGTCTATTTTTGAGGATATTATTCTGAGTTTGTTGAACACATTCTATATTTTACTCCCGGCGATAATTATCATGCCGATTTTTTTCCTTATTGTCTACTCTTCTGCTATGATGGTCACGCTTCGTGGACTTCGACAACAGCAGCGACATATGGCAGTCAGGATTACCACCGATGGCATAAGTTGGAAGAATGACGATGGCGGTTTTATTTTTAGCCCATGGTCAGGCATTCAAAAGATAAGTAAACAAGGCGGAACCTATCGTATTGTCGTGAAAACAGGGTGCTATCCCGGAATTCGAATATTTGTACCTGCATCCATATTTGATGAGGAGGAATTAGATTCGATTTTAGCATTCGTAGGAAAGGGAAAGTGAGGCACCTACCTGCCGTCGTCGGAGCGAAACCCGGCGACACGCAGGCAGGCCTTTTCCACGAGGGACAGAGGCAGCCTCAATGCGAATGCCGCGGCACGCCCTTGGTCCGCGCGATGTCCTGATATTCCACCGCGAAGTCCATGCAGCCGCCCTGGCTGAGCTGGCCCACCGTCCGCCGCGCCAGTTCCTGCCAGGGGGTCTGGCTGTCAAGCTTGGGCGCTTTCCAGGCGGCGCGGCGCTTCGCCAGTTCGTCCGCCGAGATCAGGATGTCGGCCTTCCGCTTGCCGACGTCGATGCGGATCATGTCGCCGGTCTGCAGCAGCGCGAGGCCGCCGCCGACGGCTGATTCGGGCGAGGCGTTCAGGATCGACGGGCTGCCGGACGTTCCGGACTGGCGGCCGTCGCCGATGCAGGGCAAGAGCAGGATGCCCTGCTTCACCAGGTCGTCGGGGGGCAGCATGTTCACCACTTCGGCCGAGCCCGGATAGCCCACCGGCCCGGCGCCGCGGATGACCAGGATGCAGTTCGCATCGATCTTGAGGGCCGGGTCGTTGATGCGGTCGTGATAGTCCTCCGGCCCTTCGAAGACGATGGCGCGGCCCTCGAAGGCGCCGGGGTCGCCGGCCTTCTCCAGATAGGCCTTGCGGAAGTCGTCGCCGATCACCGAGGTCTTCAGGATGGCGCTGTCGAAGAGCGTGCCGCCGAGGACGACGAAGCCGGCCTTCTCCTTCATCGGCTTCGCAAAGGCGCGGATCACCTCGCGGTCGGGCTCCGGCACTTTGGCCAGGTTCTCGCCCATGGTCTTGCCGTTCACGGTGAGCGCGTCGGTGTGCAACTTGCCGGCCTGCAGCAGCTCGCGCATCACGCCGGGCACGCCGCCGGCGCGGTGGAAGGATTCGCCGAGGAACCGTCCGGCCGGCTGCATGTCGACCAGCAGCGGGATGTCGTAGCCGACCTTGTCCCAGTCCTGCACTTGCAGCTCGACGCCCATGTGCCGGGCGATGGCGTTCAGGTGCGGCGGGCAGTTGGTGGAGGCGCCGATCGCGGAGGCCGTGCGGATGGCGTTCTCGAAGGCCTTGCGGGTCATGATCTGGCCGGGGCGGAGGTCCTCGCGCACCATCTCGACGATGCGCTTGCCGGTGGCGAAGGCCATCTGCCCTCTCTCACGGTAAGGGCCGGGGATGGCGGCACAGCCGGGCAGCGACATGCCGAGCGCTTCCGCCATGGCGTTCATCGAGGAGGCCGTGCCCATGGTGTTGCAATGGCCGACCGAGGGGGCCGAGGCCGTCACCATGTCCATGAATTCGTCGTAGTTGATGCGGCCCGCCGCATATTCCTGCCGCGCGTACCAGGCCACCGTGCCGGAGCCGGCGAGCTGGCCGCGGAAATGGCCGTCCAGCATCGGCCCGCCGGAGAGCACGATGGCGGGGATGTTCACCGTGGCGGCGGCCATGAGGCAGGCGGGCGTGGTCTTGTCGCAGCCGGTGGTCAGCACCACGCCGTCGATCGGATAGCCGTAGAGGATTTCCACCAGGCCCATATAGGCGAGGTTGCGGTCCAGCGCGGCGGTGGGGCGCTTGCCGGTTTCCTGGATCGGGTGGACGGGGAATTCGATGGCGACGCCGCCCATGTCGCGGATGCCGTCGCGCACACGCTTCGCCAGGTCGAGGTGGTGGCGGTTGCAGGGGGACAGGTCGCTGCCGGTCTGGGCGATGCCGATGATGGGCTTGCCCGACTGCAGCTCTTCGCGGGTCAGGCCGTAGTTCAGGTAGCGCTCGACATAGAGCGCGGTCATCCCGGGATTGTCCGGGTTGTCGAACCATTCGCGGCTGCGCAGCTTGAAGGGGGCGCGGTCTTTCTCGCTCATTGCATTCACTCCGCTGCGGCCTGGCCGGATTTCTCGGCGCCGATTTTCTCGCGACCGACCTTGATGCCGGCCTTGTCCCGGTCCCAAGTATCCGCCGTGACGCCCTCGGTCTTCAGGATGTGCTTCTGCACCTTCTGGGTCGGCGTCTTCGGCAGGTCGGGCATGATGCGCACGTAGCGCGGCACCATGAAATGGGCCATGCGGGGTTTCAGGAATTCGATCAGCGCCACGGGGTCGACGGTCTGGCCCGGGGCGGGGGCCACCACCACCATCACGTCGTCTTCGGCCAGTTCGTTCTTCACCGGGATGGCGGCGGCCTCTCTGACTGCGGGGTGGGCGCAGACCTCGGCCTCCACCTCGAAGGAGGAGATGTTCTCGCCCCGGCGGCGGATCGCGTCCTTCATGCGGTCGACGAAGTAGAAGTAGCCTTCGGCGTCCTTCCTGAAGGCGTCGCCGGTGTGGAACCAGCCGTTCCGCCAGGCCTTCACGGTCGCTTCCGGGTTGCCGTAATAGCCGTGGTTCATGCCCCAGGGCATGTCGGTGCGCAGGATGAGTTCACCGATGGTGCCGTCGGGCACCTCGCAGTCGTTCTCGTCGACCAGCCGGCAGTCGACGCCGGGGCGGGGCTTGCCGCAGGTGCCCGGCGTGGTGGGGTTCTTCTCGGTGCGGAGCGGCCCTGAGACTTCCGTCATGTTGAAGAGCGTGTACCAGTCGACGCCGAAGCGGCGGCCGAACTCCACCACCTCCTCGGTGAAGGGGACGGCGGAGACGTGGCGGAGCGGGTGGTCCCTGTCGTCGGGCCTGGGCGGCTGGCGCAGCAGGAAGCCGGTCATCACGCCGAGCAGGCAGAGGGTGGTGGTGCCGCTTTCCCGCACCTGGCGCCAGAAGCTGTTGGTGTCGAAACTGTCGACCATGGCGATCGAGCCGCCGGGGATCAGCGTGCTGGAGAGGACCGCGGTGCCGCCGACATGGAACATCGGCAGGTTCACCATCGCCCGGTCGTTCTCGTCGGCGAAATAGAAGCTGCCCCGGCACATGGCGTGGATCTGGGCATAGGAGGAGAGCACCGCCTTCGACGGGCCGGTGGTGCCGGAGGTGAAGATGATCGACTGCGTGTCCCAGGGCGCGATCGGGCGCTCCAGGGCCGGCAGGGCCTCGTTCCCGGGGTCGAGCGCCTCGGGGCCGAGGAAGCGGATGCCGGGAATGCTGGGCGCCGGGCCGCCGAGGACGATGGCGGTGTCGATCCTGCCGCGGTCGATCTCCGCCAGCCTGGGGGCGAGATCGGCATGGACGACGATCAGGCGCGCATCCGAGATCTTGATGGTGTGTTCGAGGAGCTTGCCGCGATAGGCGGTGTTGAGGGGGACGTAGACGGCGCCGAGATAATTGAGGCCGAACCAGACGCGGACGGCATCGGGGCCGTTCGGCAGCCAGGAGAGCACATGCTCGCCCTGTTTCACGCCCTCCGCGGCGAAGCCGTTGCCGGCGCGGCGGCAGATGCGGGCGGTCTCGGCATAGGTCCATTCCCGGCCCGGCCCGAACCAGGCGAAGACCTTGCCCGGCCGGTCGGCGGCCCAGCGCTCGACCACCTCGCGGGTGACGCAGTCCTCCACGGCCGGCAGGCGCGGATCGAGATGAAGGCCCGGCATGCTGTTTTCCTCCCTACTGCTCCCGATCTTGACCGGGCGGGGAGGCGGGCTCAAGGGGGATGTGGCGTCGGGGGTGGTGCGGCGGCTACCTCGTCCTTCGAGACGACCGCTATGCGGTCCCTCAGGATGAGGTATCCGACTGAAATGAAGTAATCCTCATCCTGAGGAGGTCGCGTAAGCGACCGTCTCGCCCTTCGACAAGCTCAGGGTGAGGGGACGAGGATGGGCCTGCGGTGGTCGACGTCAGCGCGACAGCGCGCCGAGCAGCTTCACGATCACGTCCGAGGTGGCGGCGTTGGTGACCTGGGCGATGGCGTCGTTCTGCGGCACCTGGGTGGAGAACTGCTGCTGGGCCTCGGCGCTTTCGGTCACCACCTTGCCGGAGCGGTAGTCGGTGGCGGTCATGGTGACGCGCGTCTGGTAGACCCGGTTCTGCACCACGGGGCGCTGCTGCTGCTGGGGGACGGCGACCCGGCCGCCCATCATGCCGCTCAGGAGGCCGCCCATGACGGCGCCGGCGGCGGCGGCGTTCTGATCGCCCGCCGGCGGGGCCACGTCCTGGATGTTGACGAAATCGACCGTGCCGACGACATCGACGGCGGGCTGCTGGCGGGGGCTCGCGTCGCGCGTCACCTGGGTGTTGGGCAGGCTCGCCAGCGAACGGACGGTCATCTCCTGCAGCGCGGGGTAGTTGCGGTTCTGGTAGTAGACGCCGCGCACATTGACCATGCGCCCGGCGGGCTGCGCGGGTGCCACGGCGCGCGCCGTCGGCTGCTGGGGCGGCGGCGTCACCGCGGCGACCTGGGGCTTGGCGGCCTGCGCCTTCCTCTGCTGCTCGGCATGGGCGAGGGCGTCCATGAAGAGCGGCGCCGGGGCATAGCCGAGGCGCTTGTTGCCCTGCTCGACCAGGAGCCAATCCTGCCCGCGCACCTTGCCCACCACCATCACCTTGGCGCCGGGGCTGAGGTTCGAGACGGCCTGGGAATCGAGCGAGGGTTCCTTGCGGATGCGGGCCTGGCGCACGACCACGTATTCGGCATCGATCGGGTCGAGGGCGATGGTCGGGGCCGTGGCCTGCGGCGGCGGGGTGACCGCGGCGGTCTTCTGCGGGGCCGGGGCCGATTTGGAGTTCTCGAGCGCCCGGATGCGCATCTGGGCGAGGCCGGCGAACTCGCCGCTCGGGTATTTCTGCGTGTAGCTGCGGATCTCGTCGGGATCCCGCGAATCCTTGACCGAGTTCCAATAGGCGAGTTCCACCTCCTTGCCGCCGCCGGCGGCGGCGGGCGACGCCGCGGGGGCCGGGGCCGAGGCCGCCGCGCCGCCGGGCGCGGGGGCGCCGGCGAAGAAGAAATCGCCGGTGAGGGAGGAGGATTCCCAGGGCGTCTGGCGCTGCTGGGTATTGGCGGAGACGTCGATGCGCACGCGCTTGAAGGCTTCCTCGGCGGTCAGGCCCGGCACCTTCATCGCCCGCACCAGCGCGGTGGTATAGGGGCTGTTCTCGCCCTTGCCGTCCTCGGCCACCTGGCCCGGCGCGGTGGCATAGGCGATCAGCGTGCCCGAAGGCGCCTGGATCTGCGCGAGGCCGCCCGATCCGGCCGAGCGGAAACTGCGGGCGAAGGGATTGTTTCGGCAGGCGTCGAGCACGACGAGGTTCAGGCGGTTGCGCGCCGCGTCCATGGTGCGGAGCACCGAATTCACGTCGACGGCTTCCGCCTCGACATGCTCCTCGCGCTTGATGTCGGCATCGACGGGGATGAGGAAATTGGCGCCGCCCACCTGCACGCCGTGGCCGGCATAGAAGAACAGGCCGACGCCGCCTTCCTCCAGCTTGTCGCCGAATTCGACGATGGCGCGCAGCATGTCGCGGCGGCCGAGGTCGGTCTTCTCGATCACCTCGAACCCCACGTCGCGGAGCGACTGGGCCATCAGCCGCGCATCGGCCGCGGGATTGGGCAGGGGGGAGGTCGCGGTGTAGTTGCCGTTGCCGATCACCAGCGCCACCTTGCGGTTGGACGGGGCGGCGAGCGAGGCGGCGCTCCACAACAGGAGCAGCGCGCAGATCAGGGCACGGCGCATCGGGAATCCCCCAAATCAGGATTTCGCCGGATCATATTCCAACCCAGGCGGAAAAGGGAGCGATAAGCGTCACGCTCAGCCTTTCCAGCCGCCCATGGCGCAGAGCTTCTTCCAGGCGGCCGGGGCGACGGGCATGACCGAAAGCCGGGACTGGCGGATCAGCGCCAGATCCTGCAGCGCCGGCTCGGCCTTGATCTCGGCGAGGCCGACCGGCTTCGGTATCGGCCCGACGGTCTTCAGATCCACCTGCACGAAGCGTCCGGCCGGGTCCTTCGGGTCGGGATAGGCTTCCTTCACCACCTCGACCACGCCCACGATCCGCTTCTCGTCGACCGAATGGTAGAAGAAGACGCGGTCGCCCTTCTTCATGGCCTTCAGGTTCAGCGCCGCCTGGTGGTTGCGCACGCCGTCCCAGTTGACGGTGCCGCGTTCCACCTGCTGGTCCCAGGAAAAGGACGCGGCTTCGGTCTTCACCAGCCAGAAGGCCATGCTCTCGGATCTCCGTTCAGGATTCGCCCTCGTCGCGGAAGGGCCGCGCGAGGAGGGATTGGATGCTGGCGTCGATCGCGGCGCCGCCGTGCAGGATGCCGTCGACCGCCATGGCGATCGGCAGTTCGATGCCGAGGCGGGTGGCAAGCGCCGCCACCGCCCGGGCCGTGGGCACGCCTTCCGCCACCGACCGGCGCTCGGCCTCGATCGAGGCGAGCGTGCGGCCTTCGCCGAGCGCCTTGCCCAGCGAATAGTTGCGCGAGGAGACCGAGGAGCAGGTCAGCACCAGGTCGCCGAGGCCTGCGAGGCCCATGGCCGTTTCCGCCCTTCCACCCTTGGCCCGGCCCAGGCGCACGATCTCGGCCAGGCCCCGGGTGATCAGCGCGGCGCGGGCGTTCTGCCCGAGGCCGCGGCCATCGGTGATGCCGCAGGCGATGGCCAGCACGTTCTTGAGCGCGCCGCCGATCTCGACCCCGATCACGTCGTCACTGGCATAGGGGCGGAAGGCCGGCTGGCCGATGATCGCCGCGATCTGCCGGGCGAGGCCGGCGTCGTGGGCGGCGAGGGTGATGGCGGTGGGCAGGCCGCGTGCCACCTCGGCGGCGAAGGTCGGCCCGGACAGGACCGCGACCGGGCGGCCGGGCAGCGCTTCCGACAGGATCTCGCTCGGCAGGAGGCCGGTCGCGATCTCGATCCCCTTGGCGCAGTCGACGACCGGCACGCCGGAGGCGAGGAGGGGATGGAGCGCGGCGGCCACGGCGCGCATGAACTGGGTGGGGACGACCAGGAGGATCAGGTCGCAGCCGGCGAGCGCCTCGAGGGCGGTTCCGGCACGGATACCGGCGGGCAACGGGATTCCGGGCAGGAAGAGGGTGTTCTCGCCCCGTCCGGCGATGGCCGCGGCGACCTCGGGCTCGCGCGCCCAAAGGTCGACCTCGTGCCCGGCCGCGCGGCAGAGCGCGGCGAGCGCCGTGCCCCAGGCGCCGGCACCGACGACGCCGATCCGCGTGTTCATCGCGGGCGCCTCGACACGGCCTGTTGCGGGGCTGTCCTCATGCCTGTCCGGATAGCGCCCGCGGGACGCCGCGTCTACCGGTTTGCCGCCCGAGGGGGCGCGCACTACCATCCGGGCATGCGGAATCGCCTTCTTCTTCTCGGCCTGGCGCTCGGTCTCGGCGCCTGCGCGGAACCGTCCGGCTGGGTCAGGCCCGGCAGCCAACCCGAACAGGTACGCGCCGACCAGCGCGACTGCCGCGCCCAGGCGCGCCAGATCGCCCGGCGCGACATGTGGTGGCGCGAGCAGGCCTTCGAGGGCCAGCGCAACACCGGCACGCAGGAGCGCTTCTCGCCGGTGCTTCAGCGGCAGATGTTCGAGGCCGACTACCGTGATCGCGAAGGCGAATACCTGGTCGATTGCATGCAGGCCAGGGGGTATACGCGGGAGATGGTCCGGCGCGGCTTCTGACCCGGAGGGGGGACGCATGAGCGACGTATTTCCCTCCGCCGCCTCGGCCGAGGCCGACTGGGCGCTGGCCGTCGAGGCCTGTAGCGAGCATCTCGGACGCCCGGACGGCAATCTCGGCTTCCTCTATCTCACCGACCATCACGCCCGCCACGCCGCGGCGATCCGAGACCGTCTGGCCGCGGCGACCGGTGTCGACCAGTGGGTCGGCACCACTTCGCCGGGCATCGCCGCGGGGCATCTGGAACTCTTCGGCCGGCCCGGGCTCGCCGCCATGGTGGCCAAGGTGCCGGAGGGGAGCTTCCAGGTGTTCGACGGAAAGTGCGGACCGGGGGCCGACTGGCTCGGCATCGTGCATGGGGATCCGGGCGATCGGGCGCTGGTCGACAGCCTGACGGCGCTGGAGGACGAAACCGGTGCCTTCCTGATCGGCGGCCTGACCGCCTCGCCCGAGAGGGGGATGCGTTTTGCGGGGAAGCCCGCCCGGGCGAGCCTCTCGGGCGTCCTGTTCGACGAGCGCGTGCCGGTGGTCACCGGCCTCACCCAGGGCTGCAACATTTTCGGGCCCGTCCACATGGTGACGGGTTTCGAAAACAACGTGGCACTCACCCTCGACGGCCGCCCGGCGCTGGCCGTGCTGGAAGACGACCTTCGCGCCGCGCACCGCTCCGATCCGAAGATCATCGAGCGCCCGTTGGCCGCCGCCCTGCCGCTCACCGATACCGACCGGGCCGACTATCTGGTCCGGGATTTCACCGGTATCGACCGCAAGCGCGGCGTCATCGGGCTCAGCGTCATGCTGCACCAGGGCATGCGGCTGCAGTTCTGCGCCCGGGACGCGCATTCGGCGCTGATCGACCTGGAGCGCATGCTGGGAGACGTGGAGCGCCGGCTGGAGGGGCGGGAACCCAAAGGGGCGCTCTACGTGAGCTGCGTCGCCCGCGGACCCAACCTCTTCGGGCCGGATTCCAAGGAACTCGGCCTGGTGCAGAAGGCGATGGGCGACGCGCCGGTGGTCGGCTTCTTCGCCGGCGGCGAGATCTCGGCGGCCCGGCTCTACACCTATACGGGGGTGCTGGCGGTCTTCTGCTGAGCGATCGCCTAACGTCAGTCTTTGCCTTGCCGCTCGCGCAATTTTTCCGCCAGCCAGGGTACCGCGGCAATGCCGGCAGCCAGTGCCGCGGCTTCGGAATCGTAAACCGCACCGGAAAAATAGCGCACCGCGGTCCATTCGCCGGCGTCCTCGGGATCACGGCGAAACTCCTCGAAACCGTAGGTGCCGTCTGGGCGCAGGAACAGGTCCACGCAACGGCTACCCTCGAAGTTTTCAAGGCTGGTGAAGACGATCCAAGACTTGTCGATACGCTTGGACAAGGGCACCTCCCTCAGCGGCAGCCGGCGCCCGCTTTAGCATGATTGCGGGTGCGGCTCTATTCCCAGAAAAGGCAGAACGGCCCGGGCCCCCCTCGGGGCCGCAGAACGCTCGCCCAGGCGGGAGATGTCGGCCGCACCGCCAGCGCCCTGAACGTGAGGGGGCACCTGATCGACGTTCCTCGCAATACTAGGCAGCCAAGCGGACGCTGCTTATGCTCCGGCCTCCGCGGCGGGGGTCGAGCCCGCGTTTGGGAGGAAAAAGGGTTATGGACGCCAAGACCTGGGACAAGTCGAAACTGCCGAGCCGGCACGTGTCGGTGGGCGCGGATCGCGCACCGGCGCGCGCCTTCTACTACGCCATGGAGAAGACCAAGGCGGAGATCGCTCAGCCCTTCGTCGGCGTGGTCTCGACCTGGAACGAGGCGGCCCCCTGCAACATCTCGCTGTCGCGCCAGGCGCAGGCGGCGAAGAAGGGCGTGACGGCCGCCGGCGGCACGCCGTTCGAATTCACCACCATCACCGTCACCGACGGCATCGCCATGGGTCACCAGGCGATGAAGTCCTCGCTCGCCAGCCGCGAGGCGATCGCCGATTCGATCGAACTCTGCGTGCGCGGGCACTGCTACGACGCGGTGGTCGGCATCGCCGGCTGCGACAAGTCGCTGCCCGGCGTGATGATGGGCATGGTGCGCCTCAACGTGCCGTCGGTCTTCATCTATGGCGGCTCCATCCTGCCCGGCAAGTTCCACGGCCGCGACGTCACCATCGTCGACGTGTTCGAGGGTGTGGGCCAGCACGCCGTCGGCAAGATGTCCGACGAGGAACTGGAGTTGCTGGAATGCTCGGCCTGCCCGTCGGCCGGGTCGTGCGGCGGGCAGTTCACCGCCAATACCATGGCCTGCGTGTCGGAATGCATCGGCCTGGCGCTGCCGGGCTCCGCCGGCGCCCCGGCGCCGTACGAGAGCCGCGACAGCTTCGCCTTCCAGTCGGGCGAGGCCGTGCTGGAATGCCTGCGCCGGGGCATCCGCCCGCGCGACATCGTGACCAAGGAGTCGCTCCGCAACGCCGCGGTGATCGTCGCCGCCTCGGGCGGGTCGACCAATGCCGGGCTGCACCTGCCCGCCATCGCCCATGAAGCGGGGATCAAGTTCGACCTGCACGACGTCTGCAAGATCTTCCGCGAGACGCCCTACATCGCCGACCTGAAGCCGGGCGGCAACTACGTGATGAAGGACCTCTACGACATCGGCGGCGTACCGGTGCTGATGAAGGCGCTGCTCGACGGCGGCCTGCTCGACGGGAACTGCATCACCGTCACCGGCAAGACGCTCAAGCAGAACCTGAAGGACGTGAAGATCCCGAAAGGCCAGAAGGTCATCTATCCGGTGAAGAGCCCGCTGTCGCCGACCGGCGGCGTGGTCGGCCTGAAGGGCAATCTCGCCCCCGAAGGCGCGATCGTGAAGGTGGCCGGCATGGCGACGCTGAAGTTCAGCGGCCCGGCCCGCGTGTTCGACAGCGAGGAAGCCTGCTTCGCCGCCGTCCAGGGGCGGAAGTACAAAGAGGGCGACGTTCTCGTCATCCGCTACGAAGGCCCCAAGGGTGGCCCCGGCATGCGCGAGATGCTGGCGACCACGGCGGCGCTCTACGGCCAGGGCTCCGGCGAATCGGTGGCGCTGATCACCGACGGCCGGTTCTCCGGCGGCACCCGCGGGTTCTGCATCGGCCATATCGGTCCGGAAGCGGCGGTGGGCGGCCCGATCGCGCTGATCAAGAACGGCGACATCATCGAGATCGACGCGACCAAGGGCACGCTGAACGTGAAGCTCAGCAAGACCGAACTGGCCGAGCGCCGGAAGAAGTGGAAGCCGCGCAAGACCAACTACAACTCGGGCGCGCTGTGGAAGTACGCACAGGCCGTGGGTACGGCCGAGAAGGGTGCGGTGACGCATCCGGGCGGCGCCGCCGAGACCCACGTCTACGCCGACCTCTGACCGGGAAACGGACAAGGGCGGTCTTCGGGCCGCCCTGTCCGGCCCGCACCTCTTCGGTCCGCTTGGCGCGGCAGCCGTCACAGGTCCGGTGTTTTTCCCTTTTTCGACCGTCCGCTCGGTCTATCTGAGCGTAGTGTTGAGAGGCTTCAGGGAATCACGCGGATGGATCGGCGGCTTTTCACATTGTCTCTCGGCGGGCTCGGGCTTGCTGCCTGTTCGCCCATCTCGGTTCTGAATGCCGTCGCACCCTCCGGCGGCTATCGCGAAACCAGGGGCATCGCCTATGGCGACGGCCCGCGCCGGGTGCTGGACGTCTATGTGCCGGCGGAGGGGCAGGGACCCTTCCCGGTGGTCGTGTTCCTCTATGGCGGGTCGTGGATGTCGGGCAGCCGCGCCGACTACGAATTCGTCGGTGAATCACTCACCAGGCTCGGCTACATCGCAATCCTGCCGGACTATCGCGTGCATCCGGAGGGGCGCTTCCCCGGCTTCGTCGAGGATACCGCCGCCGCCGCCGCCTGGGCGGTGCAGAACGCCGGCACCTTCGGCGGCGATCCCAGCCGCCTGTTCCTGATGGGGCATTCGGCCGGCGCCTACAACGTGATGATGGTGGCCGGTTCGCCCCGGTTCCTCGCGGCCCGGGGCGTGGACCGCCGCTCGATCGCCGGTATAGCCTGCCTTGCCGGCCCCTTCGATTTCCTTCCCCTCGATTCCCGCGTGACCCGCGAGGTCTTCGGCAGTGTAGCGCCGCCCGAAAGTACCCAGCCGGTGCATATCGCCGATGCCGGCACGCCGCCCGCGCTGCTGCTGCATGGCGGCGCAGACGGCACGGTCTATCCCCGCAACACCACCGCCATGGCGGCGCGGCTGCGCGCGCTCGGCGTGCGGGTTGAAGAGAAACTCTATCCCGGCGTCGGTCATGCCGAGATCGTGGTCGGCATGTCGGCGCTGTCGCGCGACAACCCGCCGGTGCTGACCGATTTCGATCGCTTCGCCGCCCGCGTCGGCAGCGGTGGATAGGCCGCTGGCATCACCGCCGTCCTGGACGGCGGCGGTCGGTGTCACGCTGGCGATGCAGATCGCCACCTCGATCCTGTCGAGCGCGGTGATGGTGAGCGCGCCGCTGCTCACCGCCTCGGCCGGCGTCGGTGTCGAGAAGATCGGCTACTTCTCCTCGCTCTCGACGCTCGCCAGCATGCTGTTCCTGATGATCGGCGGGCCGTTCCTGGCCCGCATCGGGCCGCTCCGGCTGCTCCAGGGCGGGTTGCTGCTGACCGGGCTCGCCACCCTCCTGGTGACCACGGCGGTCTGGCCGGTGGTACTGCTGGCGGCCCTCTTGTCGGGCATGGGCTACGGCCCGATTCCGCCGGCCACCAGCGACATCCTGGCCCGCCACACCCCGCCCGAGCGCCGGGGCCTCGCCTTTTCGCTGAAACAGGCGGGTGTTCCGATCGGCCAGGCGATCGGCGCCCTCATCGTGCCGGTGGTGGCGCTCGCCTATGACTGGCGGCTCGGCATCGGGGTGGCGGTGATGATCGCCTTCGCCGCCGTGGTGCTGGTTCAGCCGGCGCGCGAGCGCTTCGACGCCGCCCGCAACCCGCGCCTGAAACTGCCCTGGCGGGGGGTGTTCAGCCTGCACACGCTGATGCAGCCGCTCAAGGGTGTGCGGCTCTCGCCGGTGCTGCCCTGGCTGTCTTTGGTCGGTTTCTTCTTCGCGATGGCGCAGTCGAGCTTCTTCTCCTTCTTCGTGCCCTATCTCACCGCCGGCATCGGCCTGGAGGTGACCGCTGCCGGAATCGCCTTCGCGGCACTGCAGATCTCCGGCGCCATCGGCCGCATCCTCGCGGGCTGGTGGGCCGACCGGACCTCGGGAGTCGCGACGCTCCTCATCCTGGCGGTGGGCGCGACCGGTGCGCTGCTCGCGATGCCGCTCCTGAGCGGGACGACGCCGGGATGGGCGATCATCGCGGCGGCGATCTTCGCCGGCTTCGCGGCGGTCAGCTGGAACGGCATCTATCTGGCGGAACTCGCCGCCCGGGTGCCGCGCGAGCAGGTGGGGGAGGCGACCTCGGGTGCCACCTTCTTCAGCTTCATCGGCTATGTGCTGGGGCCGACCGGCTTCTCGCTCCTGGTGCAGGCGACCGGCAGCTACACGGTCGCCTTCCTGGTCATGGTGCTGGCGCCGGTGAGCGGTGCCCTCACGCTCCTGAAGGTCCGCCGCGACTATCCGGCCTGATCGTCGATGCCGTGACCGCGTTTCGGCACGAGCACGGTGCGCTCGAAGCTCATGAAGATGCTGCCGTCGGCCTTGCGGCCGGTGGTTCGAACGGTGACAACGCCCTGCGTCGGCCGGCTGGCGGATGCGCGCTTCGCCAGCACTTCCGATTCGGCATAGATCGTATCGCCGTTGAAGACGGGCGCGGTGAGACGGATGTCGTTCCAGCCGAGGTTGCCGATCGCCCTGTAGGATATGTCCGACACGCTCATGCCGACGACGATGGAGAGCGTCAGGCAGCTGTTCACCACCGGCCGTCCGAATTCCGACTTCGCCGCGTATTCCGCGTCGAAATGCAGCGGATGCTGGTTCATGGTGAGGAGGGTGAACCAGGTGTTGTCGGCCTCGCTGATGGTCCGGCCCGGGCGGTGCTCGTAGATGTCGCCGACGGTGAAGTCCTCGTAAGCGCGGCCGTGGGTGGCGCGGGTCCGCATGCTCAAGCCCCTTTCAGCAGTTCGGCGTTGTGCTCGCCGAGTTTCGGCGCCTTCAGGTTCGGGCGCGCCGGCTCGTGGCGGAAGCGCACGGCGGGGCCGATGTGCCTGCGACCCAGGTCGTCGGTCAGGATCATGCCGCGAGCCCTGGCGTTCTCGTCGGCGAGCGCCTCCGGCATCGTCTTCACCGGGGCATAGCAGAGATCCATGGTGGCGAGCCAGGCGACGGCCTCGCCTTGCGTCTTGCCCGCGAAGACGCCGGCGAGAAAGTCCCGCACCGGTTCCTGGTGCGCGCCGGGTCCCTGCAGCGACAGCGCGATCAGGTCGGGCCGGCCGAGGGCGTTCAGCAGCGTTTCGATGAACTTGTCCTCCTGTCCGGCCAGGACGATGTGGCGGCCGTCCGACGTCGCATAGACCTGGTAGAAGGCCGAGCCGCCCATGCTGCGCTCGTGCCGCGGGATGGATTGCCGCCCTTCCGCCATCGCCGGGCCCAGGATGTTGGAGCAGGCGGCGAGCGTCGCATCATGCATGGCGATGTCGAGATGATCGCCGCGCCCGGTGCGCTCGCGCGCGAGAAGCGCCATCAGGATGCCCGAGAGTGACTGTAGCGCGGCGAGATTGTCGGCCGCCGCGATGGCGGGGATGACCGAGCTGCCGTCGCGCCCGACGGTGAGCGAGAGCGCGCCGCTCACCGCCTCGATGGCGAGGTCGTGCGCGGGGCGGTCGCGATAGGGGCCCTCCTGGCCGAAGGCGCTGATCGAGCAGTAGACGATGCGGGGGTTGCGGGCGGATATCGTCTCGTAGTCGACGCCGAGGCGCTTCGCGACGCCGGGTCGCGAGGTCTCGACGAAGACATCCGCCGTGTCGCAGAGGCCGAGCAGAGCTTCCTTGCCGGCCGCGGTCTTCAGGTCGATCACGACCGACTTCTTGCCCCGGTTCAGGTTGCGGAAGAACACCGTCTGGGGGCCGTCCGACAGGCCCACATGCCGCCCGGGATCGCCCTGCGGCGGTTCCACCTTGATCACCTCCGCCCCGTGATCGGCCATGCACATGGTGAGATAGGGGCCGGGCAGGAAGGCGGACAGGTCGACGACGCGGATGCCGGCGAGCTTCATGACACGGGATTCCGCTTGATCCATTGCCGGGAAATCACGATGCGCTGCATCTCGTTGGTGCCCTCGCCGATGCAGGTGAGCGGCGCGTCGCGATAGAAGCGCTCGATGTCGTATTCCTTGGAATAGCCGTAGGCGCCGTGGATGCGCATGGCCTCGGTGCTGTTCTCGAGCGCGGCCTCCGAGGAGAAGTACTTCGCCATGCCGGCCTCGAGGTCGCAGCGTTCGCCGCGGTCGAAGGCGGCGGCGGCATCGAGGGTGAGGAGGCGGGCGGCCCGCGCCCGGGTCGCCATTTCGCCGATCTTGAGCTGGATCGCCTGGTGCTCGCAGATCGGCTTACCGAAGGTCTTGCGGATCTGCGCGTATTCGGTGGCGAGGCGAAGCGCGCCTTCGGCGAGGCCGACGCCGCGCGCGGCGACGTTGATGCGGCCGAGTTCGAGGCCCCCGGTCGCCTGCAGGAAGCCCTTGCCTTCCACCTCGCCGATCAGGTGGTCGGCCGGGATGCGGTAGTCCTCGAAGATCAGTTCGGCAGAATCGATCGACTTGTAGCCGAGCTTCTCGAGCTTCTTCCCCACGGTGAAGCCCGGCCCGCGCGGGGCGATGAAGAGGCTCATCCCCGTGTGCCGGGGCTGCGCATCCGGATCGGTCTTCACCAGCAGCGCGAAGCAGGAGCCCTCGCGCCCGTTGGAAATCCAGGTCTTGGTGCCGTTGATGACGTAATGATCGCCGTCGCGCCGGGCCACCATGCGGATGCCCTGCAGGTCGGTGCCGGCGTCGGGTTCGGTCAGCGCCAGGCCACCGCGCACCTCGCCCGAGGCCAGTTTCGGCAGCCAGCTGCGCTTCTGGTTCTCGGTGCCGAACTTCTCGATCGCCAGCGCCAGCATGAGGTGCGAGTTGAAGATGCCGGTGATTGCCATCCAGACGCTGGAAATGTGCATCACCGCCTTGGCATAAGTGGCGGCGGGCAGGCCGAGGCCGCCGTATTCGGCCGAGATGGTGGCGCCGAACAGGCCCATGGCCTTCATCTGCTCGACGATCTCGGTCGGGTAGAGGTCGGCGTGGTCATGCGCCTTGACGACGGGCTTCACCTCGCGTTCGACCCAGCGTTCGATGCTGCGGAGAAGCTGGTCCTCGTCCTCGGGATCGATTCGGCGTAGCCGGGCGCCCGCGTCCATCTTCACTTCCTCCCGGCCGCAACCAAACCGCGCGGCCCAAGTTTCTTTGTCGGGCAAGCTAGGAGCGCGGCAAATCGCGTGTCAACGCAAAGGGATGACCGGGATAGGCTGAGGGTTGCGGTGGCGGCGCGAAAGGCTAGCCTCGCGGAACTGTCCGAGGCGTCCGTCCGGCGCCGGCTGTCCAAGGGGAGTATTCGGTGTCGCGCATTCTGATTGCCGGGTTCCAGCACGAGACCAACACCTTCTCGCCGGTGAAGGCGATCTACGAGTATTTCGAGCGCGCCGAGGGCTGGCCCGGCCTGACGCGGGGCGCCGATATGTTCGAGGTGCTGCCGCCGATGAACATCTCGTCGGGCGGCTTCATCAAGGAAGCGCAGCGGCTCGGCCATACCCTGGTGCCGGTGCTGTGGTGCGCGGCCGTCCCTTCCGCCCATGTGACCGAGGACGCCTATGAGCGGATCGCGGGCGAGATCCTGGCCGGGATCGAGGCGGCGGCGGGCCAGTACGACGCCATCTATCTCGATCTGCACGGCGCCATGGTGGCCGAGCATCACGAGGACGGGGAGGGCGAGCTGCTGCGGCGCATCCGCGCGGCGGTCGGGCCGGAGGTGGTCATCGCCGTCAGCCTCGACCTGCATGCGAACGTCACCGAGGGCATGATCGAGCACGCCACCTTCCTCTGCGCCTATCGCACCTATCCGCATGTCGACATGGCGGCCACCGGCGCCCGCACAGCCCGGCGGCTGGACGCGATCCTGTCGGGCAAGCGGCCCGTCCCGGCCAAGGCCTTCCGCCGGGTGCCGTTCCTGCTGCCGCTCACCTTCCAATGCACCATGGCCGAGCCGTCCAAGGGCATCTATGACGGCTTCGCCGCGCTGGAGCAGGGGCCGGTCTCGGTGGTGAACTACACCCCGGGCTTCCCGCCGGCCGATATCCGCGAATGCGGCCCCACGGTCTTCTGCTATGCCGATACGCAAGAAGCCGCCGATGCCGCGGCCGACACGCTGCTCGCCACCATCGTCGAGAAGGAGGCGGAGTTCGCCGTCGGCATGCTGGACCCCGGCGCGGCGGTGGCGAAGGCCATGCGCATGTCGAACCAGGCGCGGAAGCCGATCGTGCTGGCCGATGTGCAGGACAATCCGGGCGCCGGCGGCACCGCCGACACCACCGGCCTGATCCGCGCCCTGGTGGAAGCGGACGCGCGCGGCGCCGTGGTCGGTGTCGTTTCCGACGAGGCGGCGGCCATCGCCGCGCACGAGGCGGGCGTCGGCGCGGTGATCGAGATCGACCTGGGGGGAAAGATCTTCACCGACGGCGATCCGCCGTTCCGGGGCAAGTTCACCGTCGAGGCGCTCGGCGACGGCAAGTTCCTGTGCACCGGCCCGTTCTACGGCGGCACCCGCACCAATCTCGGCCCCTATGCCTGCCTCAGGATCGGCGATGTCCGCATCGTGGTGGCGGCGGGGCGGATGCAGGCGGCCGACAAGGAGATGTTCCGTCATGTCGGCATCGAGCCCGAGGAGGTGAAGATCCTGGGGCTGAAGTCGACGGTGCATTTCCGCGCCGATTTCGCGCCCATCGCCGAGGAGATCCTGGTGGTCGAGGCGCCGGGCTCCTTCATCGACCGGCCGGCCAACCTGCCCTATCGCAATCTCAGGGCGGGCGTGCGCCTCGGCCCGCACGGTCCCGTCCATGGAGGCTGATCACATCGAGAGGGAAACCGCCATGCGCGCCATCATCCTGACCGCCGCGACAGTTATTCTGACCGCTTCTCCGGCTCTCGCGCAGCGCGTGCTGAACACGCCCGATTCCGTGCGCGAGTGCCTGTGTCTGCGGCAGGCGACCGAGTTCCAGAATGCGCAGATCGCCGTCTCCCGCGGCAGCATGGAACGGGCGCAGGAGGAACTCACGCGTATCCGCCGGGAGATCGAGCGCCGCCGCCCGCTGGTCGATGCCACGGATGCGGTGGCGGTGGCGGAATACGAGGCGCTGGTGAAGTCGGAGGAACCGGCGATCCGCGCCTATAACGACGACGCGGCCCCGGCCTACAACGCCGCGGTCACCAAGTACCGTTCGGCGGTGGAAAGCTATACCCAGCGCTGTGGCGGCATGTCCTACGACCCCGCCATCCAGCGCCAGGTGGAGGCAAACCTGGTCTGCCGTCAGCCCTGAGGCTGGCGATCAGGCCTGGAAGCCGGAAAAGCCGGCGGCATTGTTCTCCGCCGCGGCCTGGGCCAGCGAGCGCTCGCGCAGGCGGTCGGCGCGCTCGGTGAGGCGCGAGAGCGTCTCGCCGATCTCCTCGGTGGCCTTGCGGGTCTGACCGGCGAGCTGCTTGACCTCGGAGGCGACGACGGCGAAACCCTTGCCGGCTTCACCGGCGCGGGCGGCTTCGATGGTGGCGTTCAGCGCCAGCAGGTTGGTCTGCGCGGCGATGGCCTCGATCTGCTTGGCAACCTGTTCCACGACCTTGATCTCTCCGAACAGTCCAGCGATTTCGTCGGCGAAGTCGGAGCCGGCGCTGGACGGGGCTTTTGCTTGGGTCTGGGCATTCATTGGGGCGTCTCACCGGTGGGCGTTTTCTGCACCCCCAAGGCCTAGGGTAAATGGCTTAACGGAGGCTGAAGGCGGCGGGTCCGCGGGGTGGGAATTCGTAAGCAGGGCCGGTCCGGGCAGGGACGGGCGACAGGCTCTCAGGCCGTCAATCCGGGGCGAAGCCGCTCGCCCAGAACCATCCTGTAGGCAGCGGCGGTTTCCGTGCCGAAACAGCAGAAAATCACCCGCTTCGGTGGTCCGGCGAGGCCGAGATAGTGTTTTACCGTGCGCACGGCGATCACGGTCGCCCGCTCCAGGGGAAAGCCGAAAATGCCGGTGGAGATGGCCGGGAAGGCGATCGAGTCCATGCAGCGGTCGCGGGCGATTTCCATGCAGGCGCGATAGGCGCCTTCCAGCAGGGCATCTTCGCCGGCATCGCCGCCCCGCCAGACCGGCCCGACCGCATGGATCACCCAGCGCGCCTTCAGATGATGCCCGCCGGTCAGCCGCGCGCTGCCCGTGGGGCAGGGGGCCAGCGCGCGGCATTCCTCCTGCAGACCCGGGCCGGCGGCGCGGTGGATCGCGCCACAGACCCCGCCGCCGGCCAGCAGCGCCTCGTTCGCGGCATTGACGATGGCATCGACGGCGAGCCTGGTGATATCGCCCTCGAAGACCTCGATGCTCACGGCGTCGGATCCGTCGGCGCGGACACGACCGGCGCTGGCGCCGGGCCCGTACCGTTCATCAAGGCATCGACGGGGTTGGCGCCGGTGAATCCCGCTTGGGCCAGCAACTGGTCGATGATCGGCGCGTTGGCGCGATACTGCAGCAGCGCCGAAAGAAGGCTGTCGGTGGGACCGCCGCCCCCCGACGCGCCGTTCCCCGTCCCGCTGCCGCTGAGCGGGCCACGTCCGCCCATGTCGACGATGCGTACATCGCCGATCTTCTCCAGCGGCTTCACCGCTTCCGCCAGCGCCAGCGGAATGATGCGCAGTCGCTCCTTCGTCACCTCCAGTTCGATGATGGCCGGGGCCAGCATGTTGCGGGCCTCGTTCAGCAGCCGCTGACCATCGGCCTCCACTTTGTATTCGGCCGCTTTGGCGTCGGCGCGGATGCGGGTGGCGTCGGCCTCCGCCTGCGCTTCGATGCGAAGTGCCTCTGCCTTGTTCTCGGCCGCCTCGCGATCGGCTTCGGCCGATACGGTGACACGCGTCGCATCCTGCTCGGCGGTCTGCTTGGCCATGATCACGGCGATCTGGCGTTCGCGCTCCGCCCGGGCCACCTCGGCCGCGGTGATGATCGATTGCTCGGCCTTCGTCGCCTCCGCCTTGGCAAGGGCCGCTTGCGCCTCGGCGTCCGATTGCTCGCGGCTCTTCGCCGCGATGGTGATGGCGCGATCCTGATCGGCGAGCTCGACGTCGCGCTTCTTGGTGATGGCGAGCGTCTCGGCCGTGCGCTCGCTGCCGATCTGCTGCTGCTGCACCGCCAGTTCGGAATTGATCCGCGCGGTTTCCTGCACCTGCCGCGCCGCCGCCTGTTTTTCAGCGATCACCTGATCGGTGGCGATCCGGGCCTCTTCTTCGGCCTGTCGGGCCTGGGCTTCCTTCTGGGCGGACTCCGCGCGGGTCGCTGCCGTCTTGTTGATAATGTCGCGCTGCTGGTTTAGTTCGGCCTCCTTCTTCATCCGCTCGATTTCGAGCGTGCGCTGGCGCGCTTCCAGATCCTGCTGGGCGATGGTCACCTCGGCGGTGCGGACCGTCTGGTTCCGCTCCTGGCGCTTCGCCTCGGTGATGCGGGTCAGCGCGGTCAAGCCCTCGGCGTCGAAGGCATTGTTGGGATTGAAGAACTTGGTATCGGTCTGGTCGAGTTTGGTGAGCGAGGCGCTCTCGAGCTCCAAGCCGTTCAGCTCCAGGTCGCGGGCCACTGCCGTCTGCACCGACTGCACGAAGTTGGCGCGGTTCTCTTGCAGATCAGCCAACGTCATGGTTGCCGCGACGCTGCGCAGCGCATCGACGAACTTCGCTTCCACCAGTTCGCGCAACTGCTCCGACTCGTTCGTGCGGTCGCCCAGCGTCTGGGCGGCCAATGCGATCGAGGCTTCGTCCGGCTTTACCCGGACATAGAATTCAACCCCGATATCGACCCGCATGCGGTCCTTGGTGATCATCGCGTCTGCATTGTCGCGGCGAACGTCGAGCCGCAACGTCTGCAGATTCACCCAGGCTATGGAGTGAAAGACCGGCAGCACCAGCGAGCCGCCGTCGAGGATCACCTTCTGTCCACCGAGTCCGGTGCGGACGTAAGCCCTGTCCTTCTCTGCGCGCCGATACAATCGCGCCAGGATCAGTCCTAGCGCGATGATCCCGATAAGGATGACCCCGCCCGATATCAGGATACTGATGAGATCGTCCATCTTGACCTTCCTCCCCCGGATCAGCCTCGCTCGGCGAGGCTGCCTTCAGCGACGGCGACACGCAGCATGCCGCCGGATTCCTCGATCACCAGGACCAGCGCGCCCTCGGCGATCACCGCCTCGGCGGCAAAGGGCTCTATCCTCGGAAAATGCCAGTTGCCGTGTTTGTCCTGCACCTTCATCCGCGCCACCATCCCGCGCCGGACCGGGCCCACCGTGACCACGCCGGTGCGGCCGATGAAGTGGGCGCCCCGGGCGACGTAGGTCTCGTCCCGCGGAACGATGCGGGCGATGAGCCGGCTGGACCAGCGGGTGAGGGGCAGGGCGCCGATCGCCGCCAGCAGTGAAGCGGCCCATGCTGGTAGTGGGATGGCGAAGCCGTGCAGCAGTCCCTGCATCGCGAAGCCGTTGGCGGCGAACCAGGTGATTGCCAGCACCAGCAGGACCAGCACGGGAACCCGACCGGCGTTCAACCAGTCGAGAGCGCCGCCGAGATGTCCGTCGGCATCGGCATCTGAACCACCGCCACCGCCGAACAGCGCTTCGATCAGAGTCGAAGCGGACTTGCCGGCGACGGTCGAGACCAGCTCGACCGCGATCAGGCCGATCAGAACGACGAGCGCGATGCTGAACGGAGCGAAGTGCGGAGCCGTGAAGGTTTGCAGCATGGCGATGCGCCGGCCAAGGCGGTGGCTAGCCGCGGCCCGCTTTCAACTGGGCCAGACGTTCCTTGATCTGATGGTCGCGGTGCATCGCTTCCAGATCCTTTAGCGCGGCCGGGTTCTCCAGCGGCGGCATGTTCGGGACCCCGCTGACCCGCGCTGCGGCATTCATCGCGCGCTCGGCTCTCGACTGTGCCTTGTCCACTGTGCCGCGGCTGACCATGGTGTCGGATCCCTTCGAGGCAGCGAGGCTGCGGCGGAGGTCGTCCAGGCGTGCTTCAGCCTCACGGCGGCTGCCTCGGATCGCCTCGAGCGAGGTTTCGAGGTCTCCAGCCTCGGTGGCGACTTCGTTCCGCAGCCGCTCCAGTACGGTTGCCTGTGCATCGATGTCGAGCTGGCGAGCGATGCCCGCTTCCGCCAGATCGTCGCGTTCCTGCGAAAGCGCGGTCTTGATCCGGGCGTCGAGCACGGCGCGTTCCTCAGCCAGCGCACGCAGCCGGGCCGACAGGCGGATCTCTTCCGCCTTCGCCTTGCCGATCTCGGAGCGGACTTCTTCGATCGCCGCATCGATTTCGCGGATGGCCTGCAGCAGCACCGCTTCTGGATTGGCCTCTTCGGCGATGTCGGCGATGGTGTGAGCGAGGCCGGCGATCACTCGGCCGATGCGGGTCACGACCGTGTCGGTTGCCATGTTCCGTTCCTTTTCCTGGCTGAAAGCGATCGTCTCGTCGATTGCGATGTGCAGTTCCCACCCGAGATCGGAATGAAGCAGGCGCGCCGGTCCGGTCAGTTGCGCATCGGCACTGTAGCCCGCCACGAAGCAGCGCAACTGCGCACGGCCGTCGAGCGTGGTGAGTGCAACCTGGTCGATGCCGCGGGCTGCATAGAGTTTCTGGTCGTAGGCCACTCCCGGCGTGGTCTCGCCGCGCCGTCGTGCTGCCCAGTCCTTCAGGGCCAGCGTCACCGTCTGTGAAGGCAGGCCACTTTCCCTGCGGGCGATTTCGTACCAGCCGCGATGCAGCGCCACGAGATCGATCGACTGGTCGGCGGGGATGATGCGGTCGAGGAAGTCCGACAGTGCGGTATACGCCCGGGTGAAGGCCTGCAGGGCAAGGTCTTGCGCCGTGTCCGGGAGCAGCCGGAGAATGCAACGCGCAGGAGCGGGCTTGGCACGTCTGACCATGCCAAAAGTATAAAGGACTAATTTAGTCCTTTTCAAGCGAAATCTACAACCAGCTGCTGCCGCCGCGACGGCTGCTAAACCACCCGTCGTCGACCGGGCGCCGTTACAGCGGATGCCCCAGCGTCTTCTCCAGGTCGCTGAGCGCCTGCGCGGCCGAGGTCACCTTGATGGTACGCATGCCCATGGCGGCGGCGGGTTTCAGGTTGATGCCGAGATCGTCGAGGAAGACGGTTTCGTGCGGCGCAACACCCACCATTTCGCAGGCGATCTCGTAGAAGCGGGGCTCGGGCTTCCTGATGCCGACCTTGCTCGATTCCACCACGGCGTCGAACAGCGTCATGATCTCGGCGATTTCGGCGGCGCGGTCGGCCTTGCGGGTCATGCCCGGGCCCTCGCCGACATTGGCGTTGTTGGTGAGGCAGGCGATCTTGTAGCGCTTCTTCACCGATCGCAGCGCCGCCACCATCTCCGGGCGCACCTCGCCGGAAATGATGGCGAGCACGTCATGCCCCGAGATGCGATGGCCGAGGGCGGCGCTTTCCTCCTCGAACAGGCCGGCGAAGCCCGCCGCGTCGACCTCGCTCCGCTCCAGCCTGGCCCAGGCGTTGGAATGCGGATTGAGCGCGTTCACGCCGCGGATGAAGTCTTTCGGCAGGCCGCGCTCGGCCTCGTATCGGTTGAAGGCGTCGAAGGGGCTCGACAGGATCACGCCGCCGAAATCCCAGAACACGGCGCGGATGGGAGAAGGTGAAGTCATTGCTGTTTCTGATGCCGCTCTCGAAGATGGGGGGCGGATCATCCGCCATAAGGCCGGCCGTCATCAAGCGAGGAAGCCGATGAAACTCTACAACGCCAACCTGTCGCCCTACGCATCGCGCGTCAGGCTCGCGATCTATGCGACAGGCCTGGACGTGGAGATCCTGCCGCCACCGGGGCCGCTCAACTCGGATGCCTACAAGGCGATCAACCCCTTGGGCAAGATCCCCGCACTGGCGCTCGACGACGGAACGGTGCTGCCGGAATCCGATGTCATCGTCCAATATGTGGACGAGAAGGCGGGCGGCCGCCTGACGCCGGCGACGCCCGAGGATCGCGCCCGCGCCCGGCTGATCGCGCGGCTCGCCGATCTCTACGTGGCGCCGGGCCTCGGCATCATCTTCCGCCAACTGGGCGCGGCCCAGCGCGACGACGCGAGGATTGCCGAGGGCGTGGCCGACGTGAAGCGGGGCGTGGGCTTCCTCGAACACTATGTGGCGCCGGGCCCCTATGCCGTGGGAGGGCGGATTTCGACGGCCGATTGCATCGTCGCCCCGACCCTGTTCTTCGTGGCCGCCATCCTGCCGCGAATCGGCGAGAAGGCACCCTTCGCCGGCGCACCGAATGTGGCGGCCTACTGGACCGCCCTCGGCAAGGACGGGGCCGTCGCCAAAGTGCTGGGAGAGATGGGCGAGGCGTTGGCGGCGCGGATGAAGGGGGGCTGATCAGCCCCTCGTCGCCGCGTCGATCGCGCTGTCGCTCAGGCCCGCTTCCGCCAGCACCTCGCGGGTGTGCTGGCCGAGCGTCGCGGCCGGTATGCCGATTTCCGCCGGCGTCTCCGAAAAGCGCGCCGCCGGGCGCACCGTCATCATCCGCCCCTCGGTCGGATGCTCCATCGTTTGGAACAGGCCGACCGCCTTGGCATGCGGATGCTCCGGCAGGTCGGCGAGGCGGCTGACCGGCGCGCAGGGAACCTGCAGGCGATCGAAGATCTCCAGCCACTCGGCCGTCGTCTTCGTGGTCAGCCCCTCCTGCAGCAGGCCGTAGAGGGCATCGATGTTTCGTGTTCGGGCGGACAGCGAGTTGAATCGCGGGTCTTCCAGCGTGCCGGCCTTGCCGATCGCCTCGAAGGTGAGGCGCCAATGCGCGTCGGAATAGGGCAGAACGCCGATCCAGGCGTCTTTCGTCCTGTAGGGCCGCCGGTTGGGCGACAGGACGCGCGGATAGCCGATGGTGCCGTTCTCCGGATCGGTCGTCTTGGTCCACAGATGCTCGAGCATGCAGAAGCCGACCATGGTCTCGAACATCGGCACTTCGACATGCTGGCCCCGGCCGGTCCTCTGGCGGTGGATCATCGCCGCCAGGATCGCATTGCCGAAGGCGAGGCCGGTGCCCTTGTCGGCGATGATGGTGGGGGCGTAGCGCGGCTCGCCCGCGATCTCGGCCATCAGGCTGGCGACGCCCGATGCGGCCTGGATGATGTCGTCGAAGGCGGGCTTGTCGCCATAGGGACCGTCCGAGGCATAGCCCAGCGCATTGGCATAGACGATGTCGGGCTTAACCTTCGCCACGTCGGCGTAGTCGATGCCGAGCGCGCGGGCCGCTTTCGGGCGCATGGTGTGCATGAAGACATCGGCGCCCTCGGCCAGCTTCAAGAGCGCCGCGCGTGCTTCCGGCTTCTTCAGGTCGAGGCAGACCGAACGCTTGCCGCGGTTGATGCCCAGATGCAGCGGGCTCATCATCGGCGTCTTCTGCGGGCCGAGGTGGCGGTTGATGTCGCCTTCCGGCGGCTCCACCTTGATCACGTCGGCGCCGAAATCCGCCAGCATCTGCGAGGCATAGGGGCCGAGCACGACCGCGGTGAGGTCGATCACCCGGAATCCGGAAAGGGGACCCGGCATCAGTAGGACTTCGGCAGGCCGAGGGCCTTCTCCGCCACGTGGCTCAGCACCAGTTCGCGGCTGACCGGGGCGATGCGGGCGATCATCGATTCCCGCATCATCCGTTCGACGTGGAATTCCTTCGCATAGCCCATGCCGCCATGCGTCATCACGGCCTGCGTGCAGGCCTTGAAGCCGGCTTCGGCGGCGAAGTATTTGGCGGCGTTCGCTTCCGGCCCGCAAGGCAGCTTGGCGTCATAGAGCGAAGCCGCCTTGTAGGTGAGGAGTTCGGCCGCCTCCAGTTCGATCCAGTTGATGGCGAGCGGGTGCTGGATGCCCTGGTTCTGGCCGATGGGGCGGCCGAAGACGACGCGGTCCCTGGCGTATTGTGCCGCCCGCGCCAGTGCCGCCTGGCCCAATCCCGTCGCTTCCGCCGCGATCAGGACGCGTTCGGGGTTGAGGCCGTGCAGCAGGTACTTGAAGCCTTCGCCTTCCTTGCCGATCAGGTCCTCTTCCGGAACCTTCAGCCCGTCGAAGAACACCTGGTTCGAATCCACCGCCTTGCGGCCCATCTTGTGGATCTCGCGCACCTCGACGTGTTTTCTGTCGAAATCGGTGAAGAACAGCGAGAGGCCGTCGAAGCCCGACTTGCATTCCTCGAGCGGCCTCGTGCGGGCGAGCAGCAGGATCTTGGTCGCCGTCTGCGCGGTCGAGGTCCAGATCTTCTGGCCGTTCACGATGTAGTGCTTGCCGTCCTTCACGGCGCGTGTCTTCACCTTGCTGGTGTCGAGGCCGGCGTCCGGTTCGGTCACGCCGAAGCAGGTGCGGTCCTTGCCCTGCATCATGGGCGGCAGCATGCGCCGTTTCTGTTCCTCGGTGCCGTAGACCACCACCGGCATCGGCCCGAACAGGTTGATGTGCATGGCGGAGCAGCCGGTGAAACCGGCGCCGGTGCGGGCGATGGTCTGCATCATGATCGCGGCTTCGGTGACGCCGAGGCCGGACCCGCCCAGTTCGGGCGGCATGGTGATGCCGAGCCAGCCGCCATTGGCGAGGTCCTTCACGAACTCTTCCGGGAAGACGCCGTCCTCGTCGCGGGCCAGCCAGTATTCCGGGCCGTATTTGCTGCAGAGTTTGGTGATGGCGTCCCGGATGGCGATCTGGGCTTCGCTGAACTCGAAATTCATGTTTCTCCTCCACCGGCGGGTCGTTGCCGCAGCCGGCGGGCCAGAACATAGATGGGGGTGGCGGCGGCAAGCAAGGACAGCGCGGAGAAGGCGCAGAGCGCCTGGTAGCTGCCGGTCCAGTCGTGGATCAGGCCGCCCATCTGCGCGCCGAAAGCCGCGCCGACGCCCTGCGATAGGCTGATCGAGCCATAGATGCGTCCGAAAGAACGCCCCGCAAAGAGCTGTCCGGCCAGCGACGAGATCACCGGCGCGCGCGAGCCCATGGTGGCGCCGTAGAGGACCGAGAAGACGAGGAGGGGGACGATATCGCTAGGCCCGCCGATCAGCGCGAAGGCCAGCACGCCGATGATCGTGGCCGAATAGCTGAGTGCCAGCGACAGCTCGCGTCCGCCACGGTCGGCGAGCCAGCCGGCGCCGATCATGCCCACCGGGGTCAGCATGGTGGTGAAGCCGAAAATCGAGGCGGCCTGGATCGGCGCGAAGCCCGCCTCGACCAGCCGCGCCACCACCTGCGGCGTCAGCGAGAAGACTCCGATCGAGGTGAAGGCGAAGGACCAGACCAGCGCCCAGAAGGCCCGGTTGCGGAGCGCCTCGCCCAGCAGCGGTCCCTCGGCCCGCCCGCCCGGGGCGCCCGCTTTCCGCCGCAGATCGGGATTGCCGGCGGCGATGCGCCGCCAGGGCAGGAAGGCCACCGGGACGAGCAGCGCCAGCAGGCCGATGCCGATGTGCTGATAGGCGAAGCGCCAGCCGCCCCAGTCGATAAGCGCCTGGGCGAAGGGCGAGAAGAACAGGACGCCGACCCCGCCGGCGCAATAGCCCACCGCGATGGCGGTCGCGAGACGGGCCTGGAACCAGCGCGACAGCAGCGCCGACTGCATGACCGATCCGAGCGCCGCGATGGCGATGCCGCAGGCGAGGCCGAGGGTGAGCTGCAGCTGCCACAGCCGGTCGGCGTGCGAGGCCGCGTACAGCGCGCCGCCCATCGCCGCGATGCCGCCCAGCGCCAAGGCCCTTGGCCCGACCCGGTCGAAGACCGTTCCGATGACGGGCGCGGAGAGGCCGAGCACCAGCATGCTGATGGCATAGAGGCCGACGAAGGCGGCGCGGTCCAGTTCGAGCGCGGTGGTGACCGGCAGCACGAAGACCGGGAAGGCGCCGTTCAGTCCCTGGCCCAGCATGCCGAGGACGAAGACGAGGCTCACGACGCCGACCGCCGCCGGCGTCGCCTCTCTGGAAGCCAATGGCGTCAATCCTGGATGATGAAGGTCACCAGCTCAGGATAGGCGGTCAGGATGCCGATGGTAATAACGTCGGCGATGACGAAGGGCCAGATGCCGCGGAACACGTCACCGAGTGGAATATCGGGCCTGACGCCGTTGACGACATAGCAGCACAGCCCCACCGGCGGCGTCAGCAGGCAGATCCCGCACAGCTTGACCACGATGATCCCGAACCAGATCGGGTCGTAGCCGAGGTTGACGATCACCGGGAAGACGATTGGCAGCGTCAGCAGCAGCATGCCGATCGCGTCCATGAAGCAGCCGAGGATGAAATAGATCAGGTAGATCGTCAGCAGGACCACGATCGGCGGCAGGGCGCTCTCCGTCACCGCGCTCGCGATCGTTTCCGGCAACTGCGCATAGCCCAGGAAAAGCACGAAGATGAGCACGCCCCAGATCACGGTGAAGATCATCACGGTGAGCTTGGCGGTATCGGCCAGCGCGCGCTTCAGGTCGCCCCATTTCATGCCGTACCACAGCGCGATCACCAGCACCGCGAAGGCGCCGAGGGCGCCCGCCTCGGTGGGCGTCGCCCAGCCGTAATACATGGCGCTGAAGATCAGCCCGATGACCAGCCAGACCGGCATCGTGCCGGGCAGGCTCTCGAAACGCTGGCGCCAGCTGTAGCCGCCGACCGGCGGCCCCATCGTGGGGTCGATCTTGCAGCGGATGATGATGATGGCGGAATAGACCAGGGCCGAGATGAAGCCGGGCACGAAGCCGGCGATCAACAGCTTGCCGATCGATTCCTCGACGATGATGCCGTAGATGACCAGAAGGCCGGAAGGCGGGATCAGCGAATCGAGCGTCGCGCCCGCCGCGGTCACGCCGGCGGCGAGTTTGCGGCTGTAGCCGTTCTTCAGCATCTCCGGGATGGCGACGCGCGCGAAGACGGCGGCCGCCGCCGTCGAGGCGCCCGAGACGGCCGAGAAGGCGGCGACGGCGAAGACGGTGCTGATGGCGAGGCCGCCCGGCAGCCAGCCGAGCCAGCGCCGCGCCGCCTCGAAACAGGTCTGGGTGATCCGCGCGTAGTAGGCGAGGTAGCCGATGATGATGAACATCGGCAGGACCGAGAGCGTGTAGGAGGCCGATTTGGCATGGGGAACCGTGCCGGCGGCCGCCAGCCCGGCGGTCGGCCCCAGCATGGCGACCAGCCCGATGGTTCCCACCACCGCGGCGGCGATGAAGATGCGCACGCCGAGCGCGGCGAGAATGACGAGCGCGATCGCCCCGATGATGCCGATGTGGAGAGGATCCATGGCTCAGTTCGCCCGCGGGGGATCGTTGGCGGAGACATGGCCGAGCACGTCTTCGATTTCGTGCTGGGCCAGTTCCTCGGGCGTCTCGACCACCGGCACGGCTTCCGGTGTCCGGCTGGGATCGGCGAACATGCGGAAATAGCCGAACAGCTGCAGCAGCAGCCTGAGCCAGAGCGTTCCGAGCGCGATCGGCACCAGGAGTTTCGCCGGCCAGACCGGCAGCTTGATGTCCATCGAGGAATCGCCGCGCGTCCAGGCCCGCATGAAATGGTCCCAGGACGTGTCGATCAGCAGCCCGACCAGGATCAGGCCCACCACCACGCCCAGGATCTCGACGGCCCAGAGGGCTCGCCCCTTGAGCAGGGTGAGCACGATCTCCATGCGGATGTGGCTGCCATAGCGCTGGCAATAGGCGATGCCCAGGATGGCGTAGATCACGGCGAACTGTTCGATCCAGTCGACATAACCGTGGATGCCGAGGTTGAAGACCGTCCGGCCGACGATCTGGATCACGCCGATCATCATCAGGACGAAGATGGCGACGGCCGCCACCAGGTTGAGAAAATTCTCGAGCTTGGAGTAGAGGAGGCTGAGGCGACCGACACTACTCGTCGGCGCCGCAGCCTCCGCGGCCGTCCCTATCACAATCAATCCCCCGGAAGATGCTGTCGCGTCAGCTCTTCGGCGCCGCCGCCTTGGCGGTGTCGAGAATGAGCTGCAGCAACTCCGCCGCAGGCACGCCCTGCTTCGTCATCTCCGCGACCCATTCGTCCCAGACCGGCTTGCCGCCGATCTTCTGGAACTCGGCCAGCTCGGCTTCCGAGTAGGTGATGAACTCGAGCTTCTTCTTCTTGAACTCGGCCAGGTACTTGGTGTCGGCCTCGCCATAGGCCTTCTTCTGCTCGACATAGGCCAGCGCCTTGCCCTTCTGCAGCAGGTCCTGATAGGCCTTCGGCAGCTTGGCCCAGGCGTCGACATTGAACAGGATCGGGCAGGCCTGCGTCCCCGGCGACAGGTTGGTGGTGAACCACTTGCCGACTTCATAGGTCCGGTAGGAGCCATGGGCGTAGGTGGAGGGGAAGGACGCCGCGTCGACGGCGCCGCGCTCCAGCATGGTGTAGACTTCGGGCGCGGGCACCGAGGTCGGGATGGCGCCGACCTTCGCCATCGCCTGACCGATGCCGCCGATGGCACGCACACGCAGGCCTTTCCAGTCGGCGAGCGTCTTCGGTGGCTTGCTGCTGCGGCCGACGAACTCGTACTGCGGCAGCAGCGTCGACATGTAGGGCACGGCCTTCCACTTGGCCAATTCCTTCAGCACATAGGGATGCTGGTGGAACTTCTCGTGCACCTTCTCCTGGACGTCCGCATTGGGGAACGGCAGGAAGGGGAGGTCGAGCGCGGTATAGGCCGGGTGCTTGTCCGGGTGGTAGGACGAGCAGATGTTGGTCGCCTCGAGGGCGCCGACCGACAGCAGGTCGAGCAGTTCCTTGGGGTCGCCGTAGGTGCCGTAGCCGATGTTCCAGGTGAAATTGCCGCCGGTCTCCTTCTTCACGTATTCGGCGAGGAAGTCGCTACCGCGGCTCGCGGCGCGGGGCTTGCCCCAGGCGCCGATTTTCCAGGTGACCTTGGGGCCGTCCACCGTTTGGGCTTCGACCGATCCGGTGAAGGCAAAGCAGGACGCCGTGATCGCCACGGCAATAATGGACCGCATTCGCATGGCGGCTATACCTCCCTGTTGCTTGGACCGGTTGGCCGGCCATGGAGGGAGCGTAACAGCATCCGCTCGCCTCCGGCAATCGCTAAGCCCGGGCCGGGCGCGAGAATCAATCGCTGCCATAAATTGAAGGCGCAGCCTGCCGCGCCGGTCACGCGCCTTCGATGACCTTGCGAATTCTCTGCATGGCGAGGCGGATGCGCGATTTGACGGTGCCGAGCGGAAGGCCCGTCTCCTCGGCGATGTCGCTATGCGACTTGTCCTGGAAGAAGGCGAGATCCAGGAGCTGGCGCTGGTCGGCGGGCAGCGTCGCCAGCGCCATCCGCAGCCGGTCGGCCGACTGCGCCGCCTGCAGCACCTCGTCGGCCTGTTCGGGGGCCGAGGGCTGCAGCGCCGGATCCTCGGGGTCGAGTTCGGGCCGGCGGAGACGGCGGATGGCGTCGATTCGCTTGTTGCGCGCGATGGTGAACAGCCAGGTCGATACCGCCGATTGCCGCCGGTCGAAGGTCTCCGCCTTCCGCCAGACGACCAGCAGAGCCTCCTGCGCCAGTTCCTCCGCCTGGCCGCCGTCGCACCCCTGCCGGATCAGATAGCCTTTGATCCTGGGGGCGAAGTGCTGGAAAAGCTGGGCGAAGGCTTGCTTGTCGCGCGTGGACGCGATCGCCTCGACCAGGTCGGCAAGGCCGTCCGCGGGCGTCGAGGTCGGGGGGGCGGGATCGGTGTTCACGTCCATCACTTGCCGTTTTACGGCCGGAAATGCCGCATCGCCAAGGCTGGAAATGGTCTTGGCCTTTGTTTATGTATCTCATCATGCATATTCGCACCGGATTGACCGTTGCGGCGATGGCGGTCGTGCTGGCCGCGGGAGCCGCCTTCGCGCAGCAGGCCGCCAAGCCGAGATCGCTCGGCGCCTTCGGGGATTGGGACGCCTGGGAGATCGGCGATGGCCGGTCGAAAACCTGTTTCCTCCGCTCCAGGCCCAAGTCCCAGGATTCCAAGGGCCTGAAGCGCGGCGAGGTACAGATCCAGGTGTCGATCCGCCCGGCCGACAAGGTGAAGAACGAAGTCGGCATCTATGTCGGCTATCCGCTGAAGGCGGGCAGCAAGGTCGTGGCGGAGATCGACAAGGACAATTTCGAGCTCGATCCCTCGACCCAGGCCGGCTATCGCGAAACCGCCTGGATCCACGATACCAAGCGCGAGGGCGACCTGGTCGCCGCCATGATGAAGGGCAACAACCTGCTCGTGAAGGGCACGTCCGAGCGCAACGTGGCGACCTCCGACAGCTATTCGTTGCGTGGAATCTCGGCCGGCCTCAAGGCCATCGCTGATCGCTGCAAGTGACGGCTATGACGGCGTCCGTGCCGCTCCGGCCCGAGGTGGTCGCGACGGAAGGGGCGCCGAAGCCGGCGGGCCCGCATCGTCTCGTCGGGCTCGACCGCGCTGAACTGGCCGAGCTGCTGGTGAAGATCGGGGAAGATCCGAAGCGCGCGCGCATGCGCGCCAACCAGCTCTGGCACTGGATCTACCATCGCGGGGCGCAGTCCTTCGATGCGATGACCAGCCTGGCGAAGGACCTGCGCGCGCGCCTCGAGGCGACCAGCGTCATCGGCCGCCCGGAGGTTTCCCGCGCGCTGAAGAGTTTCGACGGCACCCGCAAGTGGTTGCTGAAGATGACCGACGGGGAGGAGGTGGAAAGCGTCCACATCCCCGAGGAGGACCGCGGCACGCTCTGCGTCTCGAGCCAGGTCGGCTGCACGCTCACCTGTAGGTTCTGCCACACCGGCACCATGAAGCTGGTCCGCAACCTGTCGGCGGCGGAGATCGTCGGCCAGCTGATGGTGGCGCGCGATACGCTCGGCGAATGGCCGAGCCCGCCGGGCGAACGCCAGCTCTCCAACATCGTCATGATGGGAATGGGGGAGCCGCTCTACAATTTCGACAACGTGGCGAAGGCGCTGCGGATCGTGATGGACAACGAGGGGATCTCCATCTCCCGGCGCCGGATCACGCTGTCGACCGCCGGCGTAGTGCCGATGATGACCCGCTGCGGCGAGGAACTGGGCGTCAACCTCGCGGTCAGCCTGCATGCCGTGACCGACGACATCCGCGACGTGATCGTGCCGATCAACAAGAAATACCCGATCGCCGAGCTGATGGCCGCCTGCCGGTCCTATCCGGGTGCCACCAACGCGCGCCGCATCACCTTCGAATACGTCATGTTGAAGGGTGTGAACGACAGTCCGGCCGACGCCCGGGGCCTCGTGCAGCTGATCCGCGGCATCCCGGCGAAGGTGAACCTGATCCCCTTCAACGCCTGGCCCGGCGCACCCTACGAATGCCCGACCGACCAGGCGATACAGGCCTTCTCCGACATCGTCTTCAATGCCGGCTACTCCTCACCGGTGCGGACGCCCAGGGGACGCGACATCATGGCCGCCTGCGGGCAGCTGAAGTCGGATAGCGTGCGCAAGACCAGGGCCGAGCGGCTGGCCGCGGAGGCTGCCGCCCGAGCCTGAGCGCCATCGCGCATCAGGAAAGTTCCAGAGGGAGGGATCAACCATGCTCGCCTATCGCGTCACCCAGTTCGGGGCGCCGCTTTCCGCCATGCAGGAAGCCAATCCGAAGCCGAAGGGCGGGGAAGTGCTGCTCAAGGTCACCGGCTGCGGCGTCTGCCATTCCGACGTGCATATCTGGGACGGCTATTTCGATATGGGCGGCGGGCGCAAGGTGCCGGCCATATCGAATGACACGCTTCCCGTCGCCATGGGCCATGAAGTGGCGGGCGAGGTGATCGAGCTCGGCCCCGATGCGAAGGGCGTCAAGATCGGTGACCGGCGTGTCGTCTATCCCTGGATCGGCTGCGGCCAGTGCGCCATCTGCGCGCGCGGCGAGGAGCACCTCTGCAACAAGCCTCGCGCCATCGGCGTCAATCGCGACGGCGGCTTCGCCGATCACGTGCTGGTGCCCGATGCCAAGTACCTGGTCGATTATTCGGGCCTAGACCACGATCTCGCCTGCACCTTCGCCTGCTCGGGCCTGACGGCCTTCAGCGCCATCAAGAAGATCGGCAAGATCGGCGCCGGCGGTTCGCTCCTCATCATCGGTGCCGGTGGCCTCGGCCTCGTCGGCATCAAGCTCGCCAAGGCGGTCACCGGCGTGGCGCCCATCGTCGCCGATATCGACGACAAGAAGCTGGAGGCAGCGAAGGCCGCCGGTGCGGCGGAAGTGATCAATTCTTCCGCCCCGGACGCGGCGAAGCGGGTGATCGCCATGACCGGCGGCGGCGTGACCGGCGCGGTCGATTTCGTCGGCGCCGAAAGCTCGGTCAAGTTCGGCACGGGCGTGCTCGGCAAGGCGGGCAAGCTCGTCATCGTCGGCCTGTTCGGTGGCTCGATCACGCTGCCGGTGCCGATGTTCCCGTTCCGCAGCTGGTCGATCCAGGGCTCGATGACGGGCAGTCTGGCGGAGCTCGAGGAACTGATCGACCTCGGCCGCAAGGGCATCGTGCAGTCGCCGCCGCTCGCCACCCGTCCCCTGGCGCAAGCCCAGCAGACGGTGGAGGAGTTGAAAGCCGGCAAGATCGTCGGCCGCGTCGTTCTGCATCCCTGACGCCTCGATGAGTGCGATCACGGCCGGCCGCATCCTGGAACGGCGGGGGACTTCCCCCGCCGTCGGGATCTGGCTCGTCGTGCTGGCCGGGCTGGTCGCGGTCATGGTGCTGGTGGGCGGCTATACGCGCCTCACCGATTCCGGCCTTTCGATCACCGAGTGGCGACCAGTCACCGGAGCCATTCCGCCGCTCAGCCAAGAGGCCTGGGCGGCCGAGATGGAAAAGTACCGGCGGATTCCCGAATACCAGCTCATCAACAAGGGCATGTCGCTGGAAGCCTTTCAGCGCATCTACCTGATCGAATACAGTCATCGCCTGCTCGGCCGGCTGATCGGGATCGTCTTCGCCCTGCCTTTCCTGGTGTTCTGGTGGCGGGGAATGATCGACCGGGCACTGATGCCCCGCCTGATCGCTCTTTTCGCGCTCGGTGGTCTGCAGGGCTTCATCGGCTGGTGGATGGTGGCCTCCGGCCTGGTGGAACGGACCGATGTCAGCCAATACCGCCTCACCATCCATCTCGGAATGGCGGTGCTGATCTTCGGCCTGCTGGTGGCGACGGCGGCCGACGTGCTGCAGCGGGGCCGGGCAGGGGTGGCGCAGAGTGCGTTGCGGGGCCCCGCGCGTCTTCTTCTCGCCATTGTTTTCCTGCAGATCCTGCTGGGGGGGCTGGTCGCCGGGCTCGATGCCGGGCTGGCCCACAACACCTGGCCGCTGATGGACGGGGCCTGGGTGCCGGAGGGTCTGCTGGTGATGGAGCCGTGGTGGCTCAATCCCTTCGAGAACGCGATGACGGTTCAGTTCAGCCATCGGATCGCCGCCTATGCGGTGGCGGCGTCCGCATTGTTCGTCCTCTGGCGTTCGCGCGGCGCCGACGCGCGGTCTCGATCGCTCGCCGGCTGGCTCGCGGCGGCCGTCGCGGTGCAGATCGGCCTCGGAATCTGGACGCTGCTGGCGGCGGTTCCGATGCATTTGGGGCTCGCCCATCAGGGCGGTGCGCTGGTGGTGACGGCCCTGGCGGTACTGCTGCTGCGCGCCACGGGCGAGGAATCGTTGTAAGCATCAGCGACGCTCTCTAAGTTTCGCGTCTTACGAAAGGCTGGGGCAGCCGTGCGCGGCAATTGGATCTTTGTGGCTCTGGCGGCGATAGGCGCCGCCCTGATCCTGTATTTCTCGATCTTCCGGCCGCCGGAACCGGGACGCGTGGCCACGCGCCAGCCCGAAGTGATGACCGGCACCGTCGGCACCGGGCAGGCCGGCAGCGTCACCCCGCCGGGCACCGGCGACAGGGTGGTCGCGCCGGCATCGCCCTCGCCGGTGGTCCAGCCGGATACGCCCGCGGAACAGCCGGTTCTCGCGCCGAGTTTCGACGTGGTGCGCGTGAGCGCCTCCTGCACCGCCGTGATCGCCGGTCGCGGACCAGTCGATGCCACCATGGTCGTGGCGACACCCGAGCGCGAACTCGGCCGCGTGAAGGCGGATGTCCGCGGCGAATGGGTACTGGTCCCCGACCTGCCGCTGGAAAGCGGAACCCGCGAACTGAAGCTCACGGCGCTGATCGAGGGCAAGCCGCCGGTGGTTTCCCCCGATACGGTGGTGATCGTCGTTCCGCAATGCACCCAGGACGATCACGGACGCCAGGCCGTGGCGGTTTTGACGCCTCTGGAAGGGGCCAGCCGGCTCATGCAGGTCCCCTCGGCCGATATGCTCGGCTCGAAAGGCCTCAGCCTCGACGCCGTCGATTACGACGAGGCCGGCGGCGTCTCGCTGTCGGGCCGGGCGGAGCCGGGTGCCACGGTGCAGGTCTATCTCAACAACAAGCCGGTCGCGACCGCGACCGCCGACGCCAAGGGACGCTGGCGGGCGCAACTCACCGAAAAGGTGGACCCGGGTGTCTATACGCTCAGGGCCGACCAGGTGCGCGAGGCGGGCAAGGTGATGGCTCGGGTCGAACTGCCGTTCAGCCGCGCCGCGCCCGAGGACATCAGGATCGAGGCCGGGCAGGTGATCGTCCAGCCGGGCAACAACCTGTGGCAGATCGCCCGCGGCTCCTATGGCCGCGGTGCCTTCTTCACGGTGATCTACGAGGCGAACAAGGGGCAGATCCGCGATCCGGATCTCATCTATCCGGGACAGATATTCAAGCTGCCCAAGCCCGCTGGCGGGCCTGCCCCGGGCGGCGGGTGAGCGGTGGCGGGCTGCTGGCGCCCAGCGCCACTTCCGGACGCAGCGACAGCGCCAGCGAGAGTGCCGTCGCGACGAGGCGGCGTTGCGCCGGCACTTCGTCCAGGTGGCGTTCGGCGGTGGCCACTAGGCGGCCGGCCCGCTCGGCGAAATTCGCTTCCGGCAGGCCGAGCAGGGCGAGCTTGTGGCGCCGTTGCTCCGGCGCCTCGGCGCTGAAGGGAATGCGGCCGAGATCGATGTCGAGCATCATGTGGCAGCCGGTTTCGCCGTCTGGCTCGACGCGGACCGAGAAGGCCGTGCCGGCCATGCTGAAGCGAAAGCGCAGCGGCAGGGCCGGTGCGACCTGATCGAGGGCGGCGTTCAACTGAGCGGTCGGCATGGGCTGGCATCCTTGGCCCCCCGCCTTAAGTTTCGGTAACCAAGGAATAGGTCCCGAGGGTCGACACGAATGCAGGGTACGGTGCCTCCGGCGGAAAAGACCGCGGAGCCGGGAGGAAGACGGGGTCATCTCGCCACCATTGCGGCGTTGTTGCCCTATCTTTGGCCGAAGGGACGGGTCGATCTCAAGACGCGCGTGGTTGCCGCGGCCGTCCTGATCGTCATCGCCAAGGTCGCGAACGTCTGGGTCCCGTTCTATTACAAGCAGGCGGTCGACGCCCTGGACCAACCGGCTGCCGTGCTGGCGGTGCCCGTGGCGCTGATTCTGGCCTACGGTGCCGCCCGCGTCCTCGCCCAGGCTTTCGGTGAGCTGCGCAACGCCATCTTCGCCAAGGTGGCGCAGAACGCGGTGCGCACGATCGCGCTCGAAACCTTCCAGCATCTGCACCGCCTCTCGCTGCGCTTCCACCTGGAACGACAGACCGGTGGCCTCTCGCGCGCGATCGAGCGCGGCAATGCGGGCATCCAGTTCGCCCTCAACTTCACGCTCTTCAACATCATTCCGACGATCTTCGAGATCGTTCTGGTCTGCATCATCCTGGTGGTGCGTTACGACGGCTGGCTGGCGGCCGCGACCTTCATCACCATCGCGCTCTATGTGGCGCTGACGCTGATCCTGACCGAGTGGCGCATCAAGCTCAGGCGCGAGATGAACGACCGCGACGCGGAAGCGAACACGCGCGCCGTCGACAGCCTCCTCAACTACGAGACGGTGAAATACTTCGGCAACGAGGGCCACGAGGCCAGCCGCTACGACCGCTCGCTCGAGCGCTACCAGAAGGCGGCGGTGTCGAGCGAACATTCGCTGTCGCTCTTGAACGTGGGGCAGGGGATCATCATCGCCGGCGGGCTGGTCGCGGTGATGCTGCTGGCGGCGAAGGGCGTGCAGCAGGGGGCCATGACCATCGGCGATTTCGTCCTGGTCAACACCTTCATGATCCAGCTCTACCAGCCCCTCAATATCCTCGGCATGGTCTATCGCGAGGTGAAGCAATCCCTCGTCGACATGGAGCGCATGTTCACGCTGCTCTCGGTGGGCGAGGAGGTGCGGGACCCGCCGGGCGCCACGCCGCTCGCCGTCACCGGCGGCGAGGTCGCCTTCGAGGACGTGCATTTCGCCTATGACGAGCGCCGCCCGATCCTGAAGGGCGTCAGCTTCAGGGTTCCGGCGGGCAAGACGGTGGCGATCGTCGGCGCCTCGGGCGCCGGAAAGTCGACCATCTCGCGTCTGCTGTTCCGCTTCTACGACGTGCAGCAGGGCGCCATCCTGATCGACGGCCAGGACATCCGGAACGTGACGCAGAACTCGCTCCGTGCCGCCATCGGCATCGTCCCGCAGGATACGGTGCTGTTCAACGACACGCTTCGCTACAACATCCGCTACGGCCGCCCGCGGGCCGACGAGGACGAGATCAGGCGCGCCGCCGAACTGGCCCGGATCGAGGGCTTCGTCGCGGCCCTTCCGGACGGCTGGCGCACCAAGGTCGGCGAGCGGGGGCTGAAGCTCTCGGGCGGCGAGAAGCAGCGCGTCGCCATCGCCCGCACCATCCTGAAGGATCCGAAGATCCTGCTCTTCGACGAGGCGACCTCGGCGCTCGACACCCGGACCGAGAAGGAGATCCAGGCCTCCCTGCACGAAGTTTCGCGCAACCGCACGACCCTCATCATCGCCCACCGCCTGTCGACCATCGTGCATGCCGACGAGATTCTCGTGCTGGACGAGGGCCAGGTCGTGGAACGCGGGCGCCATGCCGAGCTTTTGCCGAAAGGGGGCGCCTATGCCGCCATGTGGGCCCGCCAGCAGGAGGCGGCTTCGGCGCGCGAGAAACTGCAGGAAGCGGGCGAAGTGGCTGAATAGCCCAGCGGCCGTCGATCTGGTATGGTCATCTTATATGGTCAACACCGTTGGTGGAGGCTGGCGTGGCGCAGTTCAATGTGGCCGAGGCGAAGGCGCGTTTCTCGGAGCTCGTCCGCAAGGCCCTGCTGGGCGAAGAGGTCGTGATCGCGAAGGACAACAAGCCGTTGCTCCGTCTCGTGCCCGTCGCCAGCAAGGAGCCGCGCAAGCCCGGCTCGGCGCGGGGCAAGATTCTGGCAATTGCCCCCGACTTCGACGATACCCCGGACGACTTCGCCGACTATGTGAAATGAGGGTGCTTGTCGATACACAGGTATTCATATGGTGGATCGACGCCATGCCGCGCCTGTCGAAGCCGGCGAGCCGAATTATCGCCGATCCCGGGAACCTGTGCTTCGTCAGCATCGCTTCGTGCTGGGAGATTGCGATCAAGACAAGCCTTGGAAAGCTCGAACTTTCCATGCCGGTGGAGCGGTTCCTCAACGAAGAGATCTCGGCCAACCGCTTCGGCGTGCTGAGCGCCGAACTGGCCCATGTCGGACGCGTCGCGAACCTTGCGTTTCATCATCGCGATCCGTTCGACCGCATGATCGCCGCGCAGGCGCTGGTCGAAGACATGCCGGTGGTTTCGTCGGACCGGATGTTCGACCGGTATGGCGTTCGGCGTCTGTGGTGAACGCCATCCCGTGACCCCCAGGGTTTCCGCCTATACATTGTTCTCGAAGTTTGCATGGTGAGGTGATGGATACGATTCGGTCGGTTCTGGTGCCGTTGCATCGCGAGGGGTGGCGATTCGTCGCCATCTTCGCGCTCGTCACCGCTTTCTTCTTCTGGCTGTGGACGCCGCTCGGCTGGATCGGTGTCGTGCTGACGGCCTGGTGCGCCTATTTCTTCCGTGACCCCGATCGCCATATCCCCACCCGCGAGGGGCTGGTGGTGAGCCCGGGCGACGGCATCGTGCAACTGATCGAGCGCGCACCGCCGCCGCCGGAACTCGACATGGGAACCGATCCGCGCCTGCGGATCTCGATCTTCCTGAACGTCTTCAACGTCCATGTGAACCGCATCCCGATCGGCGGGACGGTGACGAAGTCGATCTACCGTCCCGGCAAGTTCCTCAATGCCGCGCTGGACAAGGCCTCCGAGGAGAACGAACGCCAGGCCATCCGGATCGACCTTCCCGGCGGCGGCTCCATCGCCGTGGTCCAGATCGCGGGCCTGGTCGCGCGCCGCATCGTCTGCGACCTCTATCAGGGTCAGCCGGTGCAGACCGGCCAGCGCCTCGGTCTGATCCGCTTCGGCAGCCGATGCGACGTCTATCTCGAGGACGGCATGGTGCCGCTGGTGGATATCGGCCAGGTCATGATCGGCGGCGAGAGCGTGATCGCCGACGCGCAGGCGCAGGAACCGCCGCGCAGGGCGGAGGTGCGCTGACAGTGTTGCGCCCGCCCCGTCCCAGGCTGAACCGTCTGCCGATCAACGCGGTGGTGCCGAATGCCATCACCGTGCTGGCGCTGTTCGCCGGTCTCACCGGCATCCGCTTCGGACTGCTGGGGCAATGGGAGAAGGCCGCCATCGCCATCGTCGTGGCCGGCATCTGCGACGGGCTGGACGGCAGGCTCGCCCGCCTCCTGAACAGCACCAGCCGCTTCGGCGCGGAACTCGATTCGCTCTCGGACTTCCTGTCCTTCGGCGTGGCTCCGGCGCTCATCATCTACCAGTGGTCCCTGCACGAGGCGGGCGGTTTCGGCTGGGCCGCCGTGCTCGTCTTCGCCACCTGTTCGGCGCTCAGGCTGGCCCGTTTCAACACCGCGCTCGACAACCCGGTACCGCCGCCACCCTGGCAAAGCCATTTCTTCACCGGGGTGCCGGCGCCGGCGGGCGGCGGCCTGGCGCTTGCCTGGCTCTTCCTCAGCCTCGAACTGGGCGACACCTTCTTCCGCTCGCCCTATCTCAATTCGCTCTGGCTGGTGGTGATCGGCTTCCTGATGATCAGCCGCCTGCCGACTTTCTCCTTCAAGAAGCTGCATCTGGGGCGCGAGGCGGTTCTGCCGGCCCTCATACTGGTCGCCCTCGTGGCGGCCGCGCTGATCAATTTCCCCTGGTGGTCGCTGGCGGCGATCTGCGCGATCTATGTGCTCAGCATCCCGATCGCCTATCGATCGGCCTGGCGCATGCGGCGCGACGAGGCGGCCCAGCCCCCATCGCCGCAGGAGCCGGCCGGTCCCGGGACGTGACGGGCCAGAAACGTCAGTATTGTTTACAGTTTGTTGACCATGTGCTTTTTTCATGAGTTGAATCAATAGGTTGATCACTTGGCGCGGTTATTGCCCGCCGGCCCTCTGTTTTGTCCCAGTAACACAGAGGATTGCATGCATTATTCAAATATTGGGGGGATCCGGTTCGCTGCCTTGGCGGGCTCCTCCCTCCTCGCCCTGTCCATCAGCCTCGGCATGCTGCGGCCCGCGGTGGCGGCGCCCGTTCTCACCATCGGCGGCTCGGTGACCGCCAACGGCGCGCCGGATGCCAGCTACGCGGGCTCCTCCTCGACCTCCGTCGAAGACTCGCGCCTTACTTCGAACGGTCCCAATGAGGGCTACGCCTACAGCCTCGGCAACGATGAGGGCCTGCTGCGCACGCAGGCATCCGGGCGCGGCACCTTCACGTCCTCGTCCTTCGTCCGCTACGAACAGTCCTTCACCAACACCACCGGCGCGGCCGCGCTCGGGACCTTCAACTTCTACATCGAGGGCGGTTCCGTCTCGGCTTACAACTACGGTTCCCCCGCCGACAGCTATTCCGCCCGCGTCGGCGTATCGATCCTGCGCGATTCGACCGAACTCTTCGCCTTCGACGCGATGGCGGCGGTCACTTCGGGAGGCGGCAGCGTCGATGCGACCGATCCGTCTCCCTTCGCCTCCACCTTCAGCCAGGAGTTCTCGCAATCCGCCTCCTATTCCTTCGGCGGCCAGTACTTCTCCTTCGACCTCGGCCTGATCGAGGCAGGTGAAACCTTCAGCATCACCTATCTGATGGAAGCCGAATCGGCCGGCAGCTACTCGGCCGGGTCCGATTGCGGCTATGGCGGATACGGGAGTTACGGAAGCTACGGCAGCTATGGGAGCTACGGCGGTTACGGCTCGTGCTCGCCGGGCGAGGGCTACGCCCGCATCGGCGATCCCTTCGGCCTAGACTTGGATCCCCTCAGTGTCAGCTTCAGGTCGCCGACGGACGTGGACGCGCCGGAATCGGCCGCGCTTCTGGCGGCCGGCCTCGCGGGCCTCGTGGGAGCTTCCGCCGTTCGCCGGCGCAAGCGGTCGGCCGAGCGCTCCGGCTGGTGATCAGCGCGTCATGAGGAAGGGGCCGCCGTCGCCTGACGGCGGCCCGTTTTCCTTTTCCGCCGTAACGCCGAGATAGTCGCGGAAATAGGCCGCCAGCATCCGGTGATGGCGCTCGCGAACGGCGGGCTCCAGTGCGCGGTATTCCTGGCCCAAATCGGTCGCGAAGAACTTCTCCAGGGCCTTGTCGGTGGAGGTGCGCGACAATTCCGCCAGTTGCTCGGCGTCGCGGCCGAGTTCCGCGATCCGGCGCATGGCGAGCGGGCGGGTGATGAAGACAGGCGGATTGTCGAGGAAGGCCTCGCCGGCGGCGAGCAGGCGGAGATAGAGGTCGTAGTCCTCGCTGCGTCGAAGTGCCGGATCGTATCCGCCCACGGCGTCGAACCTCTCCTTGGTGAAGGCGACCAGCGTCGTGGAATAGGGAAAGCGCCCGAGGAGGGCGGTCAGCAGGTCGTCGGTGCGTTCCGTCGGCAGCCGGTAGCGATGCCGGATGACCTCGTCCCGCGTCCCTATGCGATACAGCGTCTCGGCACCGACGAAGCAGGGTTCCGGCTCCAGCGCGAAGGCGCGCCGGATGCTCTCCAGATAGTCCGGATACCAGGCGTCGTCGTCGTCGAGCGCGGCGATGATCTCGCTCTTCGCCATCGCGTTGCCGAGGTTTCGCGCCCCCGCATTGGCGAGATTTCCTGATGTCTGCGCGATGCGCAGGCCGGCGCGGTCGAGCGACTGCAGCCATTCCCAGGTGCCGTCGGTGGAGCCGTCGTCGACGATGATGATCTCGTCGGGCTGCACCGTCTGCCGGTCGATGGATATCAGTGCCTCCTTCAGCAGCGCGAGACGATTTCTCGTCGCGACCACTGCGGCGATGCTCCGCTGCGGCGGCCTTGCCAGCCGCTCCATCTGCCGCCCGAAGGCCCGTGATCGCGCACGGAAGGATTCGAGGCAGGAAGCCGGCGCTCCGAAACGCTCGGTCCAGGCCCGCGCCATCTCTCGGCTCCAATCCTCCTTGTCGATCAGGGGGAGGCGGCCGTGCATGGACCGCTGGACCAGCGGGCGTTCGACATGGCGGAACGTCTCCTCGCCGCTCCGGGCGACGCGGGCCAGAAGTTCGCGCTCATAGGCGAGGGGCAGCCCGGCATCGAACCCGCCGAGCGAAACGAGAGTTCTCCGCCGGAAGAGGGTCAGCGAGAGCGAGGGAACGAAGCTGTCTTCGCTCACCGCCAGTTTCTGCTGCTCGGGCAGGTCGAGCGCCGCGAGCCGCTGCAGTCCGTGCGGCTCCCAGGCTTCGACATAGTCGCTGAACACCGCGCCCGCCTCCGGCGCCTGCGCCAGTTCGGCCAGCATCGACTCCAGGAATCCCGCATGCAAGAGGTCGCCGCCGTGCAGGATGCCGATGAACTCGCTTTCCTGCGTCTGCAGGGCGCGATTGAGGAGCGCGGGCACTGCAGCGTTCTCGACCAGCAGCGCCACACCGTCGCCACCCTGCCGCGTCTGGCGCAGGTAGGCTGTGCAATCCTCGTCCGCCTCGTCGCAGACGACGACAACGGCGGGTGCCGGCAGTTGCCGCCGCGCGCTCTCGATCGCGCGGTCGATGGTGTTACGATTGCCCGTCGCGACGACGATGATGGTGACGGGGCCGTAGGCGCCATGCGGCGCGGCGGGGGCGGTCGGCGACATGGATGAGAGCTTAGGCGCCGCGAGCGGACGCCGGAAGGGTGGCTTGACGACGTGCGGGTATTGATCGCTTGGGAGCTGGGGGGCGGGCGTGGTCATCTGTCGGCGATGGCCCCCATCGCCCAGGCGCTTGTCGACAGGGGGGCCGAGGTGGCCTTCGCCGTCCGTGAACTCGGACGCGCGGCCCCGTTTCTGGCACCGCTCGGCCTCCCGATCCATCAGGCGCCGCTGGCGCTGGGCGCCCCCGGCGATGTCAGCCGCTTCGCCGACAGTTTCGCCGATATCCTGCGATGGAGCGGCTGGATACCGGACATCCTGCCGACCTTGCTGCGGGCCTGGGAAAGCCTGCTGCAGCAGGTGCGGCCCGATGTCCTCGTTCTCGATCACGCGCCGACGGCGTTGCTCGCCGCCTGGTTCGCCGATCTTCCCGCGATTGCCATCGGCACGGGCTTCACTGTTCCGGCGCGCGGCGAACCGATGCCCACCCTGCAGCCATGGGAAGATGTGTCCCGGGAAAGGCTCGCCCGGGCGGAAGACGTTGTGAACGAGGCACTGCGCGCCTGTGCGCCCGGTCGCCTGCGCGAGCCGCCTTCGACGATCTCGCGCCTGCTCGGCCACGCGACCCGGTTCCTGACCACCTTTCCCGAACTCGATCACTACGGCCCGCGGCCCGACGGCCGCTACATCGGCGAGATCAACACGGTCGATGCCGGCGCACCCGCCGTCTGGCCGGATCTCCCTGGGCCAAAGATCTTCGCCTATCTGGCCGGGGACCATCGACGCATGGCGCAGGTGCTGCAGGCGCTCGAGGATCTCGGCGCGCCTGTGCTGCTTCATGCGCGTGATCTCGACAGGGGCATGCTGGCGCGGCGCGGATCGTCCGTCATACGGCTGGAACCACGGCCGGTGCGGATGGCCGACGCGCTGGCGCAGGCCGATCTGGTCGCTTGTCACGGCGGGCACGGTGTGGCCTGTGCCGCACTGCGGTCTGGTGTGCCGCTCGCCCTGTTCCCCTCGCAGCTGGAGCAGGCCCTGCTGGCCTACCGCCTCACGCGGCAGGGAGCGGCGGCGAGCCCGAAGGGTGGCGGGGATTCCGGCCGGGAATTGGCGGTATTGGCGGCCGTGGCGCATGAGCCCCGCTATCGTGCCGCCGCCGCGGCCGTCGCGGCACGGAACCGGCATGTCGATCGTGCCGGGGGACTACGGGCGGTCGTGCACGCGGCGCTCGCCCTGTGAGATTCCGCGCTCCCCGTCAGTCCTGGCGGGAGCGGCGCAGATAGAGGGTGAGCGACAGAGCGGCGGGCGCCAGCGCCAGCAGGCCCAGTACCCAGTCCAGGCCCATATGCTGGATCGCGGCACCACCCAGAAGCGGGGCTGTTCCGCTGCCGCCCGAGAACAGCAGCTGTGCCAGCGCCACCGCCCGGCCGCGTTCCGCCGGCGGGAAACGCATCGCCGCCCAGACCGACAGGACCGGAAAGGCCACGCTGTGCCCGAGGCCGAA
>Ga0164290_1001010_pt1 | contig 59186 bp, 55 predicted proteins | sample Micstemetagenome_FD_108782 | JGI IMG/M metagenome (GOLD analysis project Ga0164290, IMG submission 108782) | Contaminated culture microbial community from soil near Moab, Utah, USA - Microcoleus steenstrupii SON62 (Illumina Assembly) | ecosystem: Environmental > Terrestrial > Soil > Soil crust...
CATCCGGCCCGGCGCGCGCTTCCAGGACGACCCGGCGTTCAAGGGCAGGCCGCGCGAGCTGGTCGCCGCCGACTTCGTCTACAGCCTGAAGCGCTTCGCCGACCCGAAGATCCCGAGTCCGATGTGGGCCGAGATCGACGGTCTCGGCATCATCGGCCTGGCCGAGCTGCGCGAGCAGGCGAAGAAAAGCGGCGCCTTCGACTACGACGCGCCGCTGCCGGGACTGCGCGCGCTTGACCGCCACACGCTGCTGCTGTCGTTGCGCGCGCCGCGTCCGCGGCTGGTGCAGGTGCTGGCGCAGAGCGACCTCTTTGGCGCCGTCGCGCGCGAGGTCGTCGAGCATTACGGCGACGAGATCAGTGCCCATCCGGTCGGCACCGGCCCGTTCCGGCTCGCGCAGTGGCGGCGTTCCAGCTTCATTGCGCTGGAGCGCAACGCCGGCTACCGCGAGGTGCGCTGGGACACCGTCGCCACCGACGCCGAGGCGCTGCGGATCGCCGCCCAGCTGCGCGGCAAGCGCCTGCCGCTGATCGACCGCGTCGAGGTCACGCCAATCGAGGAGTCGCAGCCGCGCTGGCTCAGCTTCCTCAACGGCGAGCACGATTTCATCGAGCGCATTCCGCCGGAGTTCACGCACATCGCGCTGCCGGGCGGGCGCATCGCACCGAATCTCGCCAAGCGCGGCCTGCAGCTCTACCGCCACGCCGCCAGCGACTGCGGCTACACCTTCTTCAACATGGAGGATGCGCAGCTCGGCGGCTTCGAACCGCACCGCGTCGCGCTGCGCCGCGCGATCTCGCTGGGCGTCGACGTGCAGACCGAGATCCAGCTGGTGCGGCGCGGCCAGGCGGTGCCGGCGCAGTCGCCGGTGCTGCCGCATTCGAGCGGCTTCGACCCCGACTACAAGAGCGAGAACTCGGAGTACAACCCGGCCAAGGCCAAGGCCCTGCTCGACCTCTACGGCTATCTCGACCGCGACGGCGACGGCTTCCGCGAGCACCCGGACGGCAAGCCCCTGAGCATCGAGATCGCGACCAACCCGGATGCGCTGTCCCGCCAGTTCGACGAGCAGTGGAATCGCAACCTCAGGCGCCTGGGCCTGCGGCCGCGCTTCGTCAGCGGCAAGTGGCCGGAGCAGCTCAAGCTCGCCCGCGCCGGCAAGCTGCAGCTCTGGACCCTGGGCCAGACCTCGCAGTACCCCGACGGCATCCTGATGCTGCAGCGCCTGTACGGCCCGGCCAGCGGCCAGCAGAACCTGTCGCGCTTCCGCCATGCCGGTTTCGACCGCCTCTACGAGCGCCTGCTCGAGCTGCCCGACGGCCCGGAGCGCGAGGCGCTGTTCCGCGAGGCCAAGCGCATCCAGGCCGCCTACATGCCGCTGAAGGTGCATGTGCACCGCGTCGTCAACGACATGGCGCAGCCCTGGGTCGTCGGCTACCGGCGGCAGCTGTTCTGGGTCGACTTCTGGCAGTTCGTCGACATCGACCTCGAGCGTCTGGCGGCCGGCGCCTGAACGGACGCAGCGACCCACTCGCCAGCCCGGACCGGGGGCTGCCGACGGCACCGGGCAAGCTCAGCGCCAGGCCTGCCCGACAAAGGCCGCCGATTCGCGACACGGGTTAACCCGGAGTAACGACGGGTCGGCGCCGCGCCCATACCCGGCATGAGTTCCAGCCCCCTGCGGTCCCCCCTGCCATGCTCGAGTCCATGAGCTGGCTGACCCGACTCGGCTTTGTCGCCGACAGCAGCGGCCGCCAGGCTGACGGCGCCGCGCTGCTGGCCAAGGCATTGCGCGGCGACGCCGCGGCGCTGAGCCTGCTCTACCGCCGCGAGTCCGGCGCCGTCTACCGCTATGCGCTGGCGCTGTGCAGCGACGAGGCGGTCGCGCTCGACGCCATGCAGGAGGCATTCGCCCAGCTGTTGCAGCAGCCGCAGGGCTACGACCCGGCGCGCGGCCCGCTCGGCGCCTACCTGGCCGGCATCGCCCGCCACCAGCTGCTGGCACGCTGGCGCGAGGCGCGGCGCTTCGTCGCGCTGCTCGAGGGCGATGACGACGACGACGGCTCGCCGGTGGCACCGGCCAGCGACGGCCTGCTGGTGCAGCTGCAGTCCAGCGAGCAGCTCTGGGACGCGATCCGCCGCCTGCCCTGGAGCCAGCGCGAGGCCCTGGTGCTGGTCGACCTGCAGGAGCGCCCCTACCAGGAAGCGGCCGAGGTGGCCGGTGTCTCCACCGATGTCCTGCGCAGCCGCCTGCACCGCGCGCGCCAGCGCCTGGCGCAGTTGCTCGGAGAAGCCCGATGAACGAATCCCCCCTGCCCTCGCGGCTGCTGCGCGACGGCCTGCAGCAGGCCCGCGACGAACTCGCCCGCCGCGCTCCCGACAGCGCCCAGGATGCCGCCGTGCTCGACCGTCTGCTGCGCCTGCAGGCGCTGCACCAGCGCCAGCTCCAGCCGCAGCTGGCGACGGCCGGCGGCCTGCGCCGCGGCCTGCGCCAGGCCGCCTGGGGCGGCGTCTGGCTGACCGGCGCCATGCTGCTGCTGGCGACCGCGCTGCTGCTGATCGAGCCGCCGCGGCTGACGCCGCGCACGCCGTCACTGCCGGTGGCCGACAGCGGCTTCCTGCCGGTGGTCTCTCAGGCCGAGTGGCAGCAGGCGATGGCCGGCGACGCCCAGGCCGCGGTCTGGCTGATGCCCACCGAGATGCCGCGCGAGCGCCTGGCGCTGCTCGGCCTGCCCTACGACGCCGCCCGCGCCGACGAGCCGCTACGCGCCGAACTGATGGTGCACGCCAACGGCCAGCTGCTGGCGGTGCGCTTCCTGCAATGAACACCCGTCCGTCCCGAAGGAGTCCCCGATGAAGATGCATCCCCTTTGCCAGGCCCTGCTGCTGGCGCTGCCGGCGCTGCTGCCGGTGCAGGCCGAAACCCCGGAACTGCGGCTGGCGCAGCTGGAGCGAGAGATCGAACGCGAGGTCGAGCGCAGCGTCGAGCGCGGCCTGGCGCCGCTGGCCTTCGCCTTCGGCGACGGCGCGCTCGGCTTCGCCGGCCGCGAGCTCGAGAACGAGCGCGTCGTCAAGGGCGCGCCGTACTGCGCCACCGCGGTGCACGAGAACCTGCGCCAGCTCGCCGACGGCAACCGCATCGTCAAGCGCCAGAGCACCCAGCTCTGCCGCGACGGCGAGGGCCGCACGCGGCGCGAGCTGCAGCGCGAGGGCGGCAGCACCGTGGTCTATCTGCACGACCCGGTGGCCAAGGAGAGCTGGGTGCTGGATCCCGAACGCAAGACCGCGCGCCGGCTGCGCGGCACGGTGATGAGCTGGCATGGCAACGCCGCTGAGCGCGTCGAGCAGGCCGAGCAGCACTCGCAGCTGGCCGAGCGCATGCGCGAGCAGGCCGAACGCTGGCGCGAGTGGGCCGGCCAGGTGGCCCGGCAGGCCCGCGACGGCGAACAGGCGGCGCGCAAGGCCGGCGGCGACGCCCGCCGCGCCGCCGAGCAGGCGGCCAAGGGCGAACCCGGCGTCGTCGTCGAGCGCGAGCTGCTGATCCGCGAACCCGGCGCCAGCGAGCCGACGCGGCAGCGCGAGGTGCGCGTGATCCGCCTCAGCGACATGCCGGCGATGGCACCGCTGCCGCCGATGCCACCGATGCCGCCGGTGCTGCCGCGCGGCCCGATGCCCGGCGGTGAGCTGCACCTGGGCTTCTTCATGCCGCGCGGCGACGCCGTCACCACGGCGCTGCCGGCCAAGGAGATCGAGGGCGTGAAGGTCAACGGCGAGCGCAGCAGCTGGACGATTCCCGCCGGCAAGATCGGCAACGAGAAGCCGATCGTCATCAGCCGCGAGGTCTGGCGCAGCCCGGAGCTGATGCTCACCGTGGCCAGCAAGGACAGCGACCCGCGCAGCGGCGAGGTCAGCTACCGGCTCGAGAAGATCAAGCGCGGCGAACCCGACCCGGCGCTGATGAAGCCGCCGGCCGACTACCAGGTGCAGGAACGCGGCACGCCGCGCGCGCCCAAGGCACCGGCGGCACCGCGTCCGCCGGCGGCGCCCGGCAAGGCCTGAGCCGGGGGCTCAGGCGGCGGCCGGCAGCGTCCACAGCGCCGCCGGCTGCGCGCGCAGGCCGGGCGGCAGCAGCGGATTGCGCAACTCGATCAGCTGCCGCGAGCCCAGTGCCGAGCGCGCGATCGCCTCGCCGTGGAAGTCCCGCAGCAGGGCGTCGAACTGGCCGCTGCGCTGCAGCTGCGTCAGGCCGCGCTGCAGTGCCGGGGTCAGGCGCTGGTCGTCGCGGCGCGTGAAGAAGAACAGGTCGCTGCGGTAGCGCAGCGCCAGCCCGGGCAGCACGACGAAGCGCGGCGACTGCGCCGGCTCGGCATCGGCCTCGCGCCAGGCCTCGTTGAGGGCGCGCGGGAACAGGTCGGCACGGCCCTCGACGAGCATGGCGTGCAGCCGGTGCAACTGGGTGCTGCCGGCCAGCACGCGCAGGCCGTTGGCGCGCAGGATGCCGGTGTCCGGCCAGTCCTCGCCCTGCAGCAGCAGCAGGCGGCGCAGCGCCGCCAGGTCCTTCAGGCCTTGCAGCTGCGCCGCGGTGTCGGGCCGGGCCAGCAGCAGTCGCCAGCCGAACAGGCCCCGGTACAGCGGCATCGGCAGCAGCTGCAGGCGGCGCTCGCGCTCCGGAGTCGGTGCCATCGCGTAGACGTCGATGACACCCTGCTCGTGCTGCAGTTCGCGCGTCGCCCGCGCCTGCGTCAGCGACTCGCGCGTCTCGATCAGGAAGCGCTCGCCGCTGGCGTCAAGCGCCGCGCGCAGCAACGCAAACGGATACCAGCGGTCCAGCGGCACGCGGAAGTCCGGCCGCACGAAGCGCACGACGCGAGGCGCCTGCGCCCGGCTCACCGCCGGCAGCAGGGCCGGAGCCATCAGGAAATAACGCCGACCGGCATCGCAGCCGGCCGCCAACCCGCTTCGGGACTTCATTTCGTTGTGGACCCGGTGTGACGACAGCGCGGGAAATGTAAACCCAGCCCAGGCGGTGCGGGTCGGCCTCGGCGCCGCCGCGTGGCTACCGAATGCGGGTGGCCGGACCGCGATGGCCGCACAACGAGCACGGCGAGCCGATGCGCCGTAGAGTGCGGCGGTGCGCCAACTCCTGCTCCTCGTCGTGATCGCCCTGCTCAGCCTGCAGTTGCAGGCGGCGTACGCGAGTGTCGAGCCCGACTGCTGCGAGGCTTGTCCGGAGATCGGCCTGTGCGTGAACGCGCCGCAATGCCCCGGCTGCATGGCGCCGCTGCTGCCCAGTGCGACGCCCTGTTTGCCACTGCTCGCCGCAGCCCAGCGGGCGGCTCGGCCCACCTGGACCGGGGTCGGCATCGACCGCAGCCTGATCTGGCGCCCACCCCAGGACGACAGGGTTCCTTGCAACGCTGTCTCAACCCACCTGGAGTGAACGATGAAAAAACATCTGCTGCGCGGCCTGGCCGCGGTAACGCTGCTGAGCAGCTCGGTCGCCGCCTATGCGTCGGCTGCCTGCTGCGGCGACCTGATCTGCTGCCTGCAGCAACTGGCTTGCTGCCTGACCTAAGCGTTTGAGCGATTGAGCCCGAGGGCGCTCCGCGGAGCGCCCTTCTGCTTCAAAGCGGCAGCTCGGTGAAGTAGCGCCCGCCGTGGAAGATCAGCGGCTGGGCGCCCATCCGATGGCTGCAGCGCTCGACCTCGCCGACGAAGATGACATGGTCGCCTTCCTCGTACTGGCTGCGGTTGGCGCACTCGAAGATCGCGGCACAGCCGGGAATCAGCGGCACGCCGCCGGCGCCTTCGTCGATGCCCAGGCCGGCAAAGCGGTCGATGTCGCGGGTGGCGAAGCGCTTGGCGAGTTCGAGCTGCTCGGCGGCCAGGATGTGGATCGCGTAATGGCTGCCGCGCGCGAACGCCGGCATCGACAGCGCCGCGCTGCGCAGGCTCCACAGCACCAGCGGCGGGCTCAGCGACACCGAATTGAAGCTGTTCGCCGTCAGCCCCACCGGCCGGCCGTCGGGCGCCCGCGCGGTGACGATCGTCACGCCGGTGGCGAACAGGCCGAGCGCGGCACGGAAATCGGCGGGTGTGGGCGAAATCATTGCCGCCATTGTGTCTGCCGCGGATTGCCCACAATGCGGGCCATGACGCTGTTGCCCGCCTCCGATCCCGTCCTGCCCGAGCTGCATGGCTTCGGCCGCTGCGCCTGCCATGCCGGCACCAGCCGCCGCCTGTTCACCGGCCTCGTCGCGGCCGGCGCCGCCGGCATGCTGACACCGGCGCTGGCGCAGCAGGAGGGCGTGGTCGTCAAGGACGGCCGCACCGACAAGATCGTCAAGGGCCTGGTGCCGGCGGAGCAGGTCGAGCGCGCCGGCGCCGCGCAGTACGCGCAGATGATGGGCGAGGCCAACCAGCAGCGCGCGCTGGTGCCGGCCAGCCACCCGCAGGTGCAGCGCCTGCGCTACATCGGCCAGCGCCTGCTGCCGTTCGCGCCGGCGTTCAACGAGCGCGCCAAGTCCTGGAAGTGGGAAGTCAACCTGATTGCCAGCAAGCAGCTCAATGCGTTCTGCATGCCGGGCGGCAAGATCGCGTTCTTCTCCGGCATCCTGGTGCAGCTCAAGCTCAGCGACGACGAGGTCGCCGCCATCATGGGCCACGAGATCGCCCATGCGCTGCGCGAGCACGCGCGCGAGCGCATGGGCAAGACGGCGGGCACGCGGGTCATCGCCGGCCTGGCGTCGGCGCTGCTCGGCCTGGGCAATGTCGGCGACACGCTGCTGAACATGGGCGCGCAGCTGCTGACGCTGAAGTTCAGCCGCGATGACGAGAGCGAGGCCGACCTCGTCGGCATGGACCTGGCGGCGCGCGCCGGCTACGACCCGCGCGCCGGCGTCTCGCTGTGGCAGAAGATGGGGGCGCAGAACAAGGGCGCTCCGCCGCAATGGATGAGCACGCATCCGAGCGGGCCGACACGCATCAAGGACATCGAGGCGACGATCCCGCGGGTCGCCGGCCTGTTCGAGAAGGCGCCCAAGCCGGATCGCCGTTTCCCGGTGGCGACCGCTCAGGGGTGAGGCTGAAGTCGCTCGCTGCCTGGGCCGCGCGACTGCGTGGCGAGACGATGCTGCTCTGGTTCGCCGCCCGAGACCCGGAATGCCCGCGCTTCATCCGCTGGCTGGCGCTGGCCCTGGTCGCCTATGCGCTGAGCCCGATCGACCTGATTCCCGACTTCATCCCGGTGCTGGGCTGGCTCGACGAGCTGGTGATCCTGCCGCTGGGCCTGGCCTGGCTGCTGCGCCGGCTGCCGCCGGCGGTGCGCGCGCGTGCCGCGGCCAAGGCGGCGGACAGCCAGCTGCCGCGCTTGGCCCAGGGGGCCGACGGCCTCGCGCGTTGGTGGCGGCGCGGCCTGCTGCTACTGCTCGTCGTCTGGCTGGCTCTGCTGATGCTCGTCGTCGGGCTCGTGATGCTCTGGTGGCCTTGACAGCTGCGCCTCGCGCGCGCCGTCCTTGCCCGACTGCTTGACCGCGTACATCGCGCGGTCGAGCTCGCTGAGCAGCTGCGCCGGCGACGGCGCCGCCTGGCCGCCGGGCAGGCTGAGCCAGCCGAGCGACACCGACAGCGTCAGCGAACCGCCGTCGCGCAGGCGCAGCGGCTGATCGCGCAGGGCCTGGCGCAGCGAGTGCATCAGCAGCGCGCAGCCCGGCGCCGGCGTCGCCGGCAGCAGCAGCGCGAACTCCTCGCCGCCCCAGCGCGCCAGGCTGTCGACGCGGCGCAGGCGCGGCTTCAGCACCTGCGCCAGATGGCGCAGCGCCTGATCGCCGACGGCATGACCGTGCTGGTCGTTGATGCGCTTGAAGTCGTCGACGTCGAGCAGCGCCAGACCGAGCGGATCGGCCGAGCGCGGCAGCTGCGCCAGCGCGCGGTGCAGCCGCGACTCGTAGGTGCGGCGGTTCGCCAGCCCGGTCAGGGTGTCACGTGTAGCCAGGCGCTTGAGCCGCTGGTGGGCGCGCTCCTGCGCCGCCAGCACATAGCCGAAGGCGACCACCAGCAGCGCCAGCAGGCCTAGCGTGTACGGCAGCGCGATGCGCAGCGGCGCCCAGCCACCGGTCTCGACAAGGGCAAACGCATCCGGTTCGAGCAGCGCGTGCACGCCACGCAGCACCAGCATCGCCTCCAGCACCCACAGCGCCACCGCGACCGCGCGCAGCGAGCGCTCGGCCTGCCAGCCGTGGCGGCTGACGCTGCCGGCCAGCGGCAGCAGGAAGGCGGCAGCCGAGAACGCCACCAGCGCGACCCGCAGCGCCGGCTCGGCCAGCAGCACCGAGGCGGTCACGATCAGGCAATAGGCGACGAAGGCCAGCGCGAGCCGGTGCGGCTGCAGCGGCCGGCGCAGGAAACGCAGCAGCGCCAGCACCAGTGCCAGCAGGCCCGAGCCCAGCGCCAGCGCGCCGGTCGCCGCCACCAGCGCACCGGGCACCACGCCGCGCAGGGTCAGCAGCGCCGTGGCGCCGAACAGCAGCAGGCAGAGCAAGGCCCAGCGCCGCAGCTCGCCGCGCGGCAGCCAGCGCTGCCCCGACACCGTGTACTGCACGACCAGCAGCGCGAACCCGGCCGTCAGCGCCAGCGTCAGCGTGGGCAGGTGCAGCGACTGCATCAGGGACTGCCGGCGATGACCTGGATCAGCTCCAGCCGTGCGGCCAGCGCCGCGCCTTCAAAGTCGGCCTCGATCTGCGCCAGCGCGGTGTCGTCGACCAGATTGGCGCTGACGATGCCGACGCCACGGGCGCGGCCGGCGTTCTTCGCCGCGTACAGCGCGAGGTCGACCCAGTTCACCGCGCGCTCCCAGTCAAAGGGTCGGTGGTGCGGCGGCAGCGGGAACACCGCGAAGCCGAGCGAGGCGCTGACCGTCAGCTGCTTGCCGCCGTCAAGCGCCAGCGGCTCCAGCTCGACCGCCCGCAACAGCCGCGTCGCCAGCTGGCGAATGCCCATCGCATTGAGTCCGGGGGCGTAGACGAGGAACTCCTCGCCGCCCCAGCGCACCAGCAGGTCGTCCTTGCGCACCTGGGCGGCCAGGCGCCGCGCCACCGCCTGCAGCACCTGGTCGCCGACCGCGTGACCCTGGCCGTCGTTGATGCGCTTGAAGTGGTCGAGGTCGACCAGCAGCAGGCCGCCCTCGAACGGCCGCTCGCCCAGCGCCCCCATCAGCTGCTGGAACGCGCGCCGATTGCCGAGCTGGGTCAAGGGATCGCGCTCCGACAGGGTCTGCAGCTGCTCGCGGCTGCGCTGCAGGCGCTGGTGCGCGGCGCGCGAACCGATCCACAGCAGCAGACCGATCAGCAGGCACAGCCCGACCAGCACGCTGCCCAGCCAGACCAGCCAGCGCAGCACCTGCTGGTTGCGCAGCGTGCGCTCGAGCACCGCGGCGCGCTCGCGTTCGAGCGCCAGGTTCGTCTCCTGGGTGCGCGCTTCCAGGCTCTGGCGCAGCGCCGCCAGCGCGTTGTCGCGCTCGCGCGCATCGGCGCGCTCGGTCAGCTCGCGTTCGGCATGGAAGAAGCGCAGCGCGTCGCGCCACTGGCCGGCCGCCGCCCAGGCGCTGCCGAGGTCGCGCAACTCCTCGGCGCGCTCGCGGTCGGTCAGCGCGCCCGCCGGCAGCAGGCGCTCGGCACGCCGCACCTGCTCGCGCGTGGCGTCGAAGTCGCGCAGCCGGATCAGGCTGACGGCAAGGTTGTGGCGCAGCGACTGCTCGAGCACCGGATCGAGCACCGGTTCGGCCAGGGCCTGCTCGGCGAGCTGGCGCGCCTGCGCCGGTTCGCCGCTGAGCAGGAAGTGATCGCTGAGGTTGTTGCGGGCGATCGCGACCAGACGCGGCGCGCCGCTGGCCAGCGCCAGCGCCGCCTCGAGCGCCTGACGGCGCTGCGCGTACTGACCGGCCCGACGGGCCACCACCGCCTCGGCCAGCCGCACCTGCGCCAGGCGCAAGGGCAGGTTGGCGGCATCGCGCCGCGCCTCCTCGAGCAGCTGGCGGGCGCGATCGCCCTGATCCTGCAGCTGCGCCTGCTGCGCCAGATCGGCCAGCACCAGCGCGGCACGACCGGCGACGCCACTGGCCTGCGCCAACCGCAGCGCGCGCTGCAGCACCTGTTCCGACTGCAGGCGTTCGTCGAGCGCATCGTGCAGGCGGGCGCGCTGCAGCAGGCTGTCGAAGTACAGACCCGGGTCGCAGGCCGGCCGCGGCTGCGGCTCGCAGTCAGCGCGCTGCAGGGCAAGGCCGCGTTCGAGCAGCTCGACGGCCTCGCTGAGCTGCCCGCGCAGGCGCGCGACCCGCGATCGTGCATACAGATCGCCGGCGCTGCCAGCGGCGGCGCCACCATGCACCGCGAGCACGGCGTCGAGATCGCCGGTCAGCAGCAGCAGCTTGGCCTCGGCATGGCGGCGGCGTGCCAGCGCCGCCTCGTCGGCGGCCGGCGGCAGGCTGCGCAACTGCTGCAGCGCCTGGCGCGGCTGCGCCTCGCCGTCCTCGAGCAGGCGCTCGACCTCCGGGCTCGCCAGCAGCGACAGCGGCAGCCAGCAAAGAAGCAGCAGGCAGGCAAGGCGCAGCCGCATCAGTTCACCTCCGGCACGGGGGGCCAGCGGCGCAGATCGAGCTGCGTCTCGGCCTCGTCGCTACCGACCCGGGTCAGGGCGTCGCGCAGGTCCTGCGCGTCGTCGATGCGCGCGCCCACCAGCCCCCAGGCCTGCTGGCGGCCGTGGGACTTCGCCAGGTACATCAGCGCGTCGACGAGGTCGACAGCGCGCTCGACGGCGAAGCGCGCCGCCGACCCCGGCACCGGGAACACCGCGTAGCCGATCGACGCCGTGACCAGGACATTGCGACCGTCGCGCAGCGCGATGGGCGTGCCCGAGACCTCGGCCAGCAGGCGCTGCGCCAGCGCGTCGGCCAGCGCCACGTCGGCGCCGCGCAGGTAGAGCAGGAACTCCTCACCGCCCCAGCGCATCACGCCCAGCGGCTCGCGAACCGCGTTGCGCAGGCGTCCGGCCACGGCCACCAGCACCGCGTCACCACCGGCATGGCCGTAGCGGTCGTTGAGCTGCTTGAAATGGTCGATGTCGATCAGCACCAGCGTGCCTTCGAGCGTCTGCGCGTCGTTGCCGACCAGCTGCTGCAGCCGGCGGCGGTTGCCCAGGCCGGTCAAGGGGTCGATCTCGCTCTGCGCCGCCAGCTCGCGATTGGTCAGCGCCAGCTGCGCATTGGTCTGGCGCAGGCGCTTCGTCAGCAGCCAGAGCAAGGCGGCGAGCGCGGCGGCGCTGGCCAACGCCAGCGCACCGAGCGCGAAGTTCAGGCGCTGCGCGCGGATCTGCTGCTCGCGCAGCGCGTTGCCCTCGCTGAGCAGCTTGCCGTTGCGCTCGCGCTGCGCGGCGTCGAAGCGGGCCTGGGCCTCGCCCAGCGAGCGGCGGCGGTCGACGCGCGACAGGCCGTCGGCCAGCTCGCGGTAGGCGTCGAAGGCCTGCATCGCGCCGGCCAGGTCGCCCGCCTTCTCCAGGTACTCGCCGAGCTCGCGCCAGCCGTCGGCGGCCAGCGTTGTGCCACCGGCCTGCAGCTCCAGCGTGATCGAGCGCTTGACCAGCTCCTTGCCCTCGGCGATGCGACCGAGCAGGATCTTCGCCACGCCGCTGTTGTGCAGCGCCAGGCTGACCGTGCTGCCGTCCTTCATGCGCTCGCCGATGCGCAGCGCCTCCTCGGCCAGCTGCAGCGCCCGCTGCGGCTCGCCACGGCGCAGGTAGCCGTCGCTGAGATTGGCCAGCATCAGACCGATGTTGCGCTGCTCGCCGTCGCGCCGCGCGTGCACCAGCGCGCGCTCCAGCATCTGCATCGACTCGACCTCGCGGCCGGCGTTCTGCAGCACGATGGCATGCAGGTTCAGGGCCCGCGAGCGGTCGGCGTCCGGGGTGTCGGCGCCCAGCAGCCGGTTCATCTCATCGACCGATTCCAGCGCGCGCTCGTTCTGGCCGAGCCGCGATTGCGTGTAGGCGAGGTCGTACAGCGCGTCGGCGCGGCGCCAGTCGGAGCCGCTGGCCTGGGCCAGCGTCAGCGCCTCGAGGTGCTGCACCAGCGCGTCCTCAAGCTCGCCCGATTCGGCCAGCACATTGCCCCACAGCGCCGCCGCGCGCAGGCGCCACAGCACCGGCAGCTTGTCCAGCTGGGCCGGCGCCTGCCAGGCCTCGCGGGCCTCGCGATAGCGGCCGTCGGCAAAGAAGGCGCGCACGCGCAGCAGCAGGCGCGCCAGCTCGGCGCTCGGACGCTCGGAGGCCGCCGCCGCCTGCTCCCAGAGTGTCCAGGCCGCCTGCAACTTCGGCAGCGGGTCCTGGCGCTGCAAGCTGATCTCGCTGACGCCCAGCAGGTACAACTGCTCCAGGGCCTCGGCCGAGCCGGGCTGCGGCTGCATCGCACGCAGGCTCTGCAGACGGGCCGCGTTCTGGCTCGAGGGCAGGCGCTCCACGCGCTCGAGCTCGGGCCGCAGCGCCGGCTGCGCCGCCAGCGGCGGGGAATACCCCAGCCACAGGCCGAGCAGGAGCAAGCCGCAGGCCGGGACGCGCATGCTCAGGCCCCCGCGCCGGTGGCGCCGACGGCCGCGGCGCCCTGGCAGGGCTGGGTCCAAGGCATCACGGCGGGTTCATCCTGTTCGGGCGTGCATGGGCGGTGCCGGTTTATACGCAATGCCCCAGGGCCGGGGCATGGGCGCTTGCCCTCAAGTCGCTCATCCATCTGCGGCAGCCTGCACGCTGGCCGCCAGCCGCGGCAGCAGGGCGGCGGGCAGATCATGGCCCCAGCCCTCGATGAGCTCGAAGCGGGCCTGCGGCAGGCAGCTCGCCAGCTGGCGGCCATGCGCCGGCGGCAGCATCGGGTCGGCGCTGCCGTGGACGATCGAGATCGGCAGCCCGCTGCGGCCCAGGGCCCGCAGCCGCGCGCTGCGATCGCCATCGTGGGCGATGGCGAGCAGCTGGCGCAGCGTCGCCTGCGGCCGCCAGGCGCGGTCGGCGCTGGCCTCGACCTTGGCGCGCAGCGCCTCGGCCGGCGTCGCGTAGTCCGGACCGGCCAGCGCGTAATAGAGCTGGGTGTAGTGATCCAGCGCCTCGATGCGGCTGCGCGGGCGCTTCAGCATCAGCCGGCGCAGCTTCGGCGACGGCAGCGGCAGCCCGCGCGCGCCGCTGCTGGTCATCCACAGATGCAGGCGGCTGAGGCGCTGCGGGTAGCGCCAGGCCAGGTGCTGCGCCACCATGCCGCCCATCGACACGCCGAGCACCTGGGCGCGATCGACACCGAGCTGACCGAGCAGGCCGGCGGCGTCGTCGGCCAGCTGCGCCAGCGTGTATGGCGGGCGCAACGGCAGGCCGACGCCGAAGCGCAGCGCCGCCCACAGCAGCGGCGGCGTCGGCAGGTGGTCCTGCGGCGTCGAGCGGCCGATGTCGCGGTGGTCGTAGCGGATGACCTGGAAGCCCCGCGCCGTCCACAGATCGATCAGCGCCTGCGGCCAGGCGATCAGCTGCAGGCCCAGGCCCATGATGAGCAGCAGCGGCTCGCCGTCGCGCGGGCCCTCGTCGACGACGGCGAGCTCCTGGTCGCCGACGCGCAGCCGGTGCTCGTTCATCCAGCGCCGCCTTCGCCAGGCCGCCCCAAGATGGCGGCAGGCCCCTCGGGTGGGCTGAGGCGCGGCCGAGCGAGGCCCCCGCGGGCCTCGCGACGCGCAACGAAGGCTGGGGCGCGTCCAGCGCGCCACAGCGGCGAGGCCGCTTCGGCGGCCGCAGCTTGGGGGCTCACCGGTACAGCCAGCGCAGGGCGGTCGGCGGCGCGAAGCGCTTCCAAGCCTGGTCGGGCTGGGCCAGCCGGTCGGCAATGGCGTAGATCGCCAGCGGGTTCAGGCCCAGGCCGATATGGCTGGACGGTAGCTCGATGTTCTCGGCCTGCGGCGCCGGCGGGTTGACGCTGCACTGCCAGGCGACGACGCCGTCGCTGCGCGAGTAGATGCTGGTACATGGCAAGGGCGGCGGCTCGCGCAGCGGCGCCAGCTGCTCCTCATCGTGGCTGTCCTGGCCGCTGACGAGCTCGAAGAACTTCCAGGCGTGGGTGGCGCGCGGGTGGCCGGTGAACGGCGTGCCCAGCGTCACCACCGAGCGGACCAGCTCGGGCACGCGCTTGGCGACCTCGCGCGCATACAGACCGCCCAGGCTCCAGCCGACCAGGCTGACGCGACGGTGATAGCGGGCATAGGTGGCACGGACGTCGGCCTCGCACTGCTCGAGCACGCCGGGCCGGGGCCCGAAGTTCAGGCCCTGGCCCCAGGGCTGGGACAGATGGCCGAGGCGATCCAGCAGGGCGCGCAGCGGCGCCGTGCTGAGGTCGCTGGCACCGAGGCCGGGGAACACCAGCACCGGGTGGGTGTCACCGCGGGGCGCGTGGCGCAGCAGCGGCAGCGCCGCGCCAAGCATCGCCAGCTCCCAGGGCGCTCGGGCCTAGAGCAGCAGCAGCAGCGCGTGCGGCGGATCGAGCCAGTCGGAGTCGGCGGCCAGGCGGCGAGAGCGGGAAACCATCGCACCGACTGTAATCAGTCGGCGGCGGCGAGCTCGATGAAGTCGTCGTAGGCAGCGCGCACTTGTGCCGCCAACGCGTCGATATCGGGCAGCGCCTCGCCGCAGGCGATCAGCCCGACCTCGAGCTGCTTCTCGTAGGTCTGCACGGTGATGTTCAGCGCAATGCCGTGGACGACGATGCTGGCCGGCGCGTTGCTCAGCATGCGCGCACCGGCCAGGTAGAGCGGCACGGTCGGCCCCGGCACGTTGGAGATCACCAGGTTGACCAGCGGCGGAATGCGGCCGGCGACGCCGCCCCAGGCCCGCGCCGCGGTCGACAGCAGCCAGGGCAGACCGATCGACGGGAAATCGGTCGGCATCAGGCTCTTCAGGGCCCCGAGGGAGCCCTTCATGTGGCTGCTGGCGGCACGGATGTGCGCGAAGCGCTTCTTCGGATCGGCGATGTGCGTGCCCAGCGACAGGCTGCTCATCGTCACCTGGTTGCCGCTGCTGGCATCGCCGGCCTCGCGCATCGACACCGGCACGGCGGCGATCAGCGGCTTTCGCGCCGGCAGCTCGCCCTGGCTCTTCAGGTACTCGCGCAGCGCGCTGCTGCACAGGAACAGCACGGCGTCGTTGAGGCTGGCGCCGAGCGCCTTGCGCGCCGCCTGCAGCGCCGGCAACGGCAGGCTCAGCGAGGCGAAGCTGCGCGTCGCGCTGACCGGCTCGTTGAAGCGGGTGCGCGGCGCCAGGTTCAGCATCGCGTGGCGGCTGCGCGGGGCATCGTCGCCCTTCAGACGCGCGAACACCGCCTTGGCGGTGCGCACCAGGCTGCCGCCGGCGGCGCTGCCGGCAACCTGGGTCAGCGTGCCGGCCGACGCCGGCAGCGAGCGCGCCAGGTCGACGAACTGCCGCGCCTGCTCGCTCAGCGCGAGCCGCCACTGGTCCACCGTGCCCATCGCCGGTTGCGCCCGGCGGCGCTTGGCACCGGGCGCCGGCAGCTCGCGCGGCTCCGGCGTCAGGTCGAGCAGCACCTGGGCCAGCGCCACCGCGGCCTGGCCGTCGACCGCCGCATGGTGCAGCTGGGTGTAGAGCGCGACGCGGCGGCGGCCGTTGTCACCGTTCGCCAGGTCCTCGAAGACATGGAACTTCCACAGCGGCCGGTCGCGCGGCAGCAGCTCGACATGCAGGCGCGCGACCTCGGCCTGCAACGCCGCCAGACCGGCGCCTGGTTCGAGCGCATGCGAAACCACGTGCACCCGCAGGTCAGGCTGCGCGTCGGTCCAGACCGGGTTGACGAGGTTCAGCGGCAGCTCGGCGAGCTGGCGGCGCAGCGCCGGCGCATACGGCAGGCGGTTCTGCAGGTGCTTGCGCAGCGCGTTGACCCAGCGGCCGCGGAATCCCTGCGGCAGCTCGAACAGATGCAGAGCGCCGACATGCATCGGCATCTCCGGCGTTTCCAGGTGCAGGAACAGGGCGTCGAGTCCGGGCACTTGTTTCACGAGGGGCGCTCCTTGTGCGGCCGCCCCAGTGTAGGCAGCGCCGACGACCCGGCTGCGGCACACTGCGCCGCCATGGAGCTGCAGATTGCCAAGCGCTACCCGGTCGCCGCCTCGGTCGAGCAGGCCTGGACGGTGCTCGCCGACGTGCGCGCCGTCGCCGCCTGCATGCCCGGCGCACAGATCAGCGAACAGCTTGATGACGCCCGCTACGCCGGTCGGCTGAAGGCTCGCGTCGGCCCGGCGGCGCTGCAGTTCGACGGCGAGATCGAGCTGGAGGCGGTCGACGCCGTGGCGCACCGCATCGCGCTGACCGGCAAGGGCAAGGACGCGACATCGGCCGCCAGCCTCAGCCTCAGCGCGCAGCTGGACGCGACCCCCGAGGGCTGCGTGCTGGTCGGCTCGGCCCTGGTGCGCGTCAGCGGCAAGCTGGCGCAGATCGGCAACCGCCTGCTGGTCCCGGCCAGCGACGCGCTGCTGGCGCAGTTCGCGCAGAACTTTTCGACCGCCGCCGCCGCGCGGGCGGCAGCCCCGGCCCTGGCCGGCGGCGCGCTCAGCGCCGAGCCGCCGCTGCCAGCACCGCATGAGCTCAGCGCCGCCGACCTGCTCTGGCGCATGCTCAAGGCCTGGTGGGCCGGACTGTGGGGGAAGCGCTGATGCAGAGCCTGGACCAGGGCGTGATCCGCACCGCGATCGCCTGGCTGGACCGTGGCCATCGCGCCACGCTGGTCACGGTGCTGCGCACCTGGGGCTCGTCGCCGCGGCCGCCGGGCTCGCTGATGGTGATCCGCGACGACGGCCAGGTCGACGGCAGCGTCAGCGGCGGCTGCATCGAGGACGACCTGATCGCCCGCGTGCGTCGCGGCGAACTGGCACGCCAGCTGCCGCAGATCGCGCTCTATGGCGCTTCGGCCGAGGAGGCGCAGCGCTTCGGCCTGCCCTGTGGCGGCACGGTGCAGATCGCACTCGAGCCGCTGGGCCCGCAATCCGCCCTGCTCGAGCTGCTGGCGCGGCTCGACGGCCACCAGCTGGTGGCGCGCCGCCTCGATCTCGCCACCGGCCTGGTGACGCTGGAGGCGGCCGCGGCCGGCGACACGGTGCGCCACGACGAGAGCGCGCAGCAGCTGACCACCGTGCATGGGCCGGCGCTGCGCCTGCTGCTGATCGGTGGCGGCCAGCTCAGCCGCCTGCTGGCGCAGATGGCGCTGCCGCTGGGCTACCAGGTCACGGTCTGCGAGCCGCGGGCCGAGTACCACGAGGGCTGGGACCGTCTCGACGGCGTGCTGCTGTCGACGGCGATGCCCGACGACCTCGTGCTGGCGATGCACCTGGACGCGAACAGCGCCGTCGTCGCGCTGACCCACGACCCCAAGCTCGACGACCTCGCCCTGATCGAGGCGCTGCGCACGCCGGCCTTCTACGTCGGCTGCCTGGGTTCGCGGCGCAACAACGAGGCGCGCCGCGAACGCCTGCGCACGCATTTCGGCCTGCAGCCGGACGAGCTGGCGCGGCTGCGCGGCCCGATCGGCCTGAACCTGCGTGCGCTGACGCCGGCGGAGATCGCGCTGTCGGTGCTCGCCGAGCTCACCGCGCTGCGCCGCGGCGCCGACCTGGACCGCGCGCTGAACGACTGGAGCGGTTCGAACAGCGCATGCCAGCTCGCCTGAAGCGCCGCACCGCGGCCTGGCTGGCCGCCGCCCTGCTCGCCGGCTGCGCCGCGCCGCCGCCTGAGAGTGCCGACGCCGAGCTGCGGCGCTGGATGCACGAAGCCGGTGCGGTCGGCCTGGGCATCGCGGTGCTGGAGCGCGGCCAGGTCATCCACCTGGCCAGCCATGGCCTGCGCAACGCCCAGCGACCCGAGCCGCTGGACCCCGACACGGTGATGTACGCCGCCTCGCTGACCAAGACGGTGTTCGCGCTGCTCGTGCTGCAGCTGGTCGACGAGGGCCGGCTGCAGCTCGACACGCCGCTGCCCCAGCTGCTGCCGCAGGCCCTGCCTGCCTACCGCGACTACGCCGACCTGGCCGACGACCCGCGCTGGCAGCGGCTCACGCCACGCCTGTTGCTGGCCCATGGCAGCGGCTTCCTGAACTTCCGCTGGCTCGATGACGAGCCCAAGAAGCTGCGCTTCCATGCCGACCCGGGCAGCGGCTACCACTACTCGGGCGAGGGCATCCAGCTGCTGCAGTTCGTGCTCGAGCAGGGCCTGGGCCTGGACGTCGAGGCCGAGCTGCAGCGACGCTTCTTCACCCCGCTGGGCCTGAGCCGCACCGGCATGCGCTGGAACCCGGACTGGGCCGCCAACGCCGCCGACGGCCATGCGAACGATGGCCGCATCCGACCGCACGCGCGGCGCCAGAGCGTGCGCGCCGCCGGCAGCATGGACAGCAGCCTGCGCGACCAGGCCAGGCTGTGGGCGGCGGTCGCCGACGGCTGGGGCCTGAGCGCGGCGGGCCGCGCCGCGCTGCTGGCGCCGCAGCTGCCGATCCGCGCCAAGCACCAGTTCCCGACCTTCGGCCAGCCCGAGGACCCGGCGCTGGCGGCGCTGGGCTTCGCCGCCGGCCTCGGCCTGGTGCGCCTGGACAACGGCGACGGCATCGTCTGGTTCAAGGGCGGCCACGACGACTTCACCGGCAACCAGCTGGTCTGCCATCAGGGGCGCCGGCGCTGCGTGCTGCTGATGGCCAACGATGTCCGCGCCGAGGCCCTGTTCCCGCGCCTCGTCGAGCGCTGGCTGGGCCCGACGAGGCTGCCCTGGGCCTGGGAGTACCGGGATTGGCGGGCAGCTCCTTGAGGCGGCGCGATCTGCTGGCACCGCTGCTGGCCGGCGCCGCGCTGCCGGCCGCGGCGACCCCCGGCGAGCGCCTGCTGCGCGTGGCCACCGACGTGCCCGAGGTCGGCTTCGACCCGCCGCGCGTCTCCGACCGCACCTCGGTGACGGTCAACGCGCATATCTTCGAGAGCCTGCTCACCTACGACCCGCTGGCCCGGCCGGCGCTGCTGGTGCCGCAGACCGCGGCGTCACTGCCCGAGGTCAGCGACGAGCACACCCGCTTCGTCTTCACGCTGCGTCCCGGCATCCGCTTCGCCGACGACCCGGTGTTCCAGGGCAGGCCGCGCGAGCTCGTTGCCGCCGATTACGCCTACAGCCTGAAGCGCTACTTCGATCCGCGCATCGCCAGCGAGCACCTGCACCTGCTCGAGGGTCCGCAGATCCTCGGCCTGCATGCGCTGCGCCAGCGCGCGCTCGCGGCCAAGACCGGGCTGGACTACGACGCCCCGGTCGACGGCCTGCGCGTGCACGGTCGCTACCGGCTGGAGATCCGCCTGGCGCGGCCCGATCCACGCTTTCTGCAGCTGTTCGCGATCCCCGGGCTGACCGGCGCGGTCGCGCGCGAGGTCGTCGAGCATTACGGCGACGCGATCGCCGCGCACCCGGTGGGCACCGGGCCGTTCCGGCTCGCCGACTGGCGACGCGGCTCGCGCGTGCGCCTGGTGCGCAACGAGCAGTTCCGCGAGCAGCGTTACACGGCGCAGCCGGCCGCCGACGATGCCGACGGCCAGGCGCTGCTGCGCCGCCTGCAGGGCCGCCGGCTGCCGATGCTCGACGCGGTCGAGCTCGCCATCGTGCTCGAGGACCAGCCGCGCTGGCTGGCCTTCAGCGGCGGCGAGCTCGACGCGCTGGAGATGCCGCAGACGCTGGCGCCGGCGGTGATGCCGGGCGGCCGGCTGGCGCCGCACCTGGCCCGACGCGGCGTGCAGGCGCGCGCGACGGTCGACACCTCGGTCCGCCACACTTTCTTCAACTGCGCCGACGCCGACATCGGCGGCGACAGCCCGGAACGGGTGGCGCTGCGCCGCGCCATCAGCCTGGCCTACGACAACGCCGAAGAGCTGCGCTCGGTGTTCAAGAACCAGGGCGTGCTGGCGCAGTCGATGGTGGTGCCCGGTGTGGTCGGCCACGACGCGGGGCTCCGCAGCCCGGCCGGCAGCGGCGATGTCGCCGCCGCCAAGGCCCTGCTCGACGTCTGGGGCTATCGCGACCGCGACGGCGACGGCTTTCGCGAGCATCCCGACGGCCGGCCGCTGAGACTGCGCCTGGCCGGTCTCAGCGACGCCCGCCAGCGCGCGCTCAACGAGCACTGGCTCAAGCAGATGCGCGCGATCGGCCTGCGCATCACGTTCGAGACCGGCATGTTCGGCGAGCTGGCGAAGAACTCGCTGGCCGGTCGGCTGCAGATGTGGAGTTTTGCCTGGAGCACGCAGCAGCCCGACGGCGACTTCTTCCTCGGGCTGGCCTACGGCCCGAACGCCGGCCAGAGCAACGACTCACGCTTCAGCCTGCCGGCATACGACCGTCTCTACGAACGCCAGCGCGCGCTGGCCGACGGCCCCGAGCGCCTGGCGCTGATGCGCGAGGCGCAGCGGCTGCTGATCGCCTACGCCCCGCTGCTGCCGCACAGCCATGCGTTGCGCGTCGACCTGACGCAGCCGCAGGTGATCGGCTACCGCCGCCATGTGTTCACGCGCGACTGGTGGCGGCACACCGCGATCGACTAGGGTCCGGTCAGGGCGAGCGGCGCAGCGCCGCGTCGCCGACGAAGGGATTGCTGCGCCGTTCGGCGCCGAAGCTGCTCTCCGGGCCGTGCCCGGGGATGAACACGGTGGCGTCGCCGAAGGGCCAGAGCCGCTCGGTGATCGACGCGACCAGCTGCTCGAAATTGCCCTGCGGGAAATCGGTGCGGCCGATCGAGCCGGCGAACAGCACGTCGCCGACAAAGGCGCGGTTGGCGCTCGCGCTGTGGAACACGACATGGCCGGGCGTGTGGCCGGGGCAATGGCGCACGCTGAGGGTCTCCATGCCGAGCTGCACGGTGTCGCCGTCGTGCAGCCAGCGCGTCGGCGTGAAGCTCTCGGCCGGCGGGAAGCCGAACATCTTGCTCTGCTGCGGCAGGCCGTCGATCCAGAACTGGTCGCCGGGGTGCGGACCGACGATCGGCAGGCCCTGCTCGCGCGCCAGCTGGCCGGTGGCGCCGGCGTGGTCGATGTGCGCGTGCGTCAGCAGGATCGTCACCAGCTTGAGGCCATGGCGGCGCACCGCCTCGAGCAGGCGCGGGATCTCGCCGCCCGGATCGACCAAGGCCGCCTCCTTGGTGACGTCGCACCAGATCAGCGAGCAGTTCTGCTGGAAGGCGGTGACCGGCAGGATTTCGTAGCGCAGCATGGATCAGGGGAATCGAGCAGGGGAAAGTCCGATTGTCCAGGGCCCTAGGCCGCTGTCGCCAAAGCCCGTGGACGGCCGACACTTCGGCCATGGCCGAAGCCGCCCCCGTCAAGCTCGCGCCGCTCAGCACCGTGCAGCACCGCGTGCGCCTGGGCGGGCCATTGCCCTTCGGCATCCGCGACGCCGAGGGCCGGCTGCTGCTGGCGCGTGGCCAGGTCATCGCCACCGAGGAGCAGTTGCAGGCGCTGCTCGAGCGCGGCTCGATGGTCGACCTGTCCGAGGTCAAGGCCAGCCAGCGCGACGTGCGCGCGGCGCGCGCCGACGAGCTGCCGGAGCTGTGGCGCGACTCGGTCGACCAGGCCGGTCGCATGCTGCGCGCCAGCGTGCATGCCGACTTCCTGCGCGCGCTCAACGAGGTCTCGGCACCGATCCTGCACCTGGTCGAGCGCGACCCGGATCTGGCGATCTTCCAGGTGCTGCGCCAGGAGGGCATGCCGGAGAACCAGTACGGCGTGCAGCACGGCGTGCACGCGGCGATCACCGCGCTGCTCGCCGCCAAGCGCCTCGGCGCGTCGCCCGACGAGAGCCTGCGCGCGTTCCGCGCCGCGCTGACGATGAACCTCGCCGTGCTCGACCTGCAGGGCCGGCTCGCGCACCAGCTGTTCCCGCTGAACCCGCGGCAGAAGCGCGCGATCGAGGAGCATCCGCTGAAGAGCCGCGAGCTGCTCGAGGGCCACCGCATCCAGGATCAGGACTGGCTGCGCGCCGTCGCCGAGCACCACGAGCGGCCCGACGGCCAGGGCTATCCGCGCGGCAGCAGCGAGCCGTCACCGCTGTCGCAGCTGATCGCCGCCGCCGACGTCTACACCGCCAAGCTCAGCACCCGTGCCAGCCGGGGCCCGCTGCCGGCCGACCGCGCGGTGCGCGACTTCTTCCTTGCCAACAAGACGCAGCCGGCGGCGGCGGCCATCCTCAAGGAGTTCGGCGTGTTCCCGCCGGGCACCCTGGTGCGCCTGACCAATGGCGAGACCGCGGTGGTGGTGCGGCGCGGCCCCGCCGGCAACACGCCGATCGCTGCGACCCTGGTCAACAAGGCCGGCGAGCCGCTGATGAACCCGGCGCGCCGCGACACCGCCAAGCCGGAGCACGCGATCCAGGCGGTGCTCGATGCCAAGTCGCTGCGCGTGCGCCTGGCACCGGAGAAGCTGGTGCTGATCGGCGGCCCGAGCGCTAGCGGCTGACGCCGTCGATCAGCCGGCACAGCCGGCCGCGCAGGCCGAACAGCAGCGCGGCGACGACCACGCTGCCCAGGCCGAGCTGCGTGAACAACAGCGCATACGCAGGGTTCGACGTCAGCGGTGAGCCATCGGCCGGCTGCGCGACCAGGCCGGAGAAGTCGGCGGCGAACAAGGAGGCCAGGCCGGTGACCAGCATCCAGCTGCCCATCATCAGGCCCTGGTGCTGGCGCGGCGCGAGGCGGCCGATCATCGCGTAGCCGATCGGCGAGATCAGCAGCTCGCCGAGCGACTGCAGCACATAGCTCAGGCCCAGCCAGGCGAAGGCGACGCGGCCGTCGGCGGCGGCGAACTGGATACCCAGCGGCAGCGCCAGGAAGCCGAGCCCCATCAGCAGCAGCGCCGCCGCGAACTGCTGCGGGATGTCGACCGGCCAGCCGCGCTCACGAAGCTGCGCGAACCAGGCGGCGAGCAGCGGCCCGCCGATGACGATGACCACGGTGTTGATGTTCTGCACCCAGGCCGGCGCGATGCGCAGCCCGGCCAGTTCCATGCGCACATTGCCGACCGCGAACAGCTGCAGGCCGCTGGGCGCCATCTGATAGAGCGACCAGAACACCAGCGAACCCAGCGTCAGCACCAGGAAGGCCCACATGCGCCGGCGTTCGATTTCGACCGGGTGGCGGATCGTCAGCACCAGCAGCAACAGCGCCACCGCGGCGCAGAACGCCTTCATGCCCAGTGAGGTCTCGCCCGGGTGGTGCAGCAGGTACCAGAGCGCCGGCACCAGCGCGACGATGACGGCCATGCCGGCGGCGAAGCGCAGCCGGAACTGCGCGGCGCTGACCGCCAGCAGCGGCGTGTCGCGGTCGGCGAGCACCTTCCAGAAGGCCAGCGAGAGCAGGATGGCCAGCGCATTGCCGATCGTCGCGAACCAGAACATCTCGGCGTGGCGCATCTCGTTCTGGAAGTGCCCGGTGACCGCGAAGCCGATGAAGAAGCCCACGTTCATGCCGGCGTAATTCCACAGGAACGCGGCCTCGCGACGGTCGTCCTCGGGCGCGAAGCGTTGCGTCAGCATCATGTTCAGGCAGGTCACGTTCAGGCCGCTGCCAGTGAGGAACAAGGCCAGGCCCCAGAGCATCGGCTCGACGCCACCGCCGGCGATGCTGGCGCAGCCGATGACCTGCAGCACCATGCCGACGACGAAGAGGTTGCGGTTGCTCATCAGGCGGCCGCCCATGTAGCCGCCGAACAGGTGCAGACCGTAGTTGAAGGCGCCGAACACGCCCATGATGGCGGTGGCCTGCTCGACCGGCAGCTTCAGCTGCTGCGTCGCGTACAGCACCAGGCTGGCATAGAGCACGGCGAAGCCGAGCGTGGAAAACATCTGCACGAAGAACAGCACGGCGGAGCCGGGCGGGATGCGGGCCAGCAGGGAGGGAGCGGGAGCGGTCATGCCCGCATTCTCGGCAGTCGGGCGCCGTCTCAGTCCAGAGCCCGCCTGACCACGGGCCGCTGCGGCTTGCGCCTGGCGACCTCGACGAAGCCCTCGCGGTCGAACAGGGACTTGCTGCCGAACCACAGGCTGGCGTCATCGGCGGAGCGCTGCGGCCGGTCGACCGGATACGCCTCGAGCAACTTGGCGCCCTGCGCCTTGGCGTAGGCGATCGCCGCTTTCAGCATCGCCCTGGCCAGGCCCTGGCCGCGATGCGCCGCCGGCACCACGAAGCAGAGCACCGACCACACCGGCTTGTCGTCGACCGGCTTCATCACCGGCGAGCGCCGCAGCTTGGCGAAGTCCTCGCGCGGGCCCAGCGCGATCCAGGCCACCGGCTCGCCTTCGCGGTAGCCGATCAGCCCCGGCGGCCGGCCCGCGTCGACCAGGGCCTTGAGGGCGGCATGGTTCGCCGCCGCGGCCTGCGTGCCGCTTTGCCGGTAGTACATGCACCAGCAGCTGCGCGCCACGGAGCAGCCGCGGGCGGCGAACAGGCGTTCGAGATCCGCCCAGCGCTCGGGCGTCAGGCTGTGGACTTGCAGCGTCATGGTGGGTTCACGATGCGACCCCGGGTCGCGACAATATGCCGCATGACGCACGGTCATCGCCATCCCTGATGGCCCAGCAGCTGCAGTTGCTGAAGCTGGTCGCCAGCCACATCAAGGTGGGGGCGCCGCTGCCCTTCAATGTGCGCGACGAACACGGCCATCTGCTGCTCGCCGCCGGGCAGGTCATCCATGGCGACGCGCAGCTGCAGGCGCTGCTGAGCCGCGGCATCCACGCCGATGTCGAGGAGATCAAGGCGCTGGCTGCCGGGCGCAAGGTCGAGCCGCAGCCGCCGACCCTGTTCGCGCGCTGGACACGCAGCTTCTGGAACCTGGACGCGCTGTCGCGGATGCCGCCCGTCAGCGCGGACTTTCTGCCCGCCCTCGAGGAGCTCGGCAACAACCTGCAGGCGCTGGTGCGCCAGGAACCCGACGTCGCGATCTACCAGATGCTGCGCCAGGAGCCGCATCACCTGCGCATGTACGGCCTCACGCACACGGTGTTCGCCGCCGCGCTCTGCCTGCTCATCAGCACCCGCCTGCAATGGAGCGAGGCGGCGCAACGCTCGCTGCTGATGGCGGCGCTGACGATGAACCTGTCGGTGCTCGAGCTGCAGGCGCGCTACGCGGTCTACGGCCGGCTGACCGCCGACCTGCGCGACGAACTGCAGCGCCATCCCGACGACGCGGTGGCGCGCCTGCGCAGCGCCGGCGTGCAGGACGAGGACTGGCTGCGCACCGTCGCCGAGCACCATGAGCATGTCGACGGCCAGGGCTATCCGCGCGGGCTGACGGCGGTGTCCGAGCCGGCGCAGCTGCTGCGCCTGGTCGACGTGTTCCTGGCCAAGATCAGCCGCCGCGAGGGCCGGCCGGCGATCGATGTGCGCGAGGCGGAGCGCCATGCCTATGGCGAGTGGCCGGGCAGCCAGCTGGTCGCGGCCCTGGTCAAGGAGATCGGCATCTACCCGCCGGGCGAGCTGGTCTGCCTGGCCAGTGGCGAGCGCGCGGTGGTGGCGCGGCGCGGCGCCAGCATGCAGACGCCGCTGGCGATGGCGCTGACCGACAAGCGCGGCATCCCCACGCATCAGGCGATGCGCCGCGACTGCGCGCAGCGCGAGTTCGCGATCACTGGCATCGAGCCCGACAAGGCGCTGGTGGCACGGCTGCCGATGGAACGCGTCTATGGCCTGCTGACCTGACCTAAGCTCGCACCATGAGTCCGTTCTTCGGCATCGCCGACTACCCCGCCTTCGTCATCGCGATCTGGATCTTCCTGCTGATCCCGGGCCCCGGCAATCTGGTGCTGATCGGATCGACCGGCAAGGGCGGCGTGCGCGGCGGCATCGCCGCCAGCTTCGGCGTCATCGCCGGCGACCAGCTCCTGATGTGGAGCGCGGTGGCCGGCGTCGCCGCGGTGCTGCAGGCGGCGCCGCGGCTGTTCATCGCCGTGCAGTGGCTGGGCGCCGCCTACCTGGTCTGGCTCGGCATCCGCATGCTGCGCGCACGGCCCGGCTCGGGGCCGGTGCTGGAGGTGCGGCCGACGCAGTTCTTCCGCCAGGCGCTGCTGATCACGCTGCTGAACCCGAAGGCCATCGTGTTCTACATGGCGTTCTTCCCGCAGTTCGTCGATCCGCGGCAGCATCAGGGCCTGCTCACCTTCGGCCTGATGGCGGCGACGGTGGCGGTGATCACGCTGAGCTATTGCGCGATCGCGATCGCCATCACCCGGCTCGCCGCCGAACGCCTGCGCGCCAGCCCGCGCGCCGGCGCCTGGCTCGAGCGCGTGGCCGGCGGCCTGCTGCTCGGCTTCGGCATCAAGCTGGCCGTCGGCCGCTAGGCGCTGCTAAGCCGGCGCGCGCACGCCCCAGTGATGCGCGAGGCGAGCGAACTCGCCACTGCGCAGCAGGGCCTCGAAGCCTTCGTCGTAGCGCTGGCGCAGCAACTGCCCGCGCGGAGTGCGCGGGAACGCGAAGTGGCCGCGCATCAGCTCCAGCGGCGGACCGACCCGCCCCAGCAGGCCCGCCAGTCCGAGTTGCTCGAGCACCGGCTGGGTGTTGCGCTCGTTGGTCGCGAACAGCTCGAGGCGCTCGAGCTTCAGCATCAGCAGACCGCGGCTGACGTCGGTGACCAGGGTCAGGCGCTTCATGTAGGGACGCATGGCCTCGAAGCCGGCGCCATAGGCCCAGCCCTTGACGGCGCCAACCTCCAGCTCGGCGAGCCGGGGGAACTGCCCGTCCCAGCGTGACGCACCGCCGCGCCGCGCGTAGAACACCATCTCGTCCTCGTAGAAAGGGCGCTGGCTGAACAGGAAGCGCGGCTCCCGCGCCGGCGTGCGGTAGGGACCGACCAGCACATCGGCGTCGCCTTGCTCGACCTCCAGCTGCGCGCGGGGATACGGCATGAAGAGCAGGCGCACGCTGTCGCCAAAGATGCGCCGCAGCAGGTCGACCGCGAGCCCGCGGGCGCCCGTCAGCTCCGGCTCGTAGATGCGGGCGAAGGTGGTGCCGACGGCCTCCAGCTCCTGCTGCGCCGACGCGCCCGCACCGACGCCGAGGGCGAGCGCGGCGAGCAGGCGTCGCCGTGCCGGCGACGTCGCGATGGCAGGCATGGCATCCATCGGGCCCTCCGCGGCCGCTGCTGCGGCATGCCGGACCATCATGCCGCGGCGCGCCAGACCCGCAAGTGGCGTCGCCGTCGTCGGCGCTTTCACCGCCTCCGTCGGCCGCAGCCCCGATTCGTCGGATCGGCGGCGGGAATCGTCACGCCCTCAGGGCACACTCGCGCGCCGCCGCGCCGTCAGAGATCCACCCTGCCCACCAGGGCCCTCAGCTACCTCATGCAGCGCACCCGGCGCGGCGGCACCCCGATCCCGTTTCGTCGACATGGTTTTCGCACGATCGTGCTAATCTGCGCCCCATGCAAGAGACCAAGACCGAGCGCAGCGGCCTGACGCTGGCCGCCATCGTCGACGCCGCGCTGGACCAGGCGCTCGCCGAAGGGCTGGAGTCGCTGAGCCTCGGCGAACTGGCGAAGCGCCTGCAACTGAGCAAGAGCGGCGTGTTCTCGCGCGTCGGCTCGCGCGAGGCGCTGCAGGTGGCGGTGATCCAGGAGTACGACCGCCGCTTCCTGCAGGACGTGTTCACGCCGGCGATGCGCGAGCCGCGCGGCCTGCCCCGGCTCAACGCCATCATGCAGCTGTGGCTGCGCCGCGCCACCGACGCCGCGCGCGGCAAGGGCTGCCTCTACATCGCCGGCAGCTTCGAGTACGACGACCGCGAAGGCCCGGTGCGCGAGCAGCTGCTCGACGGCGTTCGCCGCTGGCGCACCGCGTTGCGGCGCTGCGTGCTGCAGGCCATCGAGGCCGGCCAGCTGCGCGCCGACCTCGACCCGGAGCAGATCGTGTTCGAGATGGACGCGCTGTTCACCGGACTGCTGCGCGACACCCGCTTCCTGCGCGACCCCGGCGCCGGCGCCCGCACCTGGGCGAGCTGGCAGCGCCTGCTCGCCGCCAGCCAGCCCTGAACCCGACGATGCGCAAGCCATCGCCTTCGCTTGCCCTGTTTTCGCACGATCGTGCGACAAGGAGATCGAGATGAACCCCGTGACGCCCAATCCCGCCGCCGCCTTCTTCGCCTCGCCGCCGGCGCGGGCGGTCGCCGCGCTGCTTCGCCAACTCGACCGGCTGTCGCCGCAGGCCGGCACGCGGCTGGCGCTGCGCCTGTTCCTGACGCCGCTGCCGACGAAGCGCCGGGCGCGCAGCCGGCCGGTGCCCGCCGGTTGGCGCGTCGAGCCGCTGCCGTTCGAAGGCAGCCATGTCGCCGTCTGGCGTCGCGTCGACGCCATCGAGGGCGCGCCGCAGGCGCTGCTGGTGCACGGCTGGGGCGGCGATGCCCAGCAGATGCTGGCGCTGGCGCAGGCACTGCATGCCGACGGCATCGAGCCGCTGCTCGTCGACCTGCCCGCGCACGGCCATGCCGGCGGCTGGCGCAGCAATCTCGTGCAATGGACGCGGGCGCTGTTCGCGCTGAGCAGCCGTCACGGACCCTGGCAGGCGGTGATCGGGCATTCGCTGGGCGCGCGGGCGCTGGCCCATGCGCTGGCGCGCGGTCTGCCGGCAGAGCGCGCGGTGCTGATTGCGGCGGCGCCGCCACCCCGCCAGTTCCTGGGCTGGTTTGCCGCCGCGGTGGGGCTGGGCGACGGCCTGGCCGAGCGCATGGCGACGCGCATCGAGGACCGCGAGGGGGTGGCGATGCAGCGCTTCGAGCCCGAGTGGATCGGCGCCCGCCTGCGACAGCCGACGCTGCTGGTGCATGACGGCGGCGATCGCACCGCCCCGCTGGCCGGCAGCCAGGCGCTGGCGCGCGCGCTGCCGGCCGGCCGGCTGTTCGTCACCGAGGGCCTGGGCCATCGCCGCGTGCTCGACGACGCCGGCGTGCGCGCGCAGGTGCTCGCGCACCTCCGGGCCTGAGGCGCGGCAGCGCGCCGGACGGCTGGCTCAGCGCGACCGCGCCCGGCACCAGGCGGCGAACGCTGGCGCCGCCAGCGGCCGCGACAGCCAATAGCCCTGCGCCGCCTCGCAGCCGAGTTGCAGCAGCAGCTCCGCCTGCGCCTGCGTCTCCACCCCTTCGGCGACCAGGCGCAGCTTCAGCGCCTGCGCCATCGTCACCAGCGCCGCGGTCAGCGCCTGGTCGTCCGAGTTGTCGACGAGGTTGTTGACGAAGCTGCGGTCGATCTTCAGCTCCGAGATCGGCAGCCGGCGCAGGTAGCTGAGGCTGGAGTAACCGGTGCCGAAGTCGTCGATCGACACGCCGACGCCCATCGCCCGCAACTGCTGCAGCTGCGCCACCGCACGCCGGTCCTGCGTCTCGTCGAGCATCAGGCGCTCGGTGACCTCGAGCGTGATCGCCTGCGGCGCCAGCTCGTGGCGCTGCAGCAGCGCCTGCAGGTGCGCGACGACGTCGGCATGCTGGAAGCGTGGTGCCGAGACGTTGACGGCCAGCGCCGGCAGCGCCAGGCCGTCGGCGCGCCAGGCCTGGAGCTGCGCACACGCCGCTTCGAGCACCCAGGCGTCGATCTCGCTGATGAGGCCGATCTCCTCCGCCAACGGGATGAAATGGTCGGGCGCGATGAAGCCGCGCTCGGCATGTGGCCAGCGCAGCAGCACCTCGGCGCCGAGCAGCGCGCCGCTGGCCAGGCAGAGCTTGGGCTGGAAGTGCAGCTGCAGCTCGTGGCGCTGCAGCGCCTGCTGCAGCTCCGCCTCGAGCCAGGCCTTCTCCTGCAGCTCGCTGGCCATCGCGGCGTTGAAGCCGCGGGCGCAATGGCGGCCGGCCAGCTTGGCGTGGTTCAGCGCGATGTCGGCGTGCTTGAGCAACGCTTCGGGCTGTTCGCCGTCGCCCGGGAACGCGCTCCAGCCGACGCTGACGCCGATGCGCAGCGGCTGGCCGCGGCTGAGCTGCAGCGGCTCGGCCAGCGCAGCGCAGATCGCGTCGGCAGTCTGCGCCGCGACCGCGCGGTCGGCGCGCGGCAGCAGCACGACGAACTCGTCGTCGCCAAGTCGCGCCAGCGTGTCCTGCCCCGGCAGGCAGCGGGCCAGCTGCTGCGCGACGCGGCGTAGCACCTCGTTGCCGACCGCATGGCCCTGAACCTCGTTGACCGCCTTGAAGCGATCCAGGTCCATCAGCAGCAGCGCCGCCGGTTCGCCGTCGTCTCGAAGCCGTCGCAGGTGAGCGTCGGCGCGCTGCAGGAACAGCGCGCGGTTCGGCAGCCCGGTGATGCCGTCGAAGTACGCGAGGCGCTCGATGCGCGCCTCGTGTTCATGGTGCAGCAGCGCCACCCGCACCAGTTGCGTGCAGGCGTTGACGAGGTGGCGGTGGTAGTCGGCGATCGCCTGTTCCTGCCGGTAGTACAGCGCGAAGGTGGCGGCGACCCTGCTGCCCTCGTCGAGCAGGATCGGCGTCGACCAGCAGGCCGCGAGGCCATGTGCCAAGGCCAGGTGCTTGTAATTGGCCCACAGCGGGTCGCTGGCGATCGAGCTGACCTCGACCGCCTCGCGGCGCCAGGCCGCGGTGCCGCAACTGCCGGCCTGGGGACCGATCGCCGCCCCCTCCAGCGCCTCGCTGTAGGCCGGCGGCAGGCTGGGCCCGGCGAGCGGATGCAGCCGGCCTTCGGCATCGACCAGCAGCACCGAGCAGACCACCTCGGGCGCCAGCGATTCGACCTCGCGGCAGAGCAGATCCATGACGGCGCCGAGCGGCTGTGCGGTGGCAACGGCGCGCAGCACGCTGCGCTGCAGCGCGTCGATCGCCGCACGTTCGCCGGTGCGCAGGCTGCTCCACAGGCACAGCAGGTAGCCGCCGTCGGGAGCCGGCTCGAGCTGCGCCTGCACCAGCATCAGCGCCCCGTTGCGCTGGCGCAGGCCGAGGCTGAGCACCGTCGCGAAGCCCTGCGCCGCCCAGTCCTGCCAACGCCTGGCATCGAGCAGCGGCAGCAGCTGCTGCAGCTCGACGGAGTCGCCGGACCAGGCGCGCACCGTGTCGTTGACGCGGCGCAGCCGGCCGTCCGCGTCGAGCCAGATCACGCCGACATCGCGATGAGATGCGTCCCGTCCTGACATCGCCCTCCCTGCCGAACCGGACCCCACGGACCCGGTGACTGGGAGGATAGCCGCTGTGCTCAGCTCGCCAGCAAGAACCCGAGTACTTCGTGCAGTCGGTCGCGCCAGGCGGTCTCGTTGTGACCCTGCCCCTCGTAAACCCGGGTGCTGAAGCGCGGCGGCCCGAAGCCCCGCTCGGCCAGCAGCGCGTCGATGCGCGGCTGGGCGTCGGCGTACAGCGCGTCGAGTTCGGTGGTGCCGCGATCCATCCACAGGCGCAGCGTCTGCGGCGGCGGCAGCTTGGCGCGCAGGTAGGCCAGCGCGGCATCGGGCACCTCGGGGCGATTCTCGAAGCCGCCGATCCAGTGCGTGCTCAGGCAGGCGGCGCCGCCAAACACCTGCGGGTGCTCGCACACCGCATAGCAGCTGATCAGGCCGCCCATGCTCGATCCCATCGTGAAGGTCGTCTCGCGCTCCGGCAGCGTGGCATAGCGCGCGTCGATCGCCGGCTTCAGCTCCTCGACCAGGAAGCGCAGATAGGCGTCGGCCAGCGGTCGGCCGGACAGCCGCTGCTGCACCACCTCGTCGCGCAAGCCGGCCGGCAGATGGGGCAGGAAGCCCTGCGGGAAGTACTCGGCCGCGCGCAACGGGCCGTTGTTCCAGGGGCCGACGACGATGAAGTCGCGCAGCGTGCCCGCCTGCATCAGCGGCCCGGCCACGCGATCGAGCTCCCAGGCCTGGCGGTTCCAGGTCGTCTTCGGGTCGAACAGCATCTGGCCGTCGTGCGCGTACAGCACCGGGTAGCGCCGTTTGCTGGGGTCGTAGCCCGGCGGCAGCCAGACCTCGATCGGCCGCCGGTCGACATGGCGCGACGCGAAGTCATCGATGCGCTCGATGCGGCCGAAGGCCACCTGCTGGCGGGGCGGCGGCGCGTCGGCCCGGACCAGCAGCGGGCTCATCAGCAAGGGGGCCATCTGGCGGCGACGCATCGGGTACTCCGTTTCGGGGCTGGGGCAGGTCAGGCAGCGCCGGCGCGCGCCACGGCGACGGCACCAGGAACCTGACCTTATGCCGGGATGCCGGCTTCAGAAAAGTAGCAATACTACGCATGGAATGCGTGATTGGTAGTTGAACTACATTTCGTCTCCCCTTGCACCGGAGCCCTGCCATGCGGATCAGCGTCGCCGCCCTGTTCCTGATGAGCGTCCTCAGCATCCAGGCGCCGGCCGCAGCGGCGCTGCAGGTCGAGCCGCCGCATTGGTGGGTCGGCTTCCAGGAGACCCGGCTGCAGCTGATGGTCGAGGCCGACGGCCTGGCCGCGACGCGACCGCAGGTCGAGGGCGCGCGGCTGCTGAAGGTGACGCGCAGCGACAGCCCGCATCACCTCTGGCTGGACCTGGAGACGCCGGCCGCAGCCACCCAGCTGCGTCTGCGCTTCGAGCGCGACGGCGCCGCGCCGCTGGAAACGCGCTACGAGCTGAAGCCGCGCGCAGCCGGCTCGGCGGCGCGCCAGGGCTTCGGACCGCGGGACGCGATCTACCTGCTCGTTCCCGACCGCTTCGCCAAGGGCGGCTCGGGCCGGGTCGACGGTCTGCTCGAAGGCGAGAACCGCGCCCACCCGGGCGGTCGCCATGGCGGCGACCTGGCCGGCATGACCCGCCACCTGGACTACATCGCCGGGCTCGGGTTCACGCAGATCTGGCCGACGCCGCTGAGCATCAACGACAGCAAGGCCTACAGCTACCACGGCTACGCGGCCACCGACTTCTACCGCATCGACCCGCGCTTCGGCAGCCAGGCCGACTACCTCGGCTTCGCCACCGCCGCCCGGGCGCGGGGCATCGGCCTGATCCAGGACATCGTGCTCAATCACATCGGCCTGAACCACCGCTGGATGAACCGGCCGCCGAGCCAGGATTGGGTCAACCGCTGGCCGCAGTACACCGAGACGCACCACGCCCGCGTCAGCCTGCAGGATCCGAACGCGGCGCCCAGCGACCGCGAGCGCTTCGCCGGCGGCTGGTTCAGCCCGAACATGCCGGACCTGAACCAGCGCAACCCGCTGCTGGCGACCTACCTGACGCAGATGTCGATCTGGTGGGTCGAGGAAGCCGGGCTGTCCGGCATCCGCACCGACACCTATTCCTACTCCGACCGCGCGTTCCTGACGCAATGGAGCGAGCGCCTGATGCGCGAGTACCCGCGCCTGAACATCGTCGGCGAGGAATGGAGCCCGCACCCGGCGATCGTCAGCTACTGGCAGCGCGGCAAGCGCAACCACGACGGCTATGTCAGCCACACCCCCAGCCTGATGGACTTCCCGCTGCAGGGCGCGCTGCTGGCGGCGCTGAGGGAGGCCGACGGCCACGACAGCGGCTTCACCAAGCTCTACGAGGCGCTGGCGCACGACTTCGTTTACCCCGACCCGGCGCAGCTGGTGCTGTTCGTCGGCAACCACGACACGCCGCGCGTCTACAGCCTGCTGAAGGAAGACCTGGCGCTGACGACGATGGCGACGAACTACCTCGCGTTCACGCGCCGCATCCCGCAATGGTTCTACGGCGACGAGCTGCTGTTGACCAGCCCGGCGCAACGCGATGACGGCCGCGTGCGCGCCGACTTCCCCGGCGGCTGGGCGGGCGACGCCGTTGACGGCTTCAGCGGCAGGGGCTTGAGTGAGGTCCAGCGCGGTTTCCAGTCGCACGTGCGCCGCCTGTTCAACTGGCGCAAGGGCGAGCGCCTGGTGCACGAGGGCCGGCTGATGCACTACGCGCCGGCGCAGGGCCATTACGCGCTGTTCCGCTATGCCGATGGCGAGAAGCGCCGGCTGATGCTGGTGCTGAACAAGAACACGCAGGACGGCGAGCTGGACCTGGGCCGCTTCCCGGAGATGCTTGACGGCTATGGCAAGCCGCGCGACGCGTTGACCGGCCAGGCCTTGCGGCTCGACGGCCGCAAGCTGGCACTGCCGGCGCGCTCGGCGCTGATCGTCGAGTTCGGCCGGCTCTAGGGCTCGCCGGCAAAACGCCGGATCGCCGCGTCGACCACGCCCTCGACGCTGCCCACTCGCCCACGCTCCTCGCGCAGCCAGAGCGCGCCGTTGCCGCGGTAGACCAGTTCGTGGACGGACTCCAGTGCCATCACGCTGTCGAGCCTCTCAGCCTGCGGCGACAGCCGGCGCAGCGTGCGCAGCACGTCCTCGCGCAGCGAGATCTGCTCGTAGCTCTTCGGGTGCACGATCACGCCATCCAGCCCGAAGCGGCAGGCCTGGAAACGGTTGTAGGTGTAGACGAGGTAGTCGTCGTCGGCCGGCGGCGGCTCGCCGCCGTCGAGCAGCATCGCGCACAGCGCCTGCAGGTAGGCGGCGAGCGCCGCCGCGGTCTCGACATCCAGCGGCGTGTCGCAGACGCGCAGCTCGATCGTTCCGTACTCCGGCTTCGGGCGGATGTCCCAGTAGAAGTCCTTCATCGACTTGACGACACCGGTGTGTGTCATCTTCTCGAAGTACTGGCTCTCGAAATCGGCCCATCTCAGCAGGAAGGGCGCACGGCCGCTCAGCGGAAAGGCGAACACCGAGTTCAGCCTCGCCGAGTTGAACAAGGTGTCCTGGCCCTGCACGAACGGCGAGCTGGCCGCCAGCGCGATGAAGTGCGGCACGTAGCGCGACAACGCGTGCAGCAGGAACAGCGCCTCGTCGCCGCTGCGGCAGCCGATGTGGACATGCTGGCCGAAGATCGTGAACTGCTGCGCCAGGTAGCCGTAGAGCTCGGACACCTGTTGGTAACGGGCTTTCGGAAAGATGCGCTGCTCGCTCCAGTGCTGGAACGGGTGCGTGCCGCCGCCGGCGAGGCCGACGTTCAGCTTGCGCCCGGCGGCCAGCAGCGTGTCGCGCATCTCGCGCAGCTGCGCCAGCAGCGGGCCATGACGGGTCTGCACCGAGCTCGCCACCTCAATCATGCTGGTGGTGATCTCCGGCGTCACCTGCCCGGGGAACGGCGCGCGCTGCAGCAGCGCCAGCAAATCGGTGCTGGCGGCTGAGAGGTCGTAGTCGCTGAGGTTGATCAGCTGCAGCTCCAGCTCGACACCGAAGCTCAGGGCATCCGAATCGGCAAACGGCAGCAGGCTCATGCTCGGTCCCGCGGCAGCTCGCCGCCCAGGCGCAGGGCCAGCTGCGTGCAGACCGGCCCCAGCAGTTCAAGAATCAGCAGCGCGGCCATCAGCGGCCCCAGACCGTCGATCAGATCCAGGCCGAGGTGTCGGGACTGCTCCAGCAGCAGCAGCGCGAAGGCCGACAGCGGCATCAGCCCGAGGCCGGTCAGCAGCCCCTTGCGCCAGCTGATGCCGCTCCAATGCGCAAACGCCGTCATCACCGCGCAGGTGGCGAGCAGCCGTGTCAGCACCAGCAGCGCGCCGGCAGCGAGGCCGGTCAACGCCAGGTCCCACACCAGCCTCGATCCGAGATAGACGAACAAGGCGAGCGCCAGCAGATCGCCGAGCGGGCCGAAGCCGCGCGTGTGCCGGCTGAAGACCTCGCGGCGATGGCGGGCGACGAGGCCGAACACCAGCGCCGCGACGATCGGCGACAGCTGCAGCACATGGGTCGCGCCCACCAGGGCCAGCAGCGCCAGCGCATACGGCAGGCTGCGATCGCCGGACAGCATCGGGCTGCGCAGCAGCCGCGGCAGCAGCACCCCGGCGACACAGCCCAGGCCCGCCGAGACCAGCGTCGCCCAGGCGCCGGTGTAGAGCGCGCCGGCCAGGTTGCCCGAGGCCTCGAACACCGACACGCCGAGCACCGCCTTGAACACGATCACCGCCAGCAGACAGTTCAGCGCCGCGACATGCACCAGCCGCTCGCTGATCTGGCCGGCGGCGCGCTGTTCCTGCAGCACGCGCACCAGCGCCGCCGGCGACGCCGCCATGCCCAGCGATGCCATCAGCGCCGCCTGCTGGCTGTTGCTGCCCAGCGCCTGCGCCACCGCGTAGACGGCGCCGAAGCTGAGCAGGGCGTCGAGCAGGCCGGCGGCGAGCAGCGCCGGGTTGTGCACGTACCAGCGCAGATTGACGCGGTAGCCGAACTCGAACAGCAGCAGGCCGAAGGCAATGTGCGCCAGCAGCGCCATCGGCGCCTCGGCCCCGGCCGTCAGCCAGCCAAGCTGGCTGCTGCCGGCCACGAAGCCCGTCAGCGCGTAGCAGGCGATGCGCGGCAGCTGCAGGCGCCGGTGCGCCCATTCCCCGAACAGCCAGGCCGCCAGCAGGACCAGCGGCCAGCCGAGCACGGGCAGCTGCTCGAGCAGCCGTGGGTCGGTCCAGATCATGCCGCGAGTGTGCCAGCCACCGGCGGATGCCAAAAGGCATGCAGGGAATCCCCGCCATGCGCCCGGACGGCGCCACGGACAATCCCGCGCTTCGCCGTTTCAACGAGCCCCATCTTGCTAGCCACACACCAAGCCGGTCCGAAGGACCAGATCCTCGGACAGCCGAACGCGCTGTTCGTGCTCTTCTTCACCGAGATGTGGGAGCGCTTCTCCTACTACGGCATGCGCGCCCTGCTCGTGCTGTTCCTGGTCAGCGAGCTCAGCTCCGGCGGCTGGGGCTGGACGCGCGCCGAGGCGACCAGCCTCTACGGCTGGTACACCGGCCTCGTCTACCTGACGCCGATCCTCGGCGGCTACATCGCCGACCGCATCCTGGGCACGCGCCGCTCGGTGCTCTGGGGCGGCTTCATCATCGCCGCCGGCCATGCCGCACTGTTCATGGAAACGGTGCCGATGTTCTACGCCGGCCTGGGCCTGATCATCCTCGGCACCGGCCTGTTCAAGCCGAACATCTCGGCCATCGTCGGCCAGCTCTATGGCAAGGACAACGAGGGCCAGCGCGACGGCGGCTACACGCTGTTCTACATGGGCGTGAACGCCGGCGCCTTCTTCGGCATCTCGCTGTGCGGCTACATCGGCGAGAAGGTCAGCTGGAACCTCGGCTTCGGCCTCGCCGGCGCCTTCATGATCCTCGGCGCGCTGCAGTTCTGGTTCTCGCGCGAGCTGTTCGGCACGATCGGCGACAAGCTCGACGCCAGCAAGGCGGCCGAGCTGGAGAAGGCGGCGGCCCAGGACCAGGACACCCCGGCGCACGTGGTGCGCGACCGCCTGATCGCGATCCTGGTGTTCTCCTTCTTCACGATCTTCTTCTGGTTCGCCTTCGAGCAGGCCGGCGGTTCGATGACGATCTTCGCCGCCGACTACACCGACCGCGCGCTGGTCGGCACCTCGGGCCTGATGTTCAAGATCATCAACACCGCGATGACCATCGTGCCGCTGATCATCCTGTCCTGGCTGCTGCTGCGCCTGTACCGCAACACCGGCGGCAAGGTCTGGCAAGCGAACCTGTCGCTGGCGCTGGCCTTTGCCGGCTTGTGGGGCCTGTGCATCTGGATGCTCGGTCGCGAGTTCATGATGGAGCAGAGCGAAGTGCCGGCGACCTGGTTCGGCGTGCTCAACAGCTTCTTCATCGTCGTGCTGGCGCCGAGCTTCTCGAAGATGTGGGAAGAGAAGTGGAACCCCAGCGGCCCGGTGAAGTTCGGCGTCGGCCTGATCCTGCTCGGCCTCGGTTTCGCGGCGCTGGCCTATGGCGCCTCCGGCATCGCTCCGGGCGCCAAGACCGCCCAGGTCAGCATGATGTGGCTGACCCTGGCCTACCTGCTGCACACCATGGGCGAGCTCTGCGTGTCGCCGGTCGGCCTGTCCTACATCTCCAAGCTGGCGCCGGTGCGCCTGCTCGGCCTGATGTTCGGCGTCTGGTTCCTGAACTCGGCAATCGCTAACTGGGTGGCTGGCAAGACCGGCTCCTACATCGACCAGATCTCGGCGACCTACTCGATGTCGACCTTCTTCCTGATCTTCTTCGTCGTGCCCGCGGCCGCCGGCCTGGTGCTGATGGCGCTGTCGCCCTGGATGAAGAAGAAGATGCACGGCGTGCACTGAAGCGTCCAGCGCAGCCAAGCAACGGGCCCATGGGGCCCGTTGCTATTTGCGCTCGGCCTGCGGCCCAGCAGCCGCCATCGCCCGGCTGATCATCTCCAGCAGGTGCGCGCCCAGCTGCGGCGCCACCTTAGGCGCCAGCTGGATGTGCTCCATGCAGGTGGACTGCATCAGCGTCGCCATGCCGTGCACGCAGGACCAGATGAACATCGCATCGAGGTCGACGGCCTGCCGCTGCGCCGCGGTGCGCTCGCCATGGCGGCGGCTCAGCACGCCGCGCAACACGTCGAAGGAGTGCTTGGCAGCCGCGAGCAGCTCCGGGAACTCGGCCGCGGGCGGCCAGGGCGTGCCGAACATCAGCCGGTACTCGAGCGGATGGGACTGCGCGTAGGCCAGGTAGAGCTGGCCCATCGAGGCCAGCTCCTCGTCCGGGTCATCGCTCGGCGTGCGCCGGTCCAGCTGCGCGGCAAAGCCGACAAAGCAGCGCCGCATCACCTCGGCAATCAGATGGTCGCGGCTGGGGTAATGCTTGTAGGGCGCCTGGTGCGAGACACCGAGGCGCCGCGCCACGTCGCGCAGGCTGAGCTGCTCGATGCCGTTCTCGGCGATCGCCTCGCGCGCCGCCTGCACGCAGGCCTCCTTGACATCGAGTGGTTCGGTTTCGCGCTTCGGGCTCATGGCCTGCATTGTCTCGCCGCCTCCACGGTCCGGATCAATCGGCATTCCGCTGATGTTGACACTGTCAACCATTGTCGGCATAGTGGTTGACGCCGTCAACTTTGACGCTTCGGACTGCGAAAGGATTTGCCATGCACCCCGCCCTGAAGACCTATCTGCCGCGCTGGCTCGCCGGCCTGCTGCTCGCCCTCAGCCTCGGCGGCTGCGCGCTGACGCCCATGCAGCACCCCGGCAGCGACAACTGGGAGCGCGAACTTGGCGCGCCGGTGGCGCCGGCATCGACCGCGACCGCCCCGCAGGCCTGAGCCATGGCCGCGCTCCGGCTCCTGCCGGCCGTGCTGGCCGTCGCCCTGCTCGCCGCCGGCTGCGCGAGTCCGCTGCCGCCGGCTGCGGCGCTGCCCGACCCACCGCCGCGGTTCCTGCGCCAGGCCGGCCCGGAGCCGGTCGACGCGCGCTGGTGGCAGCGTTTTGCCGACCCGACGCTGATCGCGCTGCTGCGGCAGCTCGATGCCGGCAACCTCGAACTGCGCCAGGCCCTGGCCCGCGTCGAGCAGGCACGGGCCGGCGCCACCGCCCAGGCCAGCCGCGGCCTACCCCTCATCAACTTCAGCGCCAGCGCCTCGGACGCCCGCAGCGACCTGCCCGACACCGTCAAGCAGCGCGGCCAGGCGGATGCCCGCGCGCTGCGCGCCGGGCTGGAGCTGCAGTGGGAGATCGACTTGTTCGGCGCCGCACGCGCCGCCAGGCGGGCCGCTGACTTCGATGCCGACGCCGCCGCCGCCGGCCTCGCCGGCGCCCGCCTGCTGCTGCAGACCGAACTGGCCAGCCATTACCTGCAATGGCAGTCGGCGCGGCAACGCGGTGCGCAGCTGCAGGCCCTGGTCGACCTGTCCGCCGAGCAGCTGACGCTGCTCGAGCGCCGGCGTGCCGAGGGCCTGGCCGGCGAGGCCGAGCGCCGCGGCGCCGTCGCCGAGCTGCAGGCGCTGCGCGCGCAGCAGCCGGCCCTGCGCCTGGCGCAGCAGCATGCCGAGCACCGCATCGCGCTGCTGCTCGGCGGCAGCGCCAGCCAGCCGGTGGCGGCGTTGCAGACGGCGGCGATGGCGCTGCCAGTCGTCCCGCCGCTGCCGGCTGGCCAGCCGGCCGAGTTGCTGCTGCGCCGACCCGACCTGCGCGCCGCGGCGGCGCGCGCCGGCGCCGAGCGCCAGCGTGCCGACGTCGCGCAGGCCGAGCGCTGGCCACGCCTGCTGCTCGGCGCGGTCTGGGGCGGCCAGGACCTGAAACTGAACGGCCTCGATCTGGCGCCGGCCGCGTTCCAGAACGTCGCGCTGGCCTTCGCCGCGCCGCTGTTCAACGCCGGCCGGCTGCAGGCGGTCGCCGACGCGCAGGCCGCCGCCGCACGCGGCGCCGAGCTCGCCCAGCAGCAGACCTGGTTGACGGCGCTGGCCGAGGTCGAGTCGGCGCTCGCCGCGCTGCAGGCATCGCAGGCGCGCGAGGCGCTGCTGGTCGATCAGCGCGACGCCCGCGAGGCGCAGCAGCGCCACGCCCAGCAGCTGCTGGACCAGGGCCAAAGCGGCCGCGCTCCGCTGCTGGCCGCGCGCCGCGGCCTCGTCGCCGCCGACCTCGAACTCAGCCAGGCCCGCCTGGCCAGCGCGCTCGACGCGCTGCAGCTCAGCCGCGCCATCGCCGGCGGCTGGCAACCGGAGACCCCATGATGCTGAAGACCCTGTTCCCGCTGCTCGTCAGCAGCGCCCTGCTCGCCGCCTGCAGCCGCGCCGCCGAGGCACCGGACGCGCCGCGACCGGTCTACGTCGCGGCCATCGCGCAGGACGCCGGCGCGGTGCAACGCGTCAGCGCCACGCTGCAATCGCGCACCGAGGTCGAACTGGCGTTCCGCACCGGTGGCCGGGTCAGCGAGCGCCTGGTCGACGCCGGCCAGTTCGTGCGCGCCGGCCAGCCGCTGGCAAGGCTCGAACGCCGCGAGCTGCAGCTCGCCGTCGCCGCCGCCGAGGCGCAGCGCGACGCGGCCCGTGTCGACCTGGCCCAGCAGCAACGCGACGCCGCCCGTCTGCAACGCCTGGCCGGCGACGGCACGGTGGGTGCCGCCGACGAGGAGCGCCAGCGCAGCGGCGCGGCCGCCGCCGGCGAACGCCTGCGCGCCGCCGAGGCCCAGCTCGGCCTGGCGCAGCAGAACCTCGCGCATGCCGAGCTGCGTGCGCCCTTCGACGGCGTGATCACCCGCGTCGCGCTGGAGCACGGCCTGGTCGCGCCCGTCGGCCAGGCGCTGATCGGCATCGCCGCGCCGCGGCAACTGGAGCTGCAGGTCGACCTGCCGCAGGCGCTCGCCGAGCAAGCCCGCAGCCTGCGCGCCGAGGCCCTGGGCCAGCGCTGGACGCTGCGCGAGCTCGCCCCCGCCGCGCACCCGCAGACGCGCACGCACCGCGCGCGCTTCGTTGCTGCCCAGCCCGTGGCCTGGCAGGAGGGGCTGCTCGGCCGCAGCGTCGAGTTGCGCCTGCTCTCTACCGCGACGACCGCGGTCACGCTGCCCGAGAGCGCGCTGCTGGCCAGGGACGGCGAGCCCAGGGTCTGGCGCGTCGACGGCGATCGCCTGCGGGCGCAGCCGGTGCAGCTGCTCGGCCGCGCCGGTGACCGCGTGATGGTGTCCGGCCTGCAGCCCGGCCAGCAGATCGTCATGCTCGGCGCGCACAAGCTCGCCCCCGGCCAGCGCGTGCGTGCGGTGAAGCTGGAGCGCCAGCCGTGACGCTCGAACGCTTCAATCTCTCCCGCTGGGCGCTGGCGAACCGCCCGCTGACGATCTTCCTGATGCTGGCGACGCTGATCGTCGGCGGCTTCGCCTTCTCCAAGCTCGGCCGCCTCGAGGACCCGGTCTTCGATGTGCCGACCATGACCGTGGTCGCCGCCTGGCCGGGCGCCGACGCGCGAGGCGTGCAGGACCAGGTGCTGAACCGCATCGAGCGCGAGCTGCAGGACCTGGAGGGCGTCGACCACGTGCGCAGCTTCGCGCGCAACGGCTATGGCGGCATCACGCTGTGGATGCAGGGCGGCACCTCCAAGGCCGGCCTGGACCGCGCCTGGTACCTGGCGCGCAAGAAGGTCGGCGACATCACGCCCGAGCTGCCGGCCGGCGTGCGCGGCCCCTTCTTCAATGACGAGTTCACCGATGTCTACGCGGTGCTGTACGCGCTGCAAGGTCCCGGCCTGCCGCAGGGCGATCTGCAGATCCTGGCCGAGCAGCTGCGCCGCCGCCTGCAGACCCTGCCCGGCGTCAACAAGGTCGATGTGCTGGGCCGCCAGGCCGAGCAGCTGCAGATCGAGTTCAGCAGCCAGCGCCTCGCCGACCTGGGCCTGAACCCGGGCCAGCTGATGGCGGCGATCGCCCAGCACAACAGCCTGCAGCCCAGCGGCGAGATCGGCGGCTGGAACGGCGGCGAGCGCCATGCGGTGCGCGTCAACACCACGCTGCGCTCGCTGCAGGAGCTCGCTGAGCTGCCGCTGGCCTTGAACGGCCGACAGCTGCGCCTGCGCGATGTCGCCACGCTGCGCTGGGCGCAGGAGGACCCGCAGCGCTACACGATCCGCCGCAACGGCGTGCCAGCGCTGGCCATCGGCCTGACCCTGGTGACGAACGGCGATCTGCTCGCGCTCGGCCGCGAGCTGCAAGGCCGCCAGGCCGAGCTGGAAGCCATGCTGCCGGCGGGGGTGACGCTGGAGCGCTATGCCGACCAGCCGCAGGTGGCCGACGCCGCGGTCTGGGAGTTCGAGAAGAGTTTTCTCGAGGCCCTGGTCATCGTGCTGGCGGTCTGCTTCCTGTTCCTGGGCTGGCGCAGCGGCGTCGTCGTCGCCGCCTCGGTGCCGCTGGTGCTGGCCTTGGTGGCGGCGGTGATGTTCGCGATGGGCTGGGCGCTGGACCGCATCTCGCTGGGCGCGCTGATCATTGCGCTGGGGCTGCTGGTCGACGACGCCATCATTGCCGTCGAGATGATGGTGGTGAAGATCGAGGAAGGCTGGGACCGCGTGCGCGCCGCCGGCCATGCCTGGACCGCGACCGCGTTCCCGATGCTCAGCGGCACCTTGATCACGATCGCCGGCTTCATGCCGGTGGGCTTCGCGAAGTCGATTTCCGGCGAATACGCCGGCGGCATCTTCTGGGTCGTCGGCGTCGCGCTGATCGCCTCCTGGCTGGTGGCCGTGGTGTTCACGCCTTACCTCGGTGTGCTGCTGCTGCCCAAGACCATGAAGGCCCATGCGAACGGGCTTGGCCTCTACGCCGGCCCCTGGTACCAGCGGCTGCGCCGCGCCGTGGGCATCAGCGTGCAGCACCGCGGCAAGGTGCTGCTGGCCACGCTGGCGGGCTTCGTGCTCGCCGGGGCCGGTATGGTGCTGTTCGTGCAGCAGCAGTTCTTCCCGACCGCGTCGCGGCCGGAGCTGATGGTCGAGCTGCGCCTGCGCGAGGGCGCGAGCTTCTCGGCCACCGCGGCCCAGGCCGCCAAGCTGGAGGCCTGGCTGGCCAAGCAGCCGGAGCAGAGCGGCTTCACGCTTTACACCGGCGCCGGCTCGCCGCGCTTCTACCTGAGCCTGTCGCCCGAGCTGCCGAACGCCGCCTACGCGCAGTTCGTCGTGCAGACCCCGGGCCTGAAGGAGCGCGAGGCGCTGCGGACCAAGCTGCTGGCGCTGTTCGACGCCGACGAGTTCCTGCCCGACGCCCGCGGCCGCGTGACGCGCCTGGAGTTCGGCCCGCCGGTCGGCTACCCGGTGCAGTTCCGCATCCATGGGGCCGACACCGCGCAGTTGCGCCAACTCGGCGAGCAGGTCCGCGAGCGCGTGCGCCAGAGCGAGCTGGTGCGCGATGTGCAGCTCGACTGGTTCGAGCAGGTGCGCCGCCTGCAGGTCGATCTGGACCTGGCACAGCTGGCGCGCGTCGGCCTCAACCCGGCCGAGGTGCAGCAGGCGCTGCAGCTGAGCTTGAGCGGTGCGCCGGTGACGCAGCTGCGGCTCGGCGAGGACCTGATCGACGTGCTGCTGCGCGGCGACGCCGGCGAGCGCCAGGCGCCCGAGCAGCTGGCCAGCCTGAAGCTGTTCGCCCGCAACGGCGCCGTCGTCCCGCTGGGCCAGGTGGCCACGATCCGCGAGGGCTTCGAGGAGCCGGTGCTGTGGCGGCGCAACCGCGAGCCCTTCATCAGCGTGCGCGCCGATGTCGTCGACGGCGTGCAGGGTCCGTTCGCGACCAAGCAGATCGCGCCGCAGCTCGCCGACATCGCGCTGCCGCCCGGCTACCGCATCGAATGGGGCGGCGCCATCGAGGAGGCGGCGAAGAGCGATGTCGCGCTGTTCAAGGTGTTCCCGGCGATGTTCGGCGTGACCCTGCTGCTGCTGATGCTGCAGCTGCGCAGCTTCAAGCGCATGGGCCTGGTGTTCCTGACCGCGCCGCTGGGCCTGATCGGCGCGGTACCGGCGCTGCTCGCGTTCAACGCGCCCTTCGGCTTCGTCGCGCTGCTCGGCCTGATCGCGCTGGGCGGCATGATCCAGCGCAACGCGCTGATCCTGGTCGACCAGATCGACCGCGACATCGATGCCGGCAGCGCGCCGCTGCAGGCCGTCGTCGAGGCCACCGTGCGCCGCGCGCGGCCGGTGGTGCTGACCGCGGCGGCCGCGGTGCTGGCGATGATCCCGCTGACGCGTTCGGTGTTCTGGGGGCCGATGGCCATCACCATCATGGGCGGCCTGATCGTCGCCACCGTGCTGACCCTGGTGGTGGTGCCGGCGCTGTACGCCGCCTTCCAGCGCCTGCCGCGCGAGAGCCGCTGATGAACGCTTGGTCGCGCCGCGCGCTGCTGCTGGCCAGTGCCGGCCTGGGCGCCTGCAGCGCTTTCGACTACCGCCGTGCCGACGCACCCCGGCCGCTGATCCAGGTACCGGCGCTGAGCCCGCCACCCGGCCTGGCCTTGGTGCTGGGCGCCGGCGGGCCGCGCGGCTACGCCCACCTTGGGGTGCTGCGCGTGCTCGAGGAAGCCGGCTGGCGGCCGGAGCTGATCGTCGGCAGCAGCGTCGGCGCCTTGATCGGCGTGTTCTGGGCCAGCGGCCTGGATGCGCCGGCACTGGACGCGCTGTCGCGCCAGGGCGGACCGCTGACCCTGTTCGACCCGTCGCCGTTCGCCGACCGCGGCTGGATCCATGGCCAGCGCCTGCAGGACTATGTGCAGCAAGGCCTGCAGGGCCGGCCGCTGCAGGCGCTGCCGCGGCGCGTCGTGGTGGTGGCCACGCGGCGCCAGGACAAGACGGCGCGATTCTTTGTCGACGGCCATGCCGGCGTCGCGGTGCGTGCGTCCAGCGCCGTGCCCGGCATCCTGTCGCCGGTCGGCGTGCAGGGCGTCGAGTACGAGGACGGCGACGAGTCGCTGCCGCTGGCGGTCAGCGCGGCGCGCCAGGCCGGCGCGCGCTTCGTGCTCGCCGTCAACGTCTACCCGCGCGTCACGCCGCCTGGCGCCAGCGCCAGCCAGCGCGCCCGCGACGAGCGCCGACGCCGGCTGATGGCGCCCGAGCTGGCCGCTGCCGACTTCGTCATCCACGCCGATGCCGGCTACGAGACCGGACCGTTCCAGCGCCATTTCGACGCGGCGCGGGCGGCCGGCGAGGCAGAGGCGCGGCGCCAGCTGCCGGCGCTGCTGGCACGGCTGTCGGCGCGCCTGGGGCTCTAGCATCCGGTCCATGGATCTTCAGCCCGCCCTCATCACCAGCTGGCACGCCCATGTCTACTTCGACGCCGCCCGCCGCGACGCCGCCTGGGCGCTGCGCGAGCGCATCGCCAGCGAACTCGCCGGCCGCGGCACGCTGGGCCGTTTCCACGAGAAGCCGGTCGGGCCGCACCCGATGGGGAGCGTCCAGTTCGAGCTGCCGCCGTCCGAGTTCGCCTTCGTCGCTTCCTGGCTGGCGCTGAACCACGGCGAGCTCGACGTCTTCATGCACCCGAACACCGACGACGCGCTGCGCGACCATCGCGACAGCGCGCTGTGGATCGGACATCGCCACGAGTTGAGGCTGGACGCGCTGCGCGAGTAGCGGCAGGCGCACGCGAACAGGGGGGGGTGGGCCGAGGGTTTGCCGCGATCCCCAGCGATTGACGCGGTCGGTGGCAGTTCTGACACTGAGGATCCCTGCCGGTCGTCATGGCCGCCAATGTCCGCGGTGAATGCCGGTGTCTCCGTCCGTCGATTGCTCCCGAAGGAGAAATTGCATGTCCTTGCGTCCCGCTCTCAGTGCCATCGCTGCAGCTGCGCTGCTCACTTCCCTGCCCGCCCAGGCCATCAAGTACGGCGAACTTGACGGCAACCGCCACCCGATCGTCGGCTTGATGATCGCGCTCGACGCCGGCGGCAACCCGATGTGGCGCTGCAGCGGCACCCTGGTCTCGCCGCGCCATTACCTGACTGCCGGCCATTGCACCTATGGGGCTGCGCGCGTGACGATCTGGTTCGATGCCGACGTCGGCGCCGGCCGGCCTGGCAACGGCTACCCCTTCAGCGGGCAGGTGAGCGGTACGCCTTACGCGCACCCGCTCTATCCGACTGCCTCCTTCGTGGTCAACGACGTCGGCGTGGTCGTGCTCGACAACGACTTCGGCACGCCGCCCTATGCGTCGCTGCCCCGCATCGGCGACCTCGACCGGCTGGCCAAGCAGCGTGGCCAGCAGGACGTCAGCTTCACCGCCGTCGGCTACGGCCTGCAGTGGATCAACCCGGTGTTCGAGGAGCGCGCCCTGATCCGCATGCTGGCCACGCCCAAGCTGCTGCAGATCAACACCCCGGGCTTCACCGGCAACTTCTCGATGCTGCTGTCGAACAACCACGCCACCGGCGGTACCTGCTTCGGTGACTCCGGTGGGCCGAACTTCATCGGCAGCAGCCTCGTGATCGGAGCGGTGACCTCGTTCGGCATCAACGGCAACTGTGCCGGTACCGGCGGCGTGTTCCGCATGGACACGCAGAACGTTCAGGACTGGCTGCGGACCTTCCCCGGCCTGATGCCCTGAGTCCGGCAGGGCGGGTCACGAGCATCCTGGCCCGCCCCGCCTGCCTCAACGCGCCAGGCGCTGCAGCTGATCGCCGGTGACGCGGCAGATGCGCCAGTCGGGCATCAGCGTGGCGCCCATGCGCTCGTAGAAGCGGATCGCGTTGACGTTCCAGTCGAGCACGCTCCACTCGAAGCGGCCGTAGTCGCGCGCCACGGCGATGCGCGCCAGCTCGCGCAGCAGGCGCTGGCCGATGCCGTCACCGCGTGCCGCCGGCTGCACATAGAGGTCCTCCAGGTAGAGGCCGGGCCGCGACAGGAAGGTCGAGTAATTCGTGAAGAACAGCGCGAAGCCGACGATGGCACCGTCCGGCGCCTGCGCGACCAGCGCCTCGACGACCGGGCGCGCGTCGAACAGGTGCTCGCGCAGGCGGGCCTCGTCGGTCTGCAGCAGGTGCTGCAGGGTCTCGAAGGCGGCAAGCTCATGGATCAGGCCGATGAGGGCGGGCACATCGGCGGCGGTGGCGGGGCGGATCAGCGTGGACATGCGCGCACCATAGCGCCATGGCCGACCCTTGGCGCCGGTCGTTGGCGCCGGTCGTTGGCGCCGGTCGTTGGCGCCGGCCGGCGACGGCTCGGCCGCCAAGGCCACCAATCGTCGCAAGCGCCTACAGCGCGCGGTCGCGGCACGGCATGCTGCGGCCCTCGACACCCCGAAAGGTCCGACCATGAGCGAATCAGGACTGCAGGCGCAGCAGCTGCACAAGCGCTACGGCGAGCGGCTGGCCGTCGACGGCGTCTCGCTCGCCGTCCGCCCCGGCGAGCTGCTGGCGCTGCTCGGCCCGAACGGTGCCGGCAAGTCGACCACGCTGGCCATGCTCTGCGGCCGGCTGGCGCCGGACGCGGGCACGATCCGCCTCGGCGGCCAGCAGCTGGCGGCCGACCGCCACGCCTACCAACGCCGCATCGGCCTGGTCCCGCAGGAGATCGCGCTGTTCGAGCCGCTGAGCGCGCAGGCCAATGTCGAGCTGTTCGGCTCGCTCTACGGCATGTCGCGCGCGCAGCTGCGTGACCGAGCGCCGGCGGTGCTGGAGCGGGTCGGCCTGCTCGAGCGCGCCCACGAGCGCGCCGAGCGCTTCAGCGGCGGCATGAAGCGCCGGCTGAACATCGCTTGCGCGCTGGTGCACGAGCCCGAGCTGCTGCTGCTTGACGAGCCCACCGCCGGCGTCGACCCGCAGAGCCGCAACGCCATCTTCGAGACCCTGGAGGGCCTGAAGCGCGATGGCAAGGCGCTGATCTACACCACGCATTACATGGAGGAGGCCGAACGCCTGGCCGACCGCATCGTCATCGTCGATCAGGGCAGGGTGATCGCCGAGGGCGCGCTGCCCGAGCTGCTGGCGCGCCTGCCGGCGTCGCAGCAGCTGCTGCTGCAGGTCGAGGGGGAGGTCGACCCAGTGGCGCTGCAGGCCCAGCCCGGCGTGCGCCAGGTGCAGCTGGAACCGGGCGGCCGGCTGCGCCTGGGCCTGGACGATCTCGGCCAGAGCGCCCCCGCGGTGCTGCGGCAGCTCGCCGCCCAAGGCCTGCGCCTGAACCACCTGAGCAGCGGCCGCGCCACGCTCGAGGACGTGTTCCTCCAACTCACCGGCAAGACCCTGAGGGACAGCGCATGAACCTCGCCTTCACCGCCCTCGTCCGCAAGGACCTGCTGCTGTTCCTGCAGGATCGCCGCGCGCTGCTGCTGAACCTGCTGGCACCGATCCTGATCGCCGGCTTCTTCGGCTTCCTGTTCGGCGGCAGCGGCGCCAGCAAGCCGTCGCGCATCGGCATCGCCATCAGCGATCTCGACCGCAGCGCGCTCAGCCAGCGGGTGGTCGCCGGTCTGCAGGCCGACGACGCGCTGACGGTGGAGCTGCTCGACCCCGAGGCCGCCGCCGAGCTGGTGCGCAAGGGCAAGCTGCGCGCCGCGCTGCAGCTGCCCCAGGGCTTTGGCGACCAGGCCGGCAGCGCGATGTTCGGTGCCGCCGACAAGCCCGAGCTCGTCATCACCCACGACCCGTCGCAGCCGATGGTGCTGGCCATGCTGCGCGGCCTGGTGACCCAACAGGTGATGCAGGTCGTCAGCCAGGATGCGTTCGCGCCGCAGGGCAAGACCTTCGCCACGCTGCGCCAGCGCGCGCTCGACGCCACCGAGCTGCCGCCCGCGCGGCGCGCCGACCTGACGGCGATGTTCGACAGCATCGCCCGCGTGCAATCGGTCGAGCCGGGCGCCTCGGCGCCAGCTGCCGGGCTCAGCCAGCCGTTCCAGATCCGCGCCGTCGAGGCCGCGGCGCCGAACCGCCAGGGCGGCTACAACGGCTATGCCCATGCGTTCGCCGGCATGGGCGTGCAGTTCATCCTGATGCTGGGCAGCGACTTCGGCACCGGCCTGCTGCTGATGCGCCGCATGGACCTGTGGAAGCGACTGCGCGCCGCGCCGTTGTCGCGCGGCACGCTGCTGGCCAGCCGCATGGCCAGCGGTGCGCTGATCGCGTTCGTGCTGTTCGCCGCCATCATGGCCGCCGGCATGCTGGTGTTCGGGGTGCGCGTACTCGGCAGCTGGCTGGGCCTGCTGCTGCTGCTGATCGCCTTCGGCCTGCTGACCGCCAGCTTCGGCCTGCTGCTCGCGGCGATCGGCCGCACGCCCGAGGCGACGCGCGGGCTGGCGATCATGGCCACCTTGCTGATGGTGATGCTGGGCGGGGCCTGGGTGCCGGCCTTCCTGTTCCCCGAGTGGCTGCAGACGCTGACGCTGGCGGTGCCGACGCGCTGGGCGGTCGACGGCATCGACGCCATGACCTGGCGCGGCCTGGGTCTGGTCGATGCGCTGCCGGCGGTTGGCGCGCTGCTCGGCTTCACAGCGCTGTTCAGCCTCGTCGCGCTCTGGCGCTTCCGCTGGACCGAGTAGCGCTCGGTGCATATTCACCGCCCTGCCGGCGCGGAAAACGGCAGCATGGCGGCCGGCTTCGGGAGAACGCGATGGAGATCGACCATGTCAGCGCCTTGAGCGCCCCGCTGCGCCGTGACGGCAAGGTCGTCGGCCACGCGCTCTGGGGCGATCGCGTGCGCGTCGTCCAGCGCGACGGCGATCAGGCCGAGGTGCTGCTGCGCGGCCTGGGCCCGGGCGTGAGGATCGCCCAGAGCGCGCTCGGCGGCCAGCCGTTGCTCGAGCTCTACTTCATCGACGTCGGCCAGGGCGACGGTGTGCTGATCAAGAGCCCCGACGGCCGTCACCTGCTGGTCGACGGCGGCAACCCGCGGGCGCGCCAGAACACCGGCGCCAGCGCCGCCGACTTCGTCGACTGGAAGTTCGTCAAGGACTACGGCGACACCGAGATCCGGCTCGACGCGCTGATCGCGACGCACAACGACCTCGACCACTACGGCGGCCTCGCCGACCTGCTCGACGCCAGCAGCTGGGCGGGTCAGGGCCTCTACGCCGAGCGCGTGCGCGTCGAGGCGATCTATCACGCCGGCCTGAGCTGGTGGAAGTCGGCCAGCGGCGATCGCACGCTGGGGGCCAGCAGCCAGCAGGGCGCGAACGCCTACTGGACGCAGCTGCTGGGCAACCGCAACAGCGTGCTGGCGGCGCTCGACGGCGGTGCCGGCCCGCAGCTCGCGAACGAGTGGGCAAGGTTCTGGGAGCGGGCGCTGGCGACGCGGACCGCGGCGAACCGCGCCACGCCGATCCGCCGGCTGTCGCAGCGCAGCGCGGCGCTGCCCGGCTTCAGCGGCGGCGCCGGCCAGCTCGGCATCCAGGTGCTCGGACCCGTCGAGGAGCGCGTCGGCGGCAAGCCCGCGCTGCGCCGGCTCGCCGGTGGCGACAGCATCAACACCAACGGCCAGAGCGTGATGCTGCGGCTGGACTACGGCCGCTGCCGCGTGCTGCTCACCGGCGACCTCAACCGCGAAGCCCAGCAGGCGCTGCTGCAGGCCTACGCCGGCCGCGAGACCGTGTTCGAGTGCGACGTCGCCAAGGCCTGCCATCACGGCAGCGACGACGTCTCGCTGCGCTTCCTGCAGGCGATGCGGCCGGCGGTGACGGTGATCTCCTCGGGCGACAACGAGGGCTACGACCACCCGCGACCGAGCATCGTCGCCGCCAGCGCGATCAGCGGCTACGTCAGCAGCCAGGACGACGCGCTGCAGACGCCCTTGATCTACGCCACCGAGCTGTCGCGCTCGATCCGGCTCGGTCGCATCAAGGGTCTGCAGCTCGGCGGCGTCGACGCCAAGCTGGCGGATGCCAAACTGCTCGTCGAGGGGCGCAGCCGCTACCAATGGGCGGCCGGCTGCCGCGCGCTCTCCCGGCTGCGCTACGGCCTCATCAATGTGCGCAGCGACGGTCAGCGCATCGTCTGCGCCACGTTGAGCGAGAAGGACCAGAGCTGGGAGATCCAGCAGCTCGCCGCCCGCTTCTGAGCCGCCGGCTCGCGGGCCGCCGCCGATGTGCTGGAATCGGGGCCGGCGGCCGGCACCCGGTCGATAGCGAGAGTGAACGCCATGCGCAGGCGCAGTCTGGTGATCGCGGCAACGGTGGCCGGCCCGGCAGCGGGCCAGGCGGCGCTGCGCGTCGCCTGGGAGGACTACCCGCCCTACCAGATGAGCGGTGCCGACGGCCAGCCGCAGGGCCTGGACCTGCTGCTGACGAATGCGGTGCTGCGCCAGGCCGGGCTGAGCCCGAGCTGGATCCGCATGCCCTGGGCGCGGCAGCTGCTGTCGCTGCAGGACGGCAGCCTGGACCTGATGGTCAGCGCGTCGCAGCTGCCCGAGCGCGAGGCGTATGCGCTGTGGACCGAGCCCTACCGGCCCAAGCTCGGCGCGCTGCTGGCGCTGCGCCAGCCGGCGCGGCCGCCGCAGCATCTGCGCGAGCTGGCGACGCAGCCGGTGCGCATCGGCATGATCCGCGGCACCTCCTACCCCGGCGAGTTCGTCGAGGCCCAGCGCAGCCCCGGCTTCGCGCGGCGGCTGCTGCCGCTGCGCCACTTGGAGCAGGGGCTGGAGCTGCTGCGCAAGGGTCAGCTCGACTACCTGATCGAGGACCCGGTGGCGATGCAGTACGTGGTCGCGCAGCAGGGTCGGCCGCCGCTGGCGGTGGTGCGCTGGATGTACCGCGGCGAATCGCGGCTGATGCTGGCACGCCGCAGCGAGGAGGCGCAGCCGGGTCTGCTGGCGCGGCTGAATGCGGCCATCGCCAGCCTGCGCGACAGCGGCGAGTTGCGCCGCCTGCTGGCCGGTACGCCGGGGCTCGACGCCTGATGCTGCTGCGACCGGTGCAAGGGCGCGACGCCGAGGCGTTTCACGCCTGCCTCGACGCGGTGGCGCGCGAGAGCCTGATGCTCGGCCAGTCGGCGGCGCCCGAGCTGTCGCGCGTGCAGGCATTCATCGCCGACGTCGTCGACGCCGGCCACCCGCAATGGGTGGCGATGGCCGCCGACGGCTCCATGCTCGGTTGGTGCGACGCGATTCCGCAATGGGCCGACGGCCTGCGCCACCGCGCCCAGTTCGGCATCGGCGTGCGCCGCGAGGCCCGTCGCCAGGGACTAGGCGAGGCGCTAGGCCGCGCCGTCATCGCGCAGGCGCGGCAGCAGGGCCGCATCGCGCGCATCGACCTCGAGGTGCGCGCCGACCACGCCAGCGCGATCCGCCTCTACGAACGCCTCGGCTTCCAGCTCGAGGGCCGGCGCGCGAAGGGTCTCTGCCATCGCGGCGTGTACTTCGAGACCGTGGAGATGGGCCTAGTCTTCTAGCGCCTCGGCCCACTGGCCATGGGCATGGCTCCAGGCCCAGGCCTGGCTGCCGCTGCCCAGGTGCAGGCTCCACAGCGTGGCGCCGGCGCGCGGGGCGGCCAGGCCGGGGGGATGGCAGGCGGCGTCCTCGGCGCAGATCCAGGCCAGGCGCCCGGCGCGCACCCATGCCAGCACGCGGCGATGGAACGCGTCGCGTTCATCGGCGCTGAGATAGGCCAGCACCCAGCTGTTGAAGAGCAGCGGCAGCACGTCGGCGGGCAGCTCGTCCAGCCACTGGTCGAGCCGCGCCAGGCCGTCGGCCTGCGCCTCGATCGGTGGCCGGCTGCGGCGTGCCGCCGCGAGCGCCCGGCTCAGGCGCTCGAAGCGCGCGACGTCGTCGGGCCAGACGCAGGCCTGAAGCCAGCGCGACGCGTCGGCGTCGGCGACGTCCACCGGGGCCGGATCGACGCCGAGCCGCGCGACGATCTGCCAGGGCTGTGGCGGCGGCAGCGCCCCACCCCGCCATTCGCAGTGCAGCGCCAGCCGCTCGCCGGGGCCGCGCGTGCTGCCGCCGCAGTCGACGCGGTCGGCGTCGACGCCCAGGTTCAGTCCGGCGCTGCAGCCGAAGTCGAACAGCGCCAGCCGCTGCCGGCCGCTGCGCGCCGCGATCGCGTCGATCGCCAGCCGCAGCACCGCGCAGCGTCCGGGCTCGTTGGTCTGCGTGGCTCGGCTGCGCAGGCGTGCGACGACGGCACTGGCGTCGCCGAGCAGGCGCTGGCGCAGCAGCGCCGGCAGCTCGGCGTCGGGCGCGCGCCGGCCGCCCAGGCTCCGGTAGTAGGCGGCCAGCGGCTGCTGCGGCGCCGCGAGCACCGCGTCATGCAGCACCGCCAGCAACAGATTCGGTCGCGCCTGCGTCGGCGGGATCTCGGCGTGCAGCGCCAGCAGCGCCGGATCGGCGGCGATCGCCTCGCAGATCGCCACGTAGAGCGGCTGCTGCGGGCATTCCTGGGCGGCGAACTGGCGGTAGCGCGCCGCCCAGGTGGCCAGGTCATCGGGGTTCATGGCCGCAGTGTGCGCCGCAGCCCCCGGCGGCAATGGTCGGCTAGCCGACAATGTGGCGATGAGTTCGCACAAGGATCCGCTGCAGGCCCTGGAGGCGCTGCGTGCCGCCGGCTTCGCGCAGCTGACGCCGCCGCCACGGGCCTTGCGCGGCGAGCTCGGCGCGCTGCTGGCGCTGCGGCGGCTGCCCCGGGGCCGGCTGCTGTTCGCGCAGGGCGCGCCCTGCCCGGCGCTGTACGCGGTGCTGAGCGGCGAGATCGCGACGCGCCTGCTCGCCGCCGACGGCAGCAGCTCGCTGCTCGAGCATGTGAGGCCGATCCGGCTGTTCGGCCTGAGCGCCTTCGCCAGCGGCCTGCCCAGCCGCTACGAGGCCGTCGCCAGCGAGAGCACGCAGCTGCTGGTGATCGGCGCCGCCGCCTACGCGCTGCTGATGGACCGCTGGCCCGGCTTCGCCCGCGCGCTGCTGCAGGAGCTGGCGCGGCGCTACGACGGCACCCTGCACCAGCTCGAATCGGCCCGTCATCGCCCGGCCGCCGAGCGCCTGCAGCTGGCGCTGGCGCAGCTGCGCCGCGAACGCGGGGTGGCATTGCGCGACGGCGGCTGGAGCCTGCGCGCGACACAGGCCGAACTCGCCGAGCTCGCCGGCGTGACGCGGCAGACGGCCAACGAGTGGCTGCAGGCCAGCGGCGTGCAGCTCGGTTACCGGCTGCTGCGGGGCGCGGGCTGAGGCGGGGCGGCGCTCAGTAGCCGCCTGCACCGATCCGACCGCCGACCGCCTCGCCACGCTGCAGCGCGCGCAGCTTGTCGACGATCTGCGCGATCGCCTCGTCACGCAGCGTAGCGGCGGCGACATGCGGCGTGAACGCGATGCGCGGGTGGCGCCAGAACGGATGCGCCGGCGGCGCCGGCTCGTCGACGCAGACATCGAGGGCGGCGCCCTCGAGGTGGCCGGCGTCGAGCGCGGCAAGCAGCGCCGCCTCGTCGACCAGGCCGCCGCGGGCGACATTGATCAGGTAGCTGCCGGGTGCCATCCAGCCCAGGCGCTCGGCGTTGAGCAGGCCGCGGGTGGCGGCTGTCAGCGGCAGCAGCGCGACGACGACGCGCGATCCCGCCAGCAGCGCGCGCAGGCCGTCGTCGCCGCTGAACACCGGCAGACGCAGGCCGTCGCGGGGCCGGCTGGCCCAAGCCTGCACCGGGAAGCCGAGCTGCTGCAGCGCCTCGATCACCGGCCGCGCCAGCACGCCGCAGCCGAGCAGGCCGACGCTCCAGTCGCTGCGGCGCTGCGGCGCCAGCGGCCGCCATTCGCCGCGCGCGGCCTGCTGCGCATAGCGGTCGAAGCCGCGGTACCAGCGCAGCAGCGCGTGCAGCACGTACTCGGCCATCTGCGTGCCCATGCCGGCGTCCTCGAGGCGGAAGATCGGCAGCCCGGCGGGCGGCTGCAGCGCCAGCAGGCCGTCGACGCCGGCGCCGGCGGAGAAGGCGGCGCGCAGCGCCGTCTGCTCGGCGAAAAAGGCCGGCGGCGGCTTCCAGACCACGCCGTAGTCCGCCGGCGGATCGCCCGGCTGCCAGGCGGTGACCTCGTCGCCGGCGAGCAGCAGGCGCAGCTCGTCAGCCCAGACGGCGCTGTCGCGGCCGACGCAGACCGTCAGTCTCAAGCCGCCAGCGCCTTCTCGATGTCGGCGCGCAGCGACTTGGGTTCGTCGTTCGGCGCGTAGCGCGCGAGCACGCTGCCGTCCCGGCCGATCAAGAACTTGGTGAAGTTCCACTTGATCATCTCGGTGCCGAGCAGGCCCCGTTTCTCCTGCTTCAGCCATTGCCACAGCGGATGGGCCTCGCCGCCGTTGACGTCGACCTTGGCCATCATCGGGAAGCTGACGCCGTAATTGAGCTGGCAGAACTCGGCGATCTCGCTGTCGGCACCCGGGTCCTGGGCGCCGAACTGGTTGCAGGGGAAGCCGAGCACGGTCAGGCCCTGGTCCTCGTAGTCGCTCCAGAGCTTTTCCAGGCCCTCGAACTGCGGCGTGAAGCCGCATTTCGACGCCGTGTTGACGATCAGCAGCACGCGGCCCTTGTACGCCGACAGCTTGACGGGCTTGCCGTCGATGGTCTGGGCTTCGAAGTCGTAGACGGAGGTGCTCATGGCGTTCAACGGGTTCGGGGCGGAGCCGACATGCTAGGGCCGGCGGGGTAGTGCGCGCTGATGCGCGCCCAATGCCCATCCTGCTGCATCGCCAGCGCCGCCGCCTCCAGCTCGGGCAGTCGCGCCAGCCAGGGCGATTGCCGGCCCAGCACCAGGTAGGGCGTGTCGCCGGCGATGCGGAACGGCTGCTGCTGCAGGTCCAGGCGCAGCTCGGCCATCAGCTGCACGGCGGTGCGCTCGGGCACCAGCACCGCGTCGATGCGGCCGATCGCCAGCATGCGCAGGGCGCTGCGGTAATCGACCAGCTCGATGCGGCGCAGCCGCGGCTCGTCGTCGACCAGCTCGCCATAGCGCTTGCCGCGGTGCACGCCCAGGCGGCGCTCGAACAGGTCCTCGAGTCGCCGCACCGGCGCGGCGCCGGGCGCGGTCAGCACCACCTTGTCCTCCGGCGGCAGCTGGATGCGGCTGTAGTGCAGGTAGCGCTCGCGGTCCGAGCTGCGCAGCAGCCCGGTCATCAGGTCGGCCTCGCCCTGCTCGAGCATCAGCAGCGCGCGCGCCGCCGGCGCCTGCACAAAGCTCAAGGGCCAGCCGGCCCGGCGCGCCGCCTCGCGCAGCAGATCGAAATACAGGCCGCCGGGCGGATTCACCTCGTAATCCCGGAACGGGGGATCGTGGCTGCCGACGACCCGGCAAGCCGTCGCCGGCAGCGCCATCGCGGCGGCCGGCAGTGCCATGGCGGATAACCAGAGCCTTCTTTGCAACGCACCCCCCTGTTCCCGTGGCTTCCCATCATCGTTCAGGGAAGGCCCGGAGACCCTCAGGGCGAGCGACAGCGCTTTTGACCTCACAATGCGCCGCCCCAGCCTGGGGAGTAGCGTAAAAGGGGTCTGAGCGATGGAAGCCCGTCTCGAACACCTGGTGTGCCTGACGCCCGACGAGTTGCGGCGCCGCGGCGTACCCGACGGCGTGCGCTGGAAGCTGCTGGCGCACGGCGACTCCTGGTTCTCCTTCGCGTCGGCGCGCGTCGACGCCCACGCGAACCTGCTGGAGGAGCTGGTGTTCAGCCAGCCGACCGTCGCCGTCAGCTGCGCCGGCCACCACAACGCGCTGCGACGCATGGTCGACCTCGAGGGCAGCGCCGACTTCGTGCGCCTGCTCGACGGCGACGCCGTCTGGGACGGCATCCTGCTGAGCATGGGCGGCAACGACCTCGTGGCCGCGGCCATGGTGCCGGCGCTGCTGCCCGGCGGCGAGCCGACGCCGCTGCACCTTCGCCTGCTGCGGCGCCAGACCGAATGGGGCGCCCCCAACGCCGGCGTCGCCCGTTACTTCTCGGAGGACGGCTGGGCCACTTACTGCGCCTACCTGCGGGCCAACCTGAAGCATGTGCTGAGCCTGCGCGACGACGGCCCGAACAAGGGCAAGCCGGTGTTCATGCACTGCTACGCGGTGCCGACGCCGCGGCCGGCCGGCAGCGACGCCGCCGACGCCGCCTCGGGCCCCTGGCTCTACCCGGCGCTGAAGGCCTACGCGATCCCGCAGGCCGACTGGGCGGCGATGAGCCGGCTCATGCTGTCCAAGCTGGCGACGCTGCTGAAGGCCTGCGCCGCCGACAAGGAGCAGTACCCGCAGCTGCAGGTGTTCGACTCGACGCAGGTGCCGATCGCGCCGGCGGCACTGGGTTCCAGCGGCATCAGCGGCGACTGGCACAACGAGATCCACCTCAACCACAGCGGCTGCTTCAAGATCGCCCGCGCCTGGAGCACGCACATCGAGGCGGTACTCAGCGGCAAGCCGCTGGTCACCGCCGCGCCGACCACCGGCCGCGGTCGCCGTTCCTGACCGGGAGCGGCCGCGGCCGCTCCGGGCTCAGTCAACGCGGAACAGGAACTCCTGTTCGAACTGGCCGTCCTGCGTGCAGGCGTAGCCGCTGCGCAACGCCTGCTCGACATGCGCCAGCAGCGCCCGCTGCGCACGCCGGTCAGGCAGCGCCTGCAGCGTCGTCGTCTGCACCGCCACCACGCGACCGCCGCGCACGGTGCCGAGCACGCGCAGCAGCGCCGTGCCCTGCTGGGCCAACGCCGGCAGTTCGGGCCGGCTCATGGTCGGACAGAGCAGACCGGCGCTGACCGGCTCGCTGGCCAGCGCCGGCGGCAGATCCGGCGCCCGGTCGCGCGGCGGCAGCGTGTCGCCGACGGCCGGCTGCGCGTCGGCGGGCCGCACGGCGATGGCCGACTCGGGCGGGTCCTGCCAGACGATGTCGGGCACCGGCGGCAACTCGATCGCACGCGGCATCGCCTGCGTCGGATCGGGCTGGCGCGGCGGCTGCAGCGGCGGCTCGGGCGGCGGCGGCTCGGGCTTCAGCACCTCGACCTGGGTCGGTCCCGGCGGCGGCCGCAGCGCATCGCGGATCAGGCCGGCGCTGAGGCCGAACAAGATCAGGCCGTGCAGCGCGGCGACGAGGCCGAAGCTGGTCAGGCGGCTGGGCATCGAGGGGGGTTCGGCTCCGTACGACATGGGCGGCTCCCGGGGTGATGGCGAGCCCAGCTTGCCAGCCCCTCCAGGACAACCGCCAGCTCGGGATAGCCCGTGCTGTGGCGCCAGCGCCTCAGTGGCAGGGGTCGCTGCGCGCGATGCTCAGCAGGCGCTCGACCTCGGCGCCATGCTCGCGGCGGTTGCGCAGGTGCCAGCGGCGGATCAGCTCCATGCTGCCGGCGACCACCAGGCCGAAGGCGGTGATGGCGATGAAGGCCGAGAGGCCAAAGCCGGTCAGCGTCGCGTAGAGCAAGCCCAGGCCGAGGATGCAGGCCTGCTCGTTGAAGTTCTGCACCGCGATCGAGCGGCCGGCGCCCATCAGGTTGTGGCCGCGGTGCTGCAGCAGCGCGTTCATCGGCACCACCAGGAAGCCGCCCAGGGCCCCGAGCAGGATCAGGAACGGTGCGGCGATCCAGACGTTGTTGATCAGGTTCAGCAGCAGGATCAGCAGACCCATGCCGATGCCCAGCGGGATCACCTTGACCGCCTTGTCCAGCTGCATGCTCCAGCTCGCCACCAGCGCGCCGACCGCGGTGCCGATGGCGACCACGCCGACCAGGCTCGATGCCTTGGTGACGTCGTAACCCAGCGCCACCCAGGCCCAGGCCAGCACGATGTAGCGCAGATTGCCGCTGACGCCCCAGAACAGCGTGGTGGTGGCGAGCGAGATCTGGCCGAGCTTGTCGCGCCAGAGGCGGCGGTTGCAGTCCTGGAAGTCGCGCAGCAGCTCCAGCGGCGACGACAGAGGCTGCAGCAGCGCCGGCGTGCGCGGGATCGCCAGGTTGAAGGCGGCCGCCAGGCCGTAGATCAGCACCATCGCCACCAGCGCCGCTTCGGCCG
>Ga0164290_1001011_pt1 | contig 59095 bp, 52 predicted proteins | sample Micstemetagenome_FD_108782 | JGI IMG/M metagenome (GOLD analysis project Ga0164290, IMG submission 108782) | Contaminated culture microbial community from soil near Moab, Utah, USA - Microcoleus steenstrupii SON62 (Illumina Assembly) | ecosystem: Environmental > Terrestrial > Soil > Soil crust...
GAGGGCATGCACGTGGTCGTCCTGCACCGAGTAGTCGACGATGCGGAAGTCTTCGTAGCGCGCATTCGTGGCGCGAATGGTCTGCACGAAGGCGGCGTGGAGGACCTCGCTGCGGAACGAAGGTAGCCCCTTCAGGCCGCGCAGCGTGACGTGCACGGGCTCCCAATGCTTGTGCACGGCGCGACGCCGATGACGAACGCATGGCCGCGGCCCAGGCTTCGGTCCCGACCCCTTCCGCCGACCGCCCCACGTGCGACGGTCCGCGAACGTGAGCTGCTGCCCGCGCGCGAAGCGAGATGCTCGTCGACGTGCCGCCTTCATGAACAGGGCGATAGTAGCTCCGGGGATCGCGCCAGCAAGTGGGAACGGTGTTTTTTCTCCGTTCCGAGGGCGTCGGCGTGCCGGGTGTCTCCGGCGCCGCACGCGCCTCCGCGTGGCGAGTGCCGCGGCGTGCCAGTGCCTCAGTGCGCCAGTGGTTCAGTGCGCCAGTGGTTCGGTGCGGTAGTGCCTCGGTGCGCCAGTGGTTCGGCGGCGCAGTGGTTCGGCGGGGCCGTCGGTTCGGTGCGCCCGTGCGTCGGCGGGGGAGTGGGTTCGGTGAAGCCGTGCGTCGGCGGGGCGGTGGTTCGGTGCGCCACCGCGCGGACGCGCCCCTGCATCGACGCGCCGTGCATCGGCGCGGCAGTGCGTCGGGCCGGCCAAGTCGGCCGCCACCCCGCGCCCGCGACCGCGCGCGCCGTCGCGGACTCGCCCTACGTGCCGACGCGGAGGTAGCCCGCCGACAGGAAGCGGAACATCTCCGTAACGATGCGGTCTTCGGAGTAGTCGAGGCCGCGCATCACGACTTGGTACATGATCTCTTTGACTGCACCGAGGGTCATGATCGCGAAGACGTGCGCGTCGCCCGCGGCGACGATGCCGCGTTCCTGGCCGTCGCGGAGAGACGCTTCGAGGAGCGTGCCCACGCCCTCGTAGAAGGAGATGAGCTTGCGGTCGAAGCCGGGGTCGAGCCCGACGGCGTCCGAGAGGAGGATTTTCGTCGTCGCCGGATCTTCGAGGAGCGCATGGACGATGCGTCGGATGTTCTCCTGGATCTGGTCGGCGACGGAGCGCGACGGATCCTCCGTGTCGACGCGCACGACGGCGCTGCCCATCCGGGTGAACGTGCGGTCGACGATCTCCTCGAAGATGGCGCGCTTGTCTTCGAAGTAGAGGTAGAAGGTGCCGCGCGCGACGCCCGCCGCAGCCACGATGTCGTCGATCTTCGCCGCGTGATAGCCGCGCCGCGCGAACACGTCGCGCGCATGCGAAAGGATCTGATGACGACGCTCGGTCTTGTCCACGCGACTTCCGGGAAGCGCCGGAGTGTAGGGCAACTCGCCCCCGAACGGATCGCGGCATGACGACGGCGGTGGATCGCTCGCGTCCCACGGGCGCTTCTCGTCCGGCTCGAGCCCATGCGGCCGCGCGCGGAGAATCGCGGGGAATGCGCGAGCTCGCGCGCCAGAACGGACCGCCGCACGGGATGGCGCAGTTCGTGCTCGCTACAATTTTCGGATGGCAGCGGCTTCGGGATCGGACGGGCGCGAGCCCGCGTCCGCAAAGGAGGGAACGGCGGCCGAGGAACGCGCACCGCGCATTCCGCGACCCGGAGGAACGCCGCGCGTCCCGCGCCCGACATCCAGCCCGCGGCACGCGGGGCACGCGGTAGAAGGTGCGCCGTCGCAGGCGGCGACCTCGGCGCCGCCGTCGACCGTGTCGCCCTTGTCGCCCGTATCGCCCGCGGCATCCCCTTCGGCGGTCTCGTCGAAGGCGGCGCCTGCGGCGAATGCGTCGGTCTCCGCGAGCACGTCGCATCCGCACGCGACGAACGTGCCGGCTTCGACGAGCGCCCCGCTCTCGTCTGCATCGCCTGCCGCCGTCGCGCCGTCGTCCCCGGTGGCACCCCGGTCCGCCGCGCCCGCGCCGACCTCCGCGCCTTCGACCCTGCCGACGCCCACGGACCTTCCGCTTCCGCCGGGTATGCCGCGCACGCTCCCGCCTGCGCCGCGGCCATCGTTCGTCGACGCGGCCGGCGCGTCGTCGCTCGCGCCGGCGCGCATCGCCACCTTGCGACCGCCTTCGTTGGTCGACGCCCGCGCGCCCGCGGCGCCGTTCGCCGTGCCGCCGCCGCCTTCCGTTTCGCCGGACAGCCGCCCGCCGGCGCGTCCGCCCGCGCCGTCCTCCATCGTCGCGCCATTGCCGCCGCCGCCCGCCATCGTCACTGCGCCGCCGCCGAGCAGCAGCGCGCGGCTCGTCTCGCGCGCGTCCACGCCGAATGCGTTCGCCGTTCCGCCGGCGCCGCTACGGCCGACGCCCACGCCGGTCGCCATGGACGACGGCGCCTCGGCGCTGACCTTCCAGGTCTACGAGCCCGACGCGCTGCCGGGACCGCGCCCGGCCGCGCAACGGCGCGCGAGCGTTGCCGCCATCGAGACGACGAAGCCGAGCGTGGCCGTCCGCGCGTGCCTCTTCCTTCTCGGCCTCTGCGTCGTCGTCGGAACGGCGTCTGCCGTCGTGGCCGTCACGTCCGACGATGCGCCGAGGCCCGCGGCGGCGCGCGCCAACCCCGTGCTCCTCACCACGGCAAGCGTGCCGGTCGCCGCGCCCGAGACGGATCCCGCGTCGCCGGTCGCGCCGCCCTCGTCACCCATCGACGTCACCGGCGCGCTGCCCACGTCGGCGATGCTCGCGCCGTTCGCGGCCCCGAACGCAGCACCGCCCGCGACCACCGCCTCGACGCCCGCCACGTCCCCCACGACGAAGCCGAAGAAGCTCGCGCCGCCCGCCGCCGTCCGCCAAGCCGCGCCGCCTCCCAATCCCTACGGCGGCGCCGCGGCTGCGGCGCCGCGCCCGAAAAAGCCTCTCCCCGCCGGCAATCCCTTCTGATCTCGCGGCGTTCGCCGCGCGCGAAATCATTTTTCCGCGCGCGGGAAAACCCGATAGCCTCGCTGAACTGACACGTCAGTTCAGCCGTCGGGTAGTCGACGCGGCACCTCGCAGTCGACGCTTGCTCTGGCTCCGGAGCGTGCTCGCGGCTGCGCGCATTCGGAAGCAGGTGAGCGCATGGCGGAAGCGTCCGGGAAATCCTTCCTCGCGATCGGGATGGACGTCGGCTCTACGACGGTGAAGGCCACGGTCGTCGACCCGACGACGAAGGCGATCCTCTGGAGCGACTACCAGAGGCATCACACGAAGCAGCCGGAGAAGGTCCTCGAGCTCCTCGAGACCATCCTCGCAGCGTTCCCGGATCATCCGAAGGACGGCTGGCGCATCTTCCTGACGGGCTCGGGCTCGGCGCCGCTCGCGCCTTCGACGGGCGGCAAGTTCGTCCAAGAGGTGAACGCGGTCACGCTCGCCGTCGAGCACCTGCATCCCGACGTCGGCTCGGTCATCGAGCTCGGCGGGCAGGACGCGAAGATCATCATGTTCAAGACGGACGACAAGACGGGCGACAAGACCGCCCTCGCGTCCATGAACGACAAGTGCGCGTCCGGCACGGGCGCCACGATCGACAAGTGCTTCCTCAAGGTGAACGCGCCGCCGGAGCTCGTGACGACGCTCCGCTTCGACGACTCCAAGCTCCATCACGTCGCCGCGAAGTGCGGCGTGTTCGCCGAGACGGACATCGTCAATCTCATCAAGAGCGGCATCCCTTCGACCGAGGTCCTCTGCTCGCTGGCCGACGCCATCGTCATGCAGAACCTGTCCGTGCTCACGCGCGGCAACACGCTGAAGGCGCGCGTCCTCCTCCTCGGCGGTCCCAACACGTACCTGCCGTTCCTCCAAGACTGCTGGCGTCTTCGCATTCCGCAGGTCTGGCAGGAGCGCGGCTACGACTACCCGAAGGACGTGCCCATCGAGGAGCTCGTCTTCGTTCCCGAGAACGCGCAGTACTACGCGGCGCTCGGGGCCGTGCTCTACGGCCTGCACGAGCCGGCCGAAGTCGGTTGGATGAAGGAGCTCGGCGAGCTCCGCGACTACATCACGACCGGCCGCAAGGCGCGTCTCGGCGAGAGCGCAGGCCCGCCGCTCTCGAAGCACGAGCAGGAGCTCCTCGAGTTCCGTGAGCTCTACAAGATTCCCGCGTTCGAGCCGGCGAAGTTCGAGAAGGGGCAGAAGGTCCGCGCGATCATCGGCCTCGACGGCGGCTCGACCTCGTCGAAGTCGGTCCTCGTCGACTACGACACCGGCGCGATCCTCGCGAAGGCCTACCAGCTCTCGAAGGGCAACCCGATCCAGGACACGAAGGAGCTTCTCGCGCAGCTCAAGACGTACGTCACGGAGCAAGGCGCCGAGCTCGAAGTGAAGGGCTTCGGCGCGACGGGCTACGCGGCCGACGTCCTCGAAGAGTGCGTGAAGAGCGACGTCAACATCGTCGAGACCGTCGCTCACATGATGAGCGCCGTGCACTTCTTCGGCGACGTCGACGTCATCTGCGACATCGGCGGGCAGGACATCAAAGTCCTCTTCATGAAGAACGGCGACATCGCCAACTTCCGCCTCTCGAACTCCTGCAGCGCGGGCAACGGCACGCTGCTCCAGGCGACCGCCGAGTCGTTCGGCGTCCCCGTGCGCGAGTTCGCCGACGTCGCGTTCAAAGCGGAGCTCGCGCCGAAGTTCTCGTACGGCTGCGCCGTCTTCCTCGACACCGACCGCGTGAACTTCCAGAAGGAAGGCTTCTCGAAAGAGGAGATGCTCGCCGGCCTCGCCCAGGTCCTGCCGAAGAACGTCTGGCAGTATGTCGTGCAGATCCCGCGTCTCGCCTCGCTCGGGCGCAAGTTCGTCCTCCAGGGCGGCACGCAGTACAACCTCGCGGCCGTCAAAGCGCAGGTCGACTACATCAAGGAGCGCGTGCCGAACGCCGAGGTGTTCGTGCATCCGCACACCGGCGAGGCCGGCGCGATCGGCGCCGCGATGGAGACCCTCCGCGTCGTGAAGCGCCGCGGCCGCTCGACCTTCATCGGCGTCGACGAGGCGATCGCGCTCGAATACACGTCGAAGAACGACGAAGAGACGGTCTGTCACTTCTGTCCGAACGAGTGCAAGCGCACGTTCATCGACACGAAGACGCCGGACGGCCGCACGAGCCGCTACATCGCGGGCTTCTCCTGCGAGAAGGGCACCGTCGAGAGCAAAGAGGCGATGCTCGACCTCGTCGCCGAGCGGAAGAAGACGGCGCAGCAGTTCCCCAACATGGTGGACTACGAGGCGAAGCGCGCCTTCATGCACTTCTACACGCCGGCGCCTCAGCCCGAGGACGGCTCGCCGATCAAGGACATCGAGGTCCGGAAGGGCATCCTCGGCCAGCGCCGCGTCGAGATCACGCGCCCGTTCAAGCGCTCGCCCAAGGAGGCGCAGGAGAAGCGTCGCCGCACGCGCATCGGCATCCCGCGCGTGCTCAACATCTACTCGACGGCGCCCTTCTTCCGGACCTACTTCGAGGCGCTCGGCATTCCGAAGCAGAACGTCGTCTTCTCGGACGAGACGACCGAAGAGATGTGGGTCGAGGGTGGCAAGTACGGCTCGATCGACCCGTGCTACCCGAGCAAAGTCGCGCAGGCGCACGTCCACAACCTCATCTTCCACCAGCACACGGCGAAGAAGCCGCTCAAGTACATCTTCTTCCCGATCCTCACGCACGTCGGGAACTTCGTCGCCGACACGATGGACAACGCGAGCTGTCCCATCGTCGCCGGCGCGCCGGACGTCATGAAGGCGGCCTTCACCAAGGAGGTCGACTTCTTCGCGCAGCGCGGGATCGAGTACGTCGACCCGGCCGTCTCGTTCGTCGAGCCGAACCTCATGGCGAAGCGTCTCTTCGAGACGTGGGGCCCGCGCCTCGGCATCACCGCCGACGAGAACGACCACGCGTGCCGTGAGGCCTGGAAGGCGCTCACGATGTTCGAGAACGATCTGCAGGACAAGGGCCGTGCGATCCTCGAGACCGTCGAGGCCGAGGACCGCGTCGCGATCCTGCTCCTCTCGCGTCCGTACCACTCCGATCCGGGGCTGAACCACGGCATCCCGGACGAGTTCCAGGTGCTCGGGTACCCGATCCTCTCGATCCGCTCCATTCCGAAGCAGCGCGAATACCTCGATCGCTACTTCAAGGAGGAGCTCGCGAGCGGGAAGCTGAAGTCGCCTCTCGAGCTGAATCACGTCTGGCCGGAGAACTACTCGGTCAACAGCGCGCAGAAGGTGTGGGGCGCCGTGTTCGCGGCGCATCACCCGAACGTCGTCGTGCTCGACCTCTCGTCGTTCAAGTGCGGTCACGACGCGCCGGTGTACGGCCTCATCGACTCGATCATCGAGAAGTCGAAGACGCCCTACGCCGCGCTCCACGACATCGACGCGAACAAGCCCGCAGGCTCGATCAAGATCCGCGTGAAGACGTACGCGCATGCGCTGAAGCTCCACGAAGAGCGCCTGCAGGACGCGCGTACGAAGCGTGACGAGCTCGCCCACGCCATCGACCAGAAGCGCCTCGAGCTCCTCGAGCTGAAGGCGCAGCAGGTCGAAGCGCGCCGCGTGCAGGACCCTGCGCTCGTCGCGCAGATCGAGGAGCTCCGCACGAAGCTTCGCAATTACGTGCCACTCACGAAGCGCGCTCCGGAGCCCGATCCGAAGAGCGGCATCGTGAAGCTCGGAAAGAAGAAGGACGGGAAGATCGTCCCGGCCGCAGAATCCACCGCCACCAGCGCTGCAGAGTGAGAGACCCGGAGAAGACCATGAGCCAGACCATCGAGATCACCGGGAACACGAAGAAGAAGCTTCCGATCGCGGGCCAAGCCCTCGATCTCGACGCCGAGCTGCGTCGCTTCGAGGAAGAGGAGCGGAAGCGCCTCGGTCTCGACGGCACGACGGAGCACTGGGTCGAAGACATGGTGAACCTGCAGTTCACCAAGGCGCAGCGCGCGAACGTCACGCTGCTCATCGGCGGCCTCACGATCGCCCACGACTACCTCATCGAAGGCGGCCTGAAGGGCATCGGCTACAACGTCCAGATGCTGGACTGCCCGGACAACGCGGCGTTCCAGGCCGGCAAGGAGTTCGGCAACCGCGGTCAGTGCAACCCGACGTACTTCACGGTCGGCAATCTCGTGCAGTACCTCATCGCGCTGCGTGACAAGCACGGGATGACCGCGCAGGAGATCGTCGAGAAGTACGTGTTCGTGACCGCGGGCGCATGCGGCCCGTGCCGCTTCGGCATGTACGTCACCGAGTACCGCAAGGCGCTGCGCGACGCCGGCTTCGACGGCTTCCGCGTTCTCCTCTTCCAGCAGACGGGCGGCCTGAAGCAGGCGACCGGCGAAGAGCTCGGCCTCGAGCTGAACCCGACGTTCTTCTGGGCGCTCGTGAAGGGCATGTTCGTCGGCGACGTCATCAACGCGTGGGGCTACCGCGCGCGCCCGTACGAGAAGGTGAAGGGCGCGACCGACGAAGCCCTCGAGCGCTGCAAGAAGATCCTCCACGAGGCTCTCGAGAAGCGCACGAACATCATGGCGGCGCTCTGGAAGTGCAAGCCGATCCTCGCGAGCGTCGAAGTCGACCGCACGATCGTGAAGCCGAAGGTCTCGATCATCGGCGAGTTCTGGGCGATGACGACGGAGGGCGACGGCAACTACGGCCTCCAGCGCTTCCTCGAGCAGGAAGGCGCCGAGTGCGACATCCAGCTCGTCGCCGCGTGGATCCTCTACACGCTGTGGGAGGTCCGCAACGACACGAAGGAGCGCGCCGACCTCCGTGAGTGGGACGTCGCGAAGTACGGCCTCGGCGGCGGCGGGCCGTTCGCCGTCCTGCAGAAGTACGCCATCAGCTACGGCGGCGACAAGCTCGTGCGCCTGCTCTTCCACTCGTTCGCGTACACGGCGGGCCTCTACGGCTACCACCTGCCGGACATGGACAAGATCGCGAAGATCTCGCACGACTACTACAACAACGATCTCCGCGGCGGCGAAGGCCACATGGAGGTCGGCAAGCTGATCTTGAACGTCGTGAACCAGAAGGCTCACATGACGCTCAGCGTGAAGCCGTTCGGCTGCATGCCGAGCGCCGGCGTGTCGGACGGCGTCCAGAGCGCGATCACCGAGAAGTTCCCCGGCACGATCTTCTGCCCGGTGGAGACGAGCGGCGACGGTCGCGTGAACTTCTACTCGCGCGTCCAGATGTACCTCTTCAAGGCGAAGCAGGCGGCCGTCGCGGAGTACGAGCGCGTGCTCGCGGAGCACGGCGTCACCAAGGAGCAGATCGCGGCGTTCGCCGAGTCGACTCCGCGGTTCCGCACGCCGCTCTACAAGGCGCCGCACAAGTACAGCGGCAACTCGGCCGACTTCGTTGCCGCGGTCGCGCCGTACATCACGAAGACGCGGAGCGAGCGCTGGCGCGATCGCCTCGTCGCCTTCGCGCACGGCAGCAAAGACGTCGCGCAGAAGACGCCGCACGTCGTCGTCGACCTCTTCCAGACCGCCGTGAAGGAAGCGCCGGTCGTGGCCGCGCGCGTGAAGGAAGACATCGCGGCAATTCGCGAGCTTCGCGCGGAGAAGAAGCGCAAGGCCGCGGCTCCGGCGACGCAGCTCATCGACGCTGCCGCCGAGGAGTGAGCGCCACGTTCCGCTGACGCGAGGGCCCGAAAGGGCCCTTTCGCGTTTTGTCACGGTTTGCTCCGCGCTCGTTCGGTGGCGGAGGGGGTGCTAGAGGACGGCGCAATGCGGGCAGCAGGCGCCGTTCTCTTCCTCGTCGGGCTCGTGGCGCTCGCGGGCGGGCTCTTCTTCGGCTGCGGTTCGTTCTTCTCGTGGAACGGCCGCCACCCCGTTGCGGTGCATCCGTTCGCGGTCGGCAAGCCTCTCACGCAGAAGATGACCGTGAAGGCCGGACGCCGGTACACGGCGTCCGTGCAGGTCGTCTTCGACCGCGCGTCGTCGTTCGAGCGCGCCGGGCAAATCGTCGTCGAGGCGAAGATGCCGCTTCGCGCGTCCATCAAGAGCGCGGCAGGCGAGGGGCCGGAGGTCGTCGGCTGGTTCGATCCGAGCGAGCCACCGACGGTGCTCTACGGTCACGCGCCGAACGAGGGCGAGCGCCGGCCACCCTCGGCGGCGGCGCCGGAGCTCGTCGCGCAACGCCTCGTCGGCCCTTGGCTCGCCGCGAGTGACGGCGAAGCGACGTTCGCAGCGGACCTCGGGGAAGACCGCGTCGGAACCGCGCGCATCCAGGAGATCCGTCTCGTCGTCTACGACGACGTCGTCCCGAGTGCAGTGCGCTTGCCTTTCTACGCTGCCGGCGGAGGGGCTCTCGCGTGCGTCGTCGGCGCCGTGCTGTTCGTCGTCGGCGTCGTGCGCGGCCGGCGAGGTGGTGGTGGTACTCGGCAGCGAAAGAATGTATGAGCGCGCCATGGCATTCGGCCCGAAAACCCGCTCCTTCCGCATGACGCCGTCCGCTCTCGCGTTTGCCCTCGTGACGGCTGCGTCGCTGACGTCCTCGGCAGCGCTCGCGCAGACGACGGGCGGAAGCACCGCTCCGAAGAAGGACGCGACGCCGTCGAAGCCGGCCGCGACGCCCGCCAAGGAGAACAAGGGCGCGAAGAGCGCGAACGACAACGCCGCGCCGCCGCCCGCGACGACGACGCCGGCGTCCGAGGAGATCAAGCCGGCGGAACCCGCCGCCGTGGACGACCACCAGGAAGACCTTCAGGCCGTCTATCTCTCGGGCGATATCGGCTTCACGCGCGCCGACGTGGGCGGTCTCTCGGACAGCACCGGGTTCGACAAGACGGGCGCGAACGGCCTCCTCGCCGGGCTCGGCATCGGCTACCGCAATCGCGCGTTCCGGTTCGGCGCGCGCTTCCGCGACGCGAGCACCACCGAGTACTCGCTCTGGTCGATCATGGGCGAGGTCGGCTACGGCCTGAAGATGCGCCCGCTGTCGCCGGCGTTCTACGTCCACGCGGGGTACATCTTCGATACGGGCGTCGAGCGCGGCGCGATCAGCTCCAAGCTGCCCGCCGGCAACGTGCTCACGCCCGACGTCGACCTGAACGGCGTCGTCGTCGGAGCCGAGGTCGTTGCGAGCTACTGGCTGACCAAGTTCCTTCGCGTCGGGCCGTTCATCGGCTTCGACCTCACCGTGCTCCACCGCTCGCAGCCGCCGGTGCCGCAGTCGCTCTTCCGCGTTCCGGACGAGGTGCGCAACAACGCCCTCTTCGGCGAGTCGGGCAACGGCCTCGGTTACATGTTCAACATCGGCCTCCGCGTCACGGGTGACGTCGGCTTCGACTCTGGCAAGCACGCAGAGCACGCAAAGTAGGCGCGCCGGGCCTCGAGGCGGGCCGGCCCCGCGGGGTCTATACTCGGAGCGATGTATCGCAATCCGGGGGCGTCGAGCGTTCTCCACGGCGTCCTTTCCGGGCCGTACAGCGGCGCACCGCGCGAGGTGAGCGCCGCGAAGTTGCCGCGTGCGGCGCGGCAGCGTCTCGCCGATGCGCTCGCCGGGCGCGCCGAGCCGATGCCGATCGCGCACGAACGCCCTTCCGGCGAAAAGCGCCACCTCGCAACATGGGGGCTGCTCGCCGGGCTCGTCGCGCTCACGCTGCTCTTCGCCGTCGGCTTCGGCGATCCACGTTCATCGTGGGTGCTCCAGCCGCGCGGTCTGGCGTTCGCCTACGCGGCGACGACGGCCGCCTGCGCGTCGGCGGTGCTCGCGCTCTTCCGTCGGCACGCACGCGCATCGGGCGCAGCGCTCACACCGGGGCGTTATCTCCTGCCGCTCGACATCGTCGAGGTGGGTCGCGAAGACCGGTTCGGCGACCAGCTCGTCATGGTCACGCCGCTCGGTGCCGCTCGCGCAGCACGGACGCGCGTCACTGCAAAGGGCGGCGAGGACCTCGTCGTCGTGCTGGAGGGCGGGCGTGAGATCACCTTCGCGCTGCGTTCGTCGCGTGACGGGGACGCGGCCATGCGGCGCCTCGAGCTCGCGCAGAAGCTGCTCGAAGACCTCACGTACGGCAGGGATCTCGAGAAAGCGGTCGTGAACGACGCGTTCTTCGACGTGCGCGTCGACGCATCGTGGGCGGCCGTCGCGCCGGGCGGCCCGACGAGTCGCAAGGTCGCGTCGCGCCGCGTCTGGCTCCACACGAAGGCGACGTCTGCCGGCGTTCTCGGCGCTGCCGCGTGCCTCGGCGTGCTCACGTTCCAGGGGCGCAATCTCCTGAGCGATCGCGCGCTCTACCTGCGCGCCGTACGCGCCGGCACGCCGGATCAGCTCGATCGCTACATTGCCGTCGGGCGCGCGTACCGCGACGAGGCGCGCGCGCTTCGCCAGGAGCAGGAAGCGCTCGCCCAACGCGCGTCGAAGGCGCGTAGCCGCGCGCACGATCTGTCGCCGAAGGCGGAATGGGAGCTCACGTCGGCCGAACGAGCCGCCCGCACGAACGCCGCCGAGGGGTGTCTTGCCGCGATGCGCGCGCGGTCTCCGAAAGCGCACCCCAAGTCGGCGCGCATCTTTGCGTCGCTCTTCGAGCGTGCGCGGCGGACGGGCGACACCGTCGTCCCCGTGTGGATCGACGACGCGGAGCACGACGTGCCGAACGGGCTGCCCGCCTCGGATCATCGTGCACGCATGGCGACGACGGTCGCTGCGCTCGAGCGTGTGTTCTCGGAGACGTGCCCCGCGTCGATCCTGCGCTTCGTCGCGACGTCGGCACCGCGCGGAGAGGTGCCTCCGCGCGGAATCACCGTGAAGCTCGACGTCCACTGGCCGAAGTCGCCCACGTGGAAGCTCGCGCGCGGCGCGCTGTACGTGCCGACGTATCAATTCGACGTCGCGCTGCGTGACGCGCTCGGAGCAGAGGCGGAGTCGTTCCGGCTCACGGTGCCGCCTGCCGAGCAGCCGACGACGAAGCTCCGCGACCGAAGTCTCTTCGTCGTGAGCGGCCGGCCCGTCGCCGACGGGGAGCTCGATCCGCGGCTCCCGGCCTTTGCGAGCGCGCGCGCCTTCGACCGCCTCTATGACGAGCTCTACGGGCTCGTGTTCGACGGCGATCCGCGCGTGCCGCTCCGCGAGAGCCCCGACGAGGATCCGTTCGAAGCACGGTAGGCCGCGCCACCTACATGGTGGGTGTAGGTGGATCGCCGTACCACCAGAACTGCGCCGCCGATCCCTCGGCTTGCCGCAAAAGCGCCGCGAAATGCGCGGTGTAGGACATCGGGATACCCCGGCACACCCTTCGCAGTCGAGCGGTCCCGGAGGAATTACGATGGCGCTCGACCTTATCAAGAAGACCCGCTGGCTCACTCTCGCCTCGATGTTCGCGCTCGCCTCGGCCTCCGCGGTCGGCTGCGCGGCGGAGCCGGGCTCCGGCGACGAAGCGACGGACGAAGAGACCGGGTCGTCGACCGACGACATCACCCAGGTCGATCACTCCAAGGTCAAGCGGCAGTCGATCGGCAACTGCTGGCTGTACGCGGCGACGAGCTGGCTCGAGGCGCTCAACAAGGCGGCGACCGGCACCGAGGCGAACACGTCCGAGTCGTGGCTGACGTACTGGCACTGGTACGAGCAGCTCGCGAACGGCCGCGCCGGCAGCGAGATCTCCACGGGCGGTAGCTACGCGACGGCCGCCGACCTCATCGTCCGCTACGGCATCACCCTCGAGAAGGACTTCATCGCCTCCGAGGCCGACGCCGAGATGTCGAATCGCCAGTCTTCGGCGCTGAACGCGGTCAACGCGCAGCTGAAGAACGGCGGTCCCCTGAAGGACGCCATCACGCGCCGCGATCGTAAGGCAATCCGTGCGGAGCTCGACAAGGCCTGGGGCCTCGATGCGGCGACCGTCGCGCGCATCAACAACGTTTTCGGCGAGTCGGTCACGCGCACGCTCGATCGCTCGACGGCGGCGGTCCGCGCGACCGCAGCGAACAAGATCATCGCGCCGAAGGACTTCACCGTGCAGCTGAAGGACCCGACCACGAAGCAGCCGATCCGCGCGACGCTCGCCGACGCGCTCGGCCGCAGCTCGGGCGGATGGTGGGCGCCGCGCGAGGGCAAGCTCGCGTGGAACGAGGTGAACTACCCGTCCGACACGCGCGGTCGTCGCGAGTTCTGGAAGCGCGTTCAGCGCGCGCTCCACGATGGGCAGCCGGTCATCACGTCGTGGAAGGTCGACTTCAACGCGCTCAGCTCGTCGAGCGTCTTCTCGTTCGCGGAGCTTCAGCGTCGCGGCCCTGGTCGCCAGGGCGGTCACATGACGGTCATGCACGACTACCAGGCAGAGGTTCCGGGCGTGGGTCTGCTGAAAGCAGGCGAGCAGGCGACGCGCGAGCAGATGGACAAGGCGCTCAGCGACGACACGAAGCTCGTCTTCGTGCGCGTGAAGAACTCGTGGGGTGGCATCCGTCCGGACCGCTGGAACGAGGCCGCCATCCCCGGCTACCACGACCTCGAGCTCGCGTACCTCAACGGTCCGATCAAGGAGTGCTCGACGGAAGACGCGCCGACGAACCCCGCGACGCAGTGCACGCGTCAGGTCACGCCGCTCTGGGACGTCGTCCTCCCCGCGGGTTACTGATCTCGGAACGGCTCCGGCCCTCGAAGCTCGAGAGCGGAGCCGGCGCCGAAGCGCGTGAAGCGCGTGTAGCGCGTGTAGCGCGTGTAGAGCGCGCGTGTAGAAACCGCGTGCAGGGCAGCCCGACTGACCTGCGCGCGCTTTCGTTTTGTGCAACGATCGGCGCGTGGTCCATCACGACAAGGTTCTCCGCGCGATCACCGACGATGGCGCGTTTCGCGTAATCGCCTGCGACACGACGGCGACCGTCCGTGGCGCTCTGGAAGCGCAGCGCCCCAGCACGCCCGAGCTCACGAGGACGTTCGCCGACCTCCTCACCGGCGCGGTCCTCGTCCGCGAGAGCATGGCGCCGGACAACCGGCTGCAGGCGATCCTCCAAGGCGACAACCCGCGTACGCGCATGGTTGCGGACACGCATCCCGACGGCGGGACGCGTGGGCTCATCCAGATGCCCGACGACGTGAAGGAGCTCTTGGTCGCCGAAAAGGCGCTGCTCCAGGTCGCCCGCACCCTGCACAACGGCTCGCTGCACCAGGGCGTCGTCGCGGTGCCGCCCGGGTCGTCGAACCTGTCGGCGGCCTTCATGGCGTACATGCAGGACTCCGAGCAGACGACGACCATGATCGCGATCGGCTGTCATCTCGCGAACGGCGAGGTCGCGGCCGCGGGCGGCTACATGGTGCAGCTGCTGCCGGAGGTCGCCGAAGGGCCGCTCGCGGTCATGACCGAGCGCCTGAAAGACTTCGAGGACATCGTTCCGCTGCTCGCGCGCGGCGCCGCGTCTCCTGAGGAGCTCCTCCGCGAGACGCTATGGGGAATGCCGTACACGAAGGTCGGCGACCGCGAGGTTCACTTCGGTTGTCGCTGCAGCCCGGAGCGTCTCGCGCTCAGCCTCGCTTCACTGCCGCGCGCCGACATCGAATCGCTGATGGAGGGCGGCAAGAACCTCGAGATCGAGTGCGACTACTGCCGCAAGAAGTACGACTTCACGATGCAGCAGCTCCGTAGCCTCGTCGACGCGAACTGAACGCGCGCTCGCGGCAGGTCACGCGAAGAGCCGCGCGCCGTACGCGAGCGCTGCACACACGGTGCTCACGATCGCGAGGGCGCGCGCATCGCGGAGGCGCACGGCGGCGGCGGTGGCCCACCGCGCGTGCGTGCCCTCGACGACGTTCTTCCGTGTGATGACCGGCATCTCTCGATAGAGGCCGGGCGCGCCGACGACGACCGGGGCGACGAGCACGGGGCCGACCGGAATGGGCCAGGCGCGGTGCGTGCTCGTGAGCGACGAATCGAGCGTGCCGAGGAGAGCGCCCGTCTCGCTCTCGATGCGTCCTTGCGGGGTGAGCCGCGCCTCGGTCCACGTGTAGAGGCGGAGCGCGTACGCGATGGCGCGGCGGGAGCGGAGGAGCGCGATGCCCAGCGCGCCGAGCGCGAGGCCGATGATGCCGCTCGAGAGGTGCCGCATCGAAAAGACGCGGCTGCTCTGGAACACGCGCCGGGGCGCATCGTCGAAGCGGAATCGCGCGAGCACGATGTCGTGCGGGTACCCCGTCGACGCGATCGCCGGCTGCTCCACGAGGTAGATTCCGGTGCGTCGGTCGCGTCGCACCTTGATGTTCTCGGGGGTCGCGCCGTAGGTGTGCGCCGTCCAATCGAGGCGCAGCGTTCCGCACGCGCGTTCGCGCCCGTCGGGCGACGCGTCGGTCCGCACGAGGCGCACGTTCCTGATGACTCCTACGCGTCTCTCGGTCCAGAAGAGCCGCGGGCGAGGCCGCCCAACCGGGGGCGGCGAGGTGTCGAGCACGTCGATGGTCTCGAAGTCGCCGTCCGTGTCTCCGAACGCGAGCCGCTCCGGCTCGAGCGAGCCCGCGCACACCGGCAGCACGTCACGCGCGAAGTCGTAGGCGGCGAGGAACGCGACGAAGAGGACGGCGACGCCGGCGATGCCGAGGGCCGCCCACGTACGTAGCAAGGTCGAGCGCACGCTTCAGTGTACGCCCGAGACGGGCAAACGCTCTCCTCTGGTTTCCGGTCAGACCGCGACGGCGGCAACGAGCGCGGCGGCGGCGAACGTGGCGGCGATTGCGCCTGCCGCGCCGCCGCGAACGGCCGCTTCGGTCACACTGTTTTCGTGCTGCGAGCGCGTTCCTTCGAGCACCTCGGCGACGACGAGCGCCGACGCCGCGCGATACGGTGACTCGCGCGCGGGCACGACGCGAACGAGCACGGGACCGCGCTTCGGCAGAGGCTCGCGGGCGGACGCGAGCTGGCCATCGACGAGGCGCACATGAGCGCCGTCGACCGCCTCGGCGTCCGAGAAGGCGGCGAGCTCGCTCGCGCGGCCGCGCGCTCCTTCGTGCGTGAAGCGCGCGTCGATCGCACACGCCGCGCTCACGACGGCGACGAGCACCACGACGTACGTGGCCGAGGTGACCGGCTTTGCGAGGACGACGGCGACGGCCGCGGCCGCGATCGTGACCGCGAGCAGCGGCGCGAGGACGAGGAGAGAGGGGCGGCTCACGAACCATGATTCTTGCCGGCGTGGGTGCGTGCTCGCAAGCGGCGCCGTCCGGAATTCGTCGCCGCGCGCTAGTCTCTCGGAGGTGCGGACGTTCTTCGCGGCAGACCTCGACGTCGCCTTCCTCGACCGCGCCGCCGGGCTCGGCGAGACGTTGCGCGGCTCCGTCGCGAACGCCCGCTGGGTCGCGCGCGAGGTCATGCACGTGACGGTGCGCTTCTTCGGGGCGTCGGACGAAAGGCAAGTCGCGGCGCTGACGCGCTTCGTCGAGGAGCTGCCGGCCGGCGTGGAGCCCCGTTACGCGACCGCGACGAAGGTGACCGCGTTTCCGCGCGAGCAGAAGGCGCGGGTCCTCGTCGTCGAACTCGACGATGCAGGGTTTCTCGCTGGTATGGCCGAGCTCGCAGAGCGGCTCGCCGTCGACCTCGGCTACGAGCCGGAGACGCGCGCGTATCGCCCTCATCTCACGCTCGCGCGCCTGCGCATGCCGCAAGACGTGCGGGAGGCCTGCGCGTCGTCGCCGTCGCTCGGCTCTGCGCGGATCACCGCGCTGACGCTCTACGAGAGCAAGACGCTGCCTAGCGGTCCGGTGTACACGCCGCTCGCGCGGCGCACGCTCGACGGTGGCTAAGGACGGCCGAGGAGCGCGTCACGAACGCGCGCGTCGGTGAGATCGTCGAAGGCGTGCCGCGCGCCGAGCTCCGCGAGCGTCGACGGAGACACTCCGCCGGTGCCGACACCGATGCAGTCTGCACCAATTGCGTGCGCGGCGGCGACGTCCTTCGGCGTGTCTCCGATCACGACGACGCGGCATGCCGCGACGGCGACGCCGAGAGCTTCTGCGCCGCGGCGTGCACCGACGGCGAGGAGCTCTCCACGGTCTTCCGCATCGCACCCGAAGCCGCCGAATGCGAACGTGCCGTCGAGTGAGCCGCGGGCGAGCTTCGTATAGGCGCCCCGCTTGATGTTGCCCGTGCCGAGGCCGATGGCGGTCTGCTCGACACCCGCGAGCCAGGCGAGCACGTCGCTGACGCCGGGCATGATGCGGTACGACTCGGAGCGCGAGACTTCGTGCTCGAGGCGCGCGACATAGGCGTCGAGCACCGCGTCGATCGCGTGCGGCTCCGGCTCGCCCTCGATGGTCCGCACCGCCATGCGCACGATCGCGCGGTCGGTCATGCCGGCGAACGAGAACGTGAGCGCCGCCGGCCCGCGCTCGCCGTAGACGTCGCGGAACGCGCCCTCCATGGAGCGGCGGCCGGCGCCGCCGGTCGACAGGATCGTGCCGTCGATGTCGAAGAGGTAGACGGTCGGACGCGTCGAGGTCATGAGCTCGCCTTCGCATAGCACGTCTTCCGAGGCGTCATCGGGCTCCGCGCGTTAGCATCGACTCGATGACGTACCTCTTCGAGACCGAGGAGCACGCGCAGCTCCGTGCGACGGTTCGGCGCTTCGCCCAGGCGCACATCGCTCCTCACGCCAATGCTTGGGAGGAGCGTGGCGAGTTTCCGCGCGAGCTCTACCGCGAAGCGGCGGCGGCAGCTCTCCTCGGCATCTCGTACCCGCCGGAGGACGGCGGCTCCGGTGGCGACGTCACGCACGCGCTCGTGGCGTCCGAGGAGATGGTCTTGGAAGGTCGGTCGGTCGGCACGTGCGTGGGCTTGAACAGCCACGGCATCGCTCTGCCGCCGATCGTGCGCCTCGGCACGCCGGAGCAGAAGAAGCGTTTCGTCGCGCCGGTGCTCGCGGGAGAGAAGGTGAGCGCGCTCGCGATCACGGAGCCGAACGGCGGCAGCGACGTCGCCTCGCTACGCACGCGCGCGGTGCGCGACGGCGACGTTTACGTCGTCGACGGCGCGAAGACGTTCATCACGTCGGGCTGCCGCGCCGACATCGTCACGACGGCGGTGCGCACGGGTGGTGACGGGCATGCCGGCATCTCTCTCCTCGTCGTCGAGCGTGGCACGCCTGGCTTCGGCGTAGGCAAGAAGCTGGCGAAGACGGGGTGGTGGGCGAGCGACACCGCGGAGCTCCACTTCGACGGGTGCCGCGTTCCTGCCGCGAACCTGATCGGCGAAGAGAACCAGGGGTTCTTCGCGATCATGGTGAACTTCGCGACCGAGCGCCTCTACCTCGGCGCGCAGTGCGTCGCGATCGCGGAGCTCGCGTATCGCGAGAGCGTCGCGTACGCGAAAGACCGGCGTGCGTTCGGCAAGACGCTCATGGGGCAGCAGGTGATCCGCCACAAGCTCGCCGACATGGTGACGCGAATCGCGGCGGCGCGCGCGCTGGTGAGCGAGTGCGCCGTCCGCGTCGCGCGTGGTGAGCAGGTGCCAGGGCTCGCTGCGATGACGAAGAACGCAGCGACGGACATGTGCTCGTTCGTCGTGGACCAGGCGGTGCAGATCCACGGCGGCAACGGCTACATGCGCGAGTATCTCGTCGAGCGTCTCTACCGCGACGCGCGCCTCTACCCGATCGGCGGAGGCACGCGAGAGATCATGAACGAGATCATCGCGAAGACCGAGGGCTACTGACCGGCGTCAGGGGCAGAAGTTCGAGTAGACGGCCCCGCACTGCGCGTCCTGCGTGAGCGCCGTCGCCGTCTGGTCGCACGCGCTCTTCTGTCCGGCATCGGTCAGCGTCGCGCAGCACGCCTTGAGATCCGCGCACGTCTTTCCGTTGGCGCCGCTCGAGCCGCTCGACCCGCCGGTCGCACAAGCGGGCGGGGGGCAGTTGTTCTGCGTGCACGAGCCGAGCTCCTGCATGCACGAGGTGCACGCCGCGTCGGGCTGACCGCACTTCTGGTAGCACGCCGTGTCGTTGCAATCACACGCGTTCGTGCAGCTGATGTACGAGCCGCACGGCCCGCCGAACGTGCCGTTCTTGAAGTCGGACCCGTAGCACTTCGTCATCTGCGCGGTGCACTTGTCCTGGAAGCACGCGCTGTACGCTTGGAGCTCGGCGTCCGTGCACTTCGACTCGCCGGTGCCGCCGCAGTTCTTCAGCGCCGACCCGCCGCCGGACGTTCCCGAGGTGCCCGACGTGCCGGAAGCGCCGGACGTTCCCGAGGTGCCCGACGTGCCGGACGTTCCCGACGTTCCGGAAGACCCCGAGCTGCCGTCGGACGTCGTCGTCGAGCTCGAACATGCGGTCGCGACGAGGGCCACCGAGGCGGCGGCGACGACGAGACCCAGAACCACGTGCTTTGCCATGAAACCTCCCAAAAGACGGATCCCTCAGGGATCGCATGTTCCCGGCCTTTCGCGCAAGCCCGCGGCGCGCAGGCGCGCAGGCGCGCAGGCGCGCAGGCCGCCGGAACATGCGCTAAGACGGGGAGCGCAGTGACCGCATTCGACGGCGCCTTCGATCTCTCTGTCGTCCCAACGGATGTCATCGGCATCTGCGAGCGGCTTCGCTCGGCCGGAAAGCGCGCGTGGATCGTCGGCGGCTGCGTCCGCGACTCGCTGCTCGGCAAGACCATCTCCGACTGGGACGTCGCAACCGACGCGCTGCCGAAGGAGCTCGTACGCCTCTTCCCGAAGGCGATCCCGACGGGCCTCCAGCACGGAACCGTCACCGTCGTCGTGCGCGGCCATCATTACGAGGTCACCACGCTGCGCGGCGAGTCGACCTATTCCGACGGCCGGCGCCCCGACGCGGTCGAGTTCGTCGACGACATCGTGCGCGACCTCGCGCGCCGCGACTTCACGATCAACGCCATCGCGGTCGACCCGACGGACGGCAAGCTGGTCGACCCGTTCGACGGCCGCAAAGACCTCGAGCGGCGCGTGATCCGTGCCGTGGGCAAGCCGCTCGAGCGGTTCTCGGAGGACGGGCTTCGTGTGCTCCGCGCCGCGCGGTTCTCGGCGACGCTCGAATTCGAGCTCGACCCCGACACGTTTGCGGCGATCGCGCCCACGCTGGGCACGTTCAAGAAGGTCAGCCAGGAACGCGTGCGCGACGAGTGGCTCAAGACCATGAAGGCGAAGCGGCCCTCGCGTGCGTTCGAGGTCATGCGCGAGTCGGGCATCCTCGCCGTCTCGTGCCCCGAGCTCATGGAGGGCGTCGGCGTCGAGCAGAACAAGTGGCATTCGTTCGACGTGTGGGGCCACGCGATGGCGTGCCTCGACGCGTGCGTGGGCGATCCGATCCTGCGCATCGCCGCGCTGCTGCACGACGTCGGTAAACCGCGTTCGCGCGCGCACAGCGACAAGACCCAGGATTGGACGTTCTACGATCACGACAAGATCGGCGCCGAGATGGCTGTTCCGATCTGCACCCGCCTTCGCTTCTCGAACGAAGAGCGAGAGCGGATCGTCGCACTCGTGCGGCATCATCTCTTCCACTACGACGCATGGAGCGACGCCACGGTGCGGCGCTGGATCAAGCGCGTGGGGCCCGAGCGCGTCGAGGACCTCTACGCGCTGAACGAGGCAGACCTCCGCGGCAAGGGGCCGATCTTCGAGGAGAAGCAGCTCGCGCATCTCTTCACGCTGAAGGCCCACGTCGAGCGCGTGCTCGCGGAGGGCGCGGCGCTCACCACGCGCGACCTCGCGATCGATGGCAACGATCTCATGAAGGAGGTCGGTCTCCGTCCGGGGCGCATCATCGGGGTCGTGCTCGAAGCGCTGCTCGACGAGGTCATCGCCGAGCCGGCGAAGAACGAGCGCGGCGCCCTGCTCGAACGTGCACGCGCGATCGCAGCGGAGAAGGCCGGCGAGGCGCCTCCGCCGCGTGCGAAGCGTCCCGAGGAGCCCTGACGTACCCCGCTCGCCGCTTCTCGTGATAGCGTCGGCCGCGTGCTGGGTAAGCTGCCCGCTCGGTTCGCCGCGGCGCTCGGGCTCCTCGTCGCCTCCGTGACGTGCGCGCCGAAGACGGCGAGCGCCCAATCGCCGCCTGCCGCGCCCGAGAAGATCACGCTCGGGGATTGGCAGCTCGCGCCGCTCTTCGAGCTCCGCGTGCGCGGCGAGTACCGTCGTGACGCGCCGGACCTCGGCGGCATGGACGCGTACGGCCGGCTCGGACCCCGCGTGCGGAACTCGTGGGCGATCTCGGAGCGCGCGCGCCTCGGTCTCGGCGTCGAGCGCGGCGCGGTGCGCGGGCAGATCACGCTACAAGACGCGCGCGTCTTCGGGTCGCCTCCGCCGACCGCCACGCTGTCTGCGCGGAGCGGCATCGCCCGATTCGAGCCGTATGAAGCGTATGCGGAGGCGCGTTCGAGCAGCGCGCGGCCGGCGTACGTGCGGCTCGGGCGGCAGGCCGTCGTCTGGGGTGAAGGCCGCCTCATCGGGAATGCCGACTTCTCGCCGACCGGAAGGTCGCTCGACGCGGTGCGCGCGCATCTCGCGGCCTCCAACTTCGACTTCGAGGCCCTCGCCGCGCTGCTCGAGATTCCGGGACCCCTAGGGTCCGCGTTCGGAGACCGGTTCGGGCCCTCGCACTCCGGCGTGCAGCTCTACGGCGGCATGGCGCGCTGGACGCTCGACCCGCTCCTCCGCGTCGAGGCGTTCGGCATCGCACGGATCTCGCGGTCGAGCGGCACCGAGCTCGACGGGTCGCGCTTCGCCCTCTCGCGGCTCTCCGGCGAGCTCGTGACCCTGGCGCTGCGCGTCTCGGGCGAAGCGAGAGGCTGGGACTACGGCGTCGAGGGCGCGTATCAGCTCGGCACCGCGAGCTCGCTCGGGCTGACGGGGGCCGATGTCGCTGCGTACGCAGCCGCGGGGCACGTCGCGAAGACGCTGCCCGAGGTGGCGCTGACGCCGACGTTCCGTCTCGGCGCCTCGTACGCTTCGGGCGACGACGGGAGCGGCACGTACAAGCAGTTCGACCCGCTGCTCGCCGACCCGCAGCGCTTCCACGGACAGATGGACCTCTTCGCGTGGTCGAACCTCCTCGACGCGTCCGCGCGCGCGCAGGTGGTGCCTTGGACCGACACCATCTTCGCGCTCGAGTACCGTTACGCGCGCCTCGCGAATGCGAAGGGTGATTGGGTCGGCAGCTATCTCACGAGCGTGGGAAACGCGACGCCCCCCGCGGGGTACACGCAAGCCGGCTACGCGCCGCTCACGGGAACGGCCGACGAAGAGCTCGGTCACGAGATCGACGCCGTCTTGTCGTGGCGCCCTTGGGTGCCGCTCGAGCTGCGTGCCGGGTACAGCGCGCTCTTTCTCGGTGACGGAGCACGCCGCATCATGGCCGCGCACGCGCGCGGTCGCGCCGAGGCAGACAACAGCATCACCGCCGCGAAGGTCACGCAGTACGCGTACGGCCAGGCGACGCTCACGCTGCCCTGACGGGTCATCCCGCCCAGCGGCGTGTCTTGCCTACGTCGCAGTGCACGAACCAATCGCTCTCGAGCGTGTACACGCCGACGCCGCCGTCCCATCCGAGCTCGCGCACTTCCTTCTCGAGCACGCGCGGGTCGACGCCCTTCGTCTCGCCCGCGGGCACGATGCGGAAGTCCACCGCCTGACCGAGGGAATGTTGGCTGTGAGAAGCGACGTGCCGCCCCTTCTTCCGCATCATCTCGTTCAGCTTCGCGCTGCGATAGCCGCTCACGAGCTCGATGCGCGCCGCGGGGTGCTTCCGCGCGAGCGCCCGGAGGAGATCGAGGAGGCGAGGATCGAACGGGTGCCGCTCTCCGGTGACGCGGTCGGCGAGCAGCGAGGAGAATCGCTCCTGCGAGGGCAACGCATCGTCGAGAGGGACGCGCTCCTCGGTGTGCGTCTGCACCAGCGTCGCAAGCAGAGGCGGCGCACGCTCGGGGACGAGGGGAGCAGGCTCGCCCGGCCTCACCTGCGGTCCGCCGGCCGCGCTGCCGGGCGCAGCCTCCGGCTCCTTCTTCGTCGCGAGACCGGCGGTCTGCGCCACCTTCGCGTCGATCGCCGTCGGCGTGGCGACGAGCGCCGCGAGGCATGCCGCCCACGTGGTGACGAAGACGCCGGCGCTCACGCGGTGCACGGCCAGGAACGCTAACGGAATCGCTTGACGGAGGCACCCCGGCCGCGTGACCCTCGGGGGTACTCCGATGTCGGAATCAAGGGGGGACACGGAGCTCTTGCGCCTCATCGCCGGCGGCGACGTGCGCGCCGTCGGAGAGCTCTACGATCGCCACTCCTCGACGCTGTTCCCGATCGCGCTCCGCATCGTGCGCGACCGCTCGGAGGCCGAGGACGTGCTCCACGACGCCTTCGTCGCGGTGAACGACCGGGCTGCGCAGTACACGCCGGATCGCGGGACCGTCATCGCGTGGCTCGTCACGCTCGTCCGCAACCTCTCGATCGATCGCACCCGCCGTCGTGAGCGTCGGGGCGCGCTCGCACGCGAGGTGCTGCCGCACGAGCCGCCGGCCTCCGTGCGTGACCCGGAGCGCCTGACGTCGGAGGCATCCGAACGCGAGAAGATCCGCCGTGCGCTCGGCGCCCTGCCCGATGCGCAGCGCCAGACGCTGGAAGTCGCGTTCTTCGAGGGCCTCAGCTATCCGGAGATCGCGGCGCGCGAAAACGTGCCTCTCGGAACGATCAAGTCGCGCGCAGCCCGCGCGCTCGCCGCCCTTCGCGACGCGCTCGCGAAGGAGGGCATCGCCGCCGAGGCGAGCCACGGCAAAGGATCCGGAACGCTGGAATGACGATCGAGCTCGACGAGGGCGCGCTCACGAAGCGCAGTGGTGACGGGCCGGCGCTCTACTTCGCGTCGGCGATGCCGACGGGCGAGGTGAAGGCCGTGCTCGGGATGATCCCCGGCTACGCCGATCACGGCGCGCGGTACGCGCACGTCATGGGAGCGCTCGCCGAGCACGGCATCGGGTCGGTCGTGATCGACCTACGTGGCCACGGGCGCGCCGAGGGCGCTCGCGGGTTCTGCGCGCGTTTCGACGAGTTCCTCGACGATGCGCGTGAGCTCCGTCGCCTCGTCGACACGCGTGCTCGGCGCAAGGGCGGCGGCGCGTCGGAGTCGGTGCCGGCGTTCTTGTTCGGGCACAGCTTCGGCGGGCTCGTCGCCACGAAGAGCGCGCTCGCCGATCCTTCGGCCTATCGCGGCCTCGTCCTCTCGGCGCCGTTCTTCGGGCTCGCGCTCGACGTTCCGCGCGTGAAGGTGCTCGCTGGCAAGGTGATGTCGCGCGTGTACCCGAGGCTCGGGCTGCCGAGCGGCCTGTCGGGCAAGGACATGACGCATGACGCGTCGAAGGCGCGCGACTACGACACCGATCCGCTCGTCTTCAAGAACGCGACGGCGCGGTGGTTCACCGAGGCGACCGCGGCGCAGGCCGAGGTGCTCGCGGGCGCGTCGCGGCTCGAGCTGCCGCTCTACATGGTGTTCGGTACGGCCGACAAGGTCGCGAGCATGGCCGCGGGCAAGCGCTTCTTCGATGCCGCGGCCGCCACGGACAAGGTGTGGGATCCGCGCGAAGGGCTCTTCCACGAGGTGCTGAACGAGCCCTCGTGGAAGGACATCGTCGATCCGATGGCGAAGTGGATCCTCGCGCGCGCGGCGCAGTAGGAGGCGACGGCCCACAAACGCAAAACGGCGACGGGATGTTCGTCCCGTCGCCGGCCGCTGCCTCTCCGCGCACACGTGGCGCGCGGGAGGCGATTCAGGCTCGCAGCGCTTCTCTCAGGGGAAGCAGTAGCCGAGGTCGCGGAAGAGACCCTCGACCGGCGTGCACGTCGAGCCGCTCGGGCAGTTGTTGTCGCTGAGGCTGCAGAGGCGGTTCTCGCCCGCGTTGCAGCTGTTGCCCGTGCGGCAGCGCGAGCCGCCCGTCTTGTACGCGCGCTTGGCGTTGCATGCCGGCGGCACGTTCGGGTCGTTCTTCGGGAACGCGCCGATGTCCGTGTCCGGCTCGCCCGGACGCGGGATGAGGCAGCAGATCTGACCCGAGTTGCACTGGTTCTTGTCGTTGCACTCCCACGCGGTGCCGCCGTCCGGCCAGCTCGAGCCGTTCGTCAGCGCGCCGGTCTGGCAGGCGACCTCGCCCTTGCCGTCCGCGCAGAACGAGGGGGGGAAGTTGCCCGCGCTGATCGCGCCGGGGTTGCAGCACGTCTCGTCGTTCGCGCAGTTGGAGAGCGGCACGCCGCTGTCGTCCGCCGCGGCGTCACGACGGTAGAACGCGCAGAAGAAGCTCGTCTGGTTGTTGCGGAGACGCGGAGCCTCTGCGCAGTCGGCAGCCTCCATCGCGTCCGTTCCCGCGTCGGTCTCGGGGTCCGGGCCCGTGTCCGTCTTCCCGGGTCCGGTGTCCTTGTTGCCGGCTTCGACCGTCGGGGTCGGAGTCGTTCCGTTGTCGGTCCCGCACGCCGCGCTGATCAGGCCGGCAGCGACGAGAGACCCGACGCCGAGGACAAAGGCAAACCTACGCACTCGCTGCTGCATCGACCGCTCCTTCGAGAACAAGAAAGCACCTTCGATCGCGTGTTCGCGACCGCGCGCGGGGACTCTCTAGCACATGAAATCCCGGCGCGCCCCTCGCGCCGCGATCGTTACTGCTTCGTCACGTCGCTCGCAGGGCTCGCGGCACTGGCTCGGTCCGCCTCGCGCGCCTCGCGTTCGCCGCGCTCCGCCTCGTCTTCGTCTTCCACCCACGGCCAATCGAGCAGCGTGAACGTGGGGAGGAGCCCCGCGCGGCTGCGGCGTGCTGTCTCCCACCGAACGATCTTCAGGCTGACGAGCGCCGCGGTGGTCGCGATGGTGAGGCCGGCGATGATGTCGATCAGGTAGTGCCACCGCAGGAACATCGTCGCGATGATGATCTGCGACGACGCGAACGCCATGATCGGCCACGTGAACCGGAAGGGAAACGCGCGCCGGTGGAGGTACGAGTAGATCGCGAAGAACGTCGGGATCGCGGTGTGGAGGCTCGGGAAGATGTCCTTCTGCGAGCCGCCCGCTTCGACCGTCGCTTTGACGAGGCTCCAGAACAGCCCGCCTTCGAGCGGGTGCTCGAAGCGACCGGCGAGGTAGTGGTACGGGCCGTAGCCTGGCACGGCCATGTAGAGCAGGTGCGCGGGGCAGATGACGAGGATGGCGCCGAGCGCGAAGTGCGCGAGCCGGAACTTGCTCGACGCATTCAGCATGATTGGCAGCACGTGCGCGCAGAGCAGGAAGAAGTAGCCGAAGTAGAAGAACGCGAACCACTCGGTCGTGTGCGGCGTCACGAAGCGGTCCCACGCGACGGCGGGCTCGTAGCCGAAGACGCGCATGTCGAACGCGAGGAGCTCGCCGTCGACCGAGTGCGGGCTCACCGCGGCCGCGATCCACTTGAGCTGGAAGTACGAGAGGAAGACCGGCAGGAACACGGCCATCCGGTACACGAAGCCATTCGCGAAGGACCCCGCGCGGAGGACGTTTCCGCGCGTGAGGAGCAGGCCGAGCGAAAAGCCCACGATGTCGATCGTGACGGTCTCGATCGAGTGCGCGCGCCCCGGTCCCTTCGCGCCGAGGACCGCTGCCATGAGCAGCGCGAGGTACGTCGCGACGACGTAGTCCTGGACGGCGAGGTTCCGGACGAAGCTCGCGAGCCAGCCGCGCGTCTCCGCGGCAGCGATGGGCGCGGGGAGGCTCAGGCGCTCGTCGGGTCGAGTAGAGGGATTCATCGGGGGCGGCCGGTCACTGCGGACTGTTGCACGTTCGTCGCCGCCGGGTAGGTCCGCCGCGACAGAAATGCGCTCGCCCCGTTCCTTTGCGCTTCGAGCTTCTTCCGTCAAGCTGCCGCCCGCCGTTTGCCCCGGCTGCGAATCGCCCTTCGCAGGGGGTGAAGCCACGTGCGCGGCCGCCGCTCAGTTGTCGTTCTGCGCGCGCACGCGCACGAGCGTGTCGCCCGGCCGGAGCTTCGCGCAGCACGCGAGCCGGAACCGCGGAGGCGCCGAGTCGATGGCATCGAGCACGTCGCGCTCGTCGGCTTCGGGGGGCAGGAACGCTTCCTGACCCTCGAGCACTTCGATGTGGCACGTGGCGCAGCTCGCGCTGCGGCACGAGAAGGGAATCGGCGCCTCGTAATCGTCGCAGAGATCCGCGACGGCGCCGCCATTGGGCGCGGGCACCGTCTTCTTGATCTTGGCGTCGCTCGACTCGAACGTCACCGTCGGCATGGTGGCGAGGTCTTTAGCCCCGAGTCGGCGCGCGCTGCAAGCGCGTCGATCACGACCTCCGCAAGAGGAGCGCGTGCTCGAAGCGCGGACGGTCGCGGAACACCGCCGCGGTCGGACCGTGGAAGTGCGTCCGCGCCTGCGACGCGCGGGCGACCGGGACGAGCTGCTTGCCGCGCTCGGCGACCGTCGCCACCGCTTCGTCGGCGCGGATCGCCTCGGCGCGCTCGCCGCGCGGCCCGTACGACGTGGCGGAGTCGGCGATCAGCAAGACGATGGGCGCGCCGCGCTTCGTCACGCGTGCGAGCGCGGCGAGCAAGAGCCCGAGCTCGCGCTCCCACTCCTCTCGCGCGTCGCGCGGTGAGAGACGCTCGTAGCGACGCCGGGCGCCGATCTCCGCCTTGGCGAGCTTGCGGGCATCGAGACCGAGCCAGCGCATGCGCATGTCGTGGTGCGCGAGGTAATCGTACGTGGCGACGTACGGCGGCGACGTGATCACCGCGTCGATCGAGCGGTCCTCGATCTTCGAGAGCGTGCTCGCGTCGTCGGCGAGCACGCGCGCGCGCGGAGGCGGCGAGGGGAGGAGCGCCGCGAACGCCGCGAAGCGCGCTGCGAGCTCCTCGGTCTTCCGCACGAAGAGCCGCGCCGGGCAGCCGGCGCTCACGCGCTTCTCGAGCGGCTCGTCGGACGTGTCGCCGCGCTTCGCGCTCAGCTTCACGAGGATCGAGGAGAGGACGAGCGAGAGGTCCGGGCGCGCCTCGGGTGGCGCCTTCTCGATCCCGGCGCGCAGCCCGTCGAGCTCGAGCAGCACGTGCGGCGCGAACATCGAGACGTCTTCCTGCGGGAGCCTTCGCGACGCGCCCGTCTTCGCTTTGCGGCGGTCGTCGGCGTACTTCGCGACTTCCTGCGCGGCGGCCACCAGCGCGGCCGTCGCCTCGGGTTTGCGCGGATGGGTCTTCGCGCGCGCCAGCATCACGGCGAGCGGGTTGAGATCCGTGCCGACGGCGGGGCGGCCCGCGAGGAGCGACTCGACGAGCACGGTTCCCGAGCCGCAGAACGGGTCGAGCACCACGTCGCCGCTCGCCGCGTAGGCTTCCACGAGGCGGCGCGCGGTCACCGGATGGAGCCGCGCGGGATACGCGTGGAAGCCGTGCACGTGCGCGCGGTCGGGCGCGTCGGCCTCGGACGTCGGCGACACGTCGACCGCGTGGGCGAGCTTCTCGCTCTCACGCTCGTCTCCGCCGCGTTCGACGGCTCCGCCGACGTTCGTGAGCGAGCGCCTGCGCCGGAGCACGCCACGGTCGTCGACCGCGTCGAGCTCGTCGGCGAAGCTCTGGGGCTCCGGCGGGCTCTCCTGCTCCGCCTCGTCGCCTTCCCGCGCGGGCGCGCGACGCTTCGGGCTCATCGCTTCACCGAGGCGCGCGTTCCGTGCGCGGCGGCTTCGGCGTCCTGCGCCGCTTCTTCGATTGCCCGCACGAGAGGGTCTTCTTCGTCTTCGATGCGCACCTTGGCCAGCGCCTCCGGCCTTGCGCTGTACCGGACCTCGGCGTCGTCGCCTACGTCGATTCGCGTCCGGTCGTGGACGGCGAGCTCCGTCAGGAGCTTCTCGGCGCGCTCCGGCTCGATGCGGAGCTGTTTTGCGAGCTCCGCGGAGGTGACGCCCGATTTCGAGCGTGACGCCACGTCTTCCGCCGCCGCGAGCCACGCGCGCTCCATGGCCGCCGAGGCGTTCGAGGCGGCTTTTCGCGCCGTGGCGCGAGAGCGGAGCGCGAGCAACGCGGGGCCGACGGCGACGAAGAGGAGGATCAGCTTCGCGACGATCGCCGCCGGCCATGCCGCGACGAACACCAACGTCGTGAACGCGGCGATGAGCGCGAGGACCCACGAGACGGCGCGCGCGCGGACGGCCCGATTGCGCTCGGCCTTCGCTTCACGAAGCGGCGTGACGGCGGCCTCTCCGCCGAGCCCGGACGGCATCCGTGGCCCGCCGCACACCGCGCACACCCACGTGGCGGCAGCGCCGGACCCGTGCGGCTCGACCCGCGCGACGGAGCCGCAGTGCGGACACTTGTGCGCTTCGCCGCTCGCGTAGCCGCACCGCGTGCACACTCCGTCCGTGACCGCGCGCGCGCCGCACGCGCCGCAGACCGACGCCGCGGCCGTGCTCAGGGCCGGATGACCTGCGTGCCGGGCGGGGGCACGAACTTGAACTGGTTGCCGTTCACCGCTTCGTTCACCTTCGGGTTCTCGAAGTCGAAGCGATTGCGATTGCCCTGCCCGTCGACGATGAGCACGCGGCGAACCTGCGACGTCTGCGTGTCGACGTAGAAGAGGACCTTCTGGTACGCCGGCGACGGCTGCTTCGGCGTCCCGACGAGGACCTGGCCGCCCGGGAAGTTCATTGCCGCGCCGTCGTAGAGCTCGAACGCGAAGACCGTATCGAGCTTGCCGCCGCCGACGAGGAACGAGAGCGCGGCGGGGTACTGGGACTTGTCGACGTTCTGCTCGAACATCTGCTTGTTCGCGGCCTCGTACACCTTCAGCACGCTGCCGTCGGAGACGACGCGATTGTCCTTCGGCTCCGAGTAGACCCAGTCCATCTTGCCGGGCTTCGCGAAGGTGACCTTGCCCTTCGACTGCTTCTTCACGTTGTGCGACTTGACGAAGAACTCCTGCGAGAAGTCTGCCGTGAAGGACGTCGTCTTGTCGTAGAAGGCCTGCACCTTTCCGAGCACGGCCTGCGCCTGGGCTGCAGGGAGCGCAGCCGCGGCCGCCTGAGCGCGTCCGTCGGACGCGGTCGTCGGGATGGTCGCGCCGAGCAGAGCGGCGAAGGCGAGAGCGTGGAGGCGACGGAAGCGACGCATGGGCGGTTCTCCGTGACGAACGAGGAGGCAGGGGCCGAGCTTACGGCCGGAGCCGGGCGGCTCCTTCTCTATTGGACGCAGGAACCCCTGGCAATATTGCCTCCGCACCGTCGACGAGAGAAGCGCGATATCGTGAAGTTTTGTTGCGGCGGGAGACGCCCGCCGAGCGTCACGGCGTCACATCTGCGCCTCCGCTCGCGCGCGGCCGCCGTTACATCCGCGCGTGCTCGTCCAGCCAGCGGTACAGCTTGCTTGCGGTCGTCGACCGGAGAACGGTGTACCGGTAGCGCTCGTGCGTGCCTCCGTCGGGCGACGTGAAGTCCGGGTTCGAGGTCGGCTGCGTGAACCAGACCTCGAACCGTGCGTCGAGCGCGTCGCGGAGCTCGCGCGCGATCGTCGTGTCGTTCGACCAGAGCTGGCCGTAGTTGCCGAAGGGGACGGCAAACGAGATGGGCCGATAGTGCCCGGGTAGCTCCGCACGGAGGAGCGCCTCGCCGCGCGCGAGATCGCCCTCCGTCCGCTCGCGCCACGCGTCGTGCGTCTCGAGATGCCCTTCGGTCGCGAGGGCGGCGTCGTAGCGGCGTACGGCGTACGCGGGCCGGAGCTCGGCCGTGCGGTCCGCGGGGATCTTCACGTGGCCGCCGTCGGCGTGGAGCTGGATCGACCAGCGGCCGCTCGCGGCGGCGGCCTTCATCTCCGGCCATCCGACGAAGCGCCCGGCGGTCTCGGCGTTCGCCGTGATGACGTACATGACGGCCTGCATGTCGAGCGCCTGCAGGAGCGAATCGCCGAGGCGATACGCGTCGAGGCGACCGTCGTCGAACGTGACGAGCACCGGGCGCGCAGGAAGCCCCGCAGAGTCACCGTGGAGGAAGCGCGAGTAGTCCGCGGCGCTGATCGTCGTGTACCCGGCGCTCCGCAGCATCAGGAACATGCGCGCGAGCTCGGCGCGCGGCAGCGAATAGATGTCGTCGTCGCTGCACTGTTCGGCGCAGATGCCGTGGAAGAGGAGGACCGGGATGGCGTTCGGGCGTGCACGCACCGTGACGAAGGAGGCGCGGTCGTCGTCCGATTGGACGAGAGCAGGCGCAGGGAGTGGGCGCCGCTCCGGCGAAACGGCCTCGAGCTCGCGGCCGCTGGCCGGCTCCGACGCGCCACCCGACGCGGGAACCGCGCCCTCGCACGAAGCGAGCGCCGTGAACGCGACCAACGCGAGCGAAGTCCTGCGCATGACACGCGGAACGGTCGTTCGCGCCGCGGCTTAAGGAGGTCAGGGAAAAAAAGTCGGCGCCGCTCAGCGGACGCCGGCGATCGGAACGCGCGCGCCGGGGACGATCGAACGCCCCTGGATGTGAGTCACGGCGATCGCGAGGGCGTCGGCGGCGTCGGCCGGAGGAACTGCTCCGAGGCCCAGCATCACGCGCACCATCTGCGCGACCTGCGCCTTCTCCGCGCGCCCGGCGCCCGCCACCGTGCGTTTCACGCGAGCCGGCGCGTACTCGAACGCGGTGAGGCCCGCGCGCGCACACACGAGCAGCCCGACACCGCGCGCGTGCCCGAGCTTCGCCGCCGCGGTCGCGTCCTTCGCGAAGAAGAGCGATTCGATGCTCGCCTCGGCGGGGCGGTGGGTCTCGACGACGGAGACGAGCGCCTCTTCGATCGCGACGAGGCGATCGCCGAGCGGGCCCTCGTCGGCCACGGAGATGACCCCGTGCGCGACGTGCGCGAGGCGCGTCCCCGTCTTTTTCACCACTCCCCAACCGAAGTGGCGCGTTCCGGGATCGAGTCCGAGGACCGTGATGCCGCCAGGCTCGCGCGCAGACGGCGTCACGAGATCTTCGCGAGCTCCTCGTCGGACACGTCGAAGTCGGCGTAGACGTTCTGCACGTCGTCGTGGTCGTCGAGCACGTCGACGAGGTTCAGGCACACTTCCGCGTCACGCCCGGTGACCGGCTTCTTGTTCTTCGGGATGAACGCGAGCTGCGATGCCTTCACCGGCACCTTCGCCGCTTCGAGCGCGTCGAGCACGGGCTGCATGCCATCCGGCGGCGTCGTCACCGTCCACACCTCGCCGTCGTCGGCGTAGTCCTCGGCGCCCGCGCCGACCGCCACTTCCATGAGCTGGTCTTCGTTCGTGACGCCCTTCTCGAGCGTGACGACGCCCTTGCGGTCGAACGCCCAAGCCGCCACGCCCGCGCCGCCGAGGTTGCCGTTGTTCTTCTCGAAGATCTTCCGGATCTCGGCGACCGTGCGGTTCCGGTTGTCGGTCGCGCCTTCGACGAGGAACAGCGTGCCGCTCGGGCCGGTGCCCTCGTAGAGGACCTCCTCGTAGGCCGCGCCCTCGATCTCGCCGGTGCCGCGCTTGATGGCGTTCTTGATCGTGTCGCCGGGCATCGACTGGCCCTTGGCGTCCGCGATCGCCTTGCGGAGGCGCGGGTTGTTCGCGGGCTCACCGCCTCCGAGCCGGGCGGCGACCGTGAGCTCCTTGATCAACTTCGTGAAGAGCTTCCCGCGCTTCGCGTCGAGCGCGCCCTTCTTGTGTTTGATCGTTGCCCATTTGGAGTGCCCGCTCATGTGCGCCCACACTATCGAGAGCGCCCGCGGCCGGCAAGTGACCGGAAGCCCTCGAATCCGCGGGGAAACGGTTGCCGCTTCCGCGCCGTGGGCTAGAGCGAGCGCGTGATTTGGATCTGGCTCCTCTTCCGCAATCGGCAGACCTGGACGACGGGGCCGCTCGACCGCTTCTACACCTTCTTCTGCACGCACTGCTCGGTGGCGACACCGGCGATGGTCCGTACCGTCGGCTACGGAACCGGCAGCAACGTGGAAATCGCGCAGCGCCGCGCGTTCGCGCTCGCGGCTGCTCACGCGCATCGCGCCGGGCTCGCGGCGGCGTGCCCGCATTGCTCTCAGCTCCAGCCGGAGACGATCGCGCTGTTCCACAAAGCGCAGGCGAACGCCGCGCGTCGGACGAAGCTCGCGTGGCCCATCGCCGCCGTCGCGTCGCTCGTCGTCTTCGTTCTCTGCGGAGCGCTCGCCGTGCCCGACCTCCGGCACTCGATCGGCCTCGGCGTGGTTGCGGTCGGCGTCGCCTCTGGCGTGTTCGCGCTCGCCCTCGCGCTCTTCCACACGCCCGCGCGGATGCCGCCGGACAACCCGCACGGTGCGTGGTTCTCGTTCGACCCTTCGCAGGGACCGAGCTCGTGGTTCCCCGCGCAGCGCGGCGTCGCGCCGACCATCGTGCAGCCGAGCCGCCTCGCGCGCGTCCTCGGCTTCGCCGCCGCAGGGCTCGGCGCAGCGACGGCGATCACGGGCGGCGTCGTCTACAGCAATTCGTTCCGCAGGGTTCACGTCGCGAACGCGACGAACGACGACATCGTCGTGACCATCGACGGCGCGAACGTCGGACGCGTGGCGCCGTTCGACCCGACCCGCGACATCCCGTCGGCGAGGTACGAGGTGCGTACGAGCGCGGTGCATCACGTGCGGCTCGCGCGCGCCAGCGGCGACGTGGAGCTCGGGACGTACGACCTCGATGCCCGCACGGCGAAAGAGGGTTGGGTCCTTGCGCCGCGCGCGCTCGAAGAGGGCCTCTGCCTCACCAGCATCACGTGGTTCTACGGCAAGGCCCCGAAGGACACCGACGAGGACCACCTGCTCAACGGCGCGGGCGCCGGTGACCGCGTGGAGCTGCCGAAGGCGTTCGACTACATGTTCGTGCAGCCTCCGTCGACGATGCAGACCGACTCCGGCGGCACGACGCGCTCGTCACTCCGCGCGCTCCACTGCGGGTCGCTCGCCCGCGGCGACGTGGTCCGCTTCGCGGACCGGCCGCGGCGACCCGTCTCGGTGCCCGACGCCGACGTCGACGCCGACGACTGACGAGGCCGAGACGTGTGAGTCTCGCGCCTCACCCCTGACACGCACGCCAGACACGCGGAGACCGCGCGGACGATTTCCCGGCTCCGCAGTCGCGGAGAAACCGTCGCGCGAGCGGTCGGTCCGGCGCTTGCCTGAGCGCTGCCGTCACCCGCTTTCTTCCTCTTCGCTGACGAGGTCTCGCGATGCGTTCTCTTGCGTGCGGCGCGCTGCTCGCCGCGTCGTTGCTCCATGGCTCTTTCGCTTCCGCCGACGTCGCGTGCCCGGACGGGTGCGCTGCGGCTCCTCCGGCGCCTCCTCCGCGTCCGCCCGAGGCGACCGGCGGGACGCACATGCGGAGCATCCCGCTGTTCGTGACGGGCGTGTTCTTCGACGTGCTCGCCGGCGCCGCATTCGGTAGCGGCCTCGGGCTCGTCATCGCTGCCGGCGACGTCGATGGCTGCGATTCGGGACGCAACGGTTTCTGCGGTGTCAGCCGCGGCCTCGTCGTTCTCGGTGGAGCCGGTCTCCTCGCGATCGGAGGAGCGTTCGCCGGCATCGGCGTGCCTCTGACCGTGGCCGGCGCGAAGTCGGTTCCCGACGAGCGCGCGAGCCTCGTGCCGCGCGTGCGCGTCGGCGGCGCGAGCGGCTCGCTCGAATGGCGCTTCTGACGCCTCGAGCGAACCGGCGCGTCGCGCCTCACGGCGTCGGAGGCTTGATCCGCGTGCTCGCGCGGAACGCGTCGTCGGTGCGGTGGATCTCGGAGACGAACGCGTCGTAGCGCTCACGCGGAACGGTGCCGGTCGTCACTTCGAGGGTGAAGTCCTCCTCGATGCTCTGGCCGGCGACGGAGATCTTCCGCTGCGCCGCGAGGAGCGGACCCTTGCCTTCGAACGGGCCTGGCAGCCGCGCAATCTGCGCCTTCGGGGGCAGGTCCACGCGGCGCCGCACGTGGTACTGCGACGCGTGGCTGATCGCGAGCGCGCTCTCGCGAGAGCCCTGCGCGGCGTACGTCGCGCTGAGCGTCGTCACGTACGGCCGAGGGAAGACGTAGTGGACCGGGTCGAGCCCCGGGAGCACCCACGTGCGGGTGCCCGGCTTGTTGCCTTCCACCTGCGCGTACGCGGGAGCAGAGAGCTCCGCGCGGATCGCCACCTGCCAGCTGCCCTCGGTCGAAGACAGCTCCACCTTCTCCACCGTCGCGAACGGTACCCACGCGAGCGCGATCCCGCGGAGCGCGCGCTGCCGTTCGTTGCCGACGAGACGCACGAGCGCCTCGGCGAGGTCTTGCGCGGAGCGTCCGCGGAGGAGCACCGTGAGGACGCCCTTCGCGTTGCCTTGCTCGTCGACGACGAGCCGCTCGTCGATCTCGTCGCGCTCGGCATCGCCCGCACCGGTCGCAGGGAGGGGCGCGATGCGGCCGTCGGAGAACAGCGCGCTCCGCCCGCGGAGCTCGGGCGAGATGCGCCCGGCGGGGAGCGGAGGACCCGGCACGTCGAGATCGAGCCACACGTCTTCCGTCGCGCCCGGCTTCTTCGGATCAGGAACGTGCGCGACGGCGAGCGGATGCATGAAGCGTCCGAAGTGCGGCGGGAACGAAGGGCTGTCCGAGAACGGCTCGTTCTCGGCCACGACGACGTCCGTAGGGATGCCGTGCTCGCGCAGCGCGCGAACGACGAGCCACGTGCGGCTGCCCTCGTGCGTCGCGAGCGTCGTGCGCGCGGTGATCGCCTGACCACCCGTTCGCCCGAGGTCGATGTCCGCGAGCACGACGCCCGAAGCTTCCTTCACGGCTTGCCCGGACGCGGCCACGAGCGCTTCGACGAGCGCGCGTCCGGCCTTGTCCTTGCCCGCCTCCTTCGCCCAGACGCTGACCTCCGGGCTGTCGGCGTCGAGCGCGGCGAGCGTTTCGCGGAGCCCCTGCGCGACGTCGTTCCACGTCGTGGTCGAGAAGCTCACGCCGACGTTGCGGTCCATCTTCGGAACGCCGTACTCGACGCGTCGCACGGGCCGGTCCTTCACCTGCCAGACGAGGACGCGCTTGCCTTGCTCGGTGCGCTCTTCGGGCTTGCCGAGCATGGGGTGCGACCAGAGCGAGCCGCGGAGGCCCGGAGGGAGACGCAGCTCGATCCGCGCGTCGCGCACGGCCGTTCGCTCCGGAAGGAGGTCGGGCGTGTCCATGCCGACATTGCCCATCTCACCCGGAACGCTCCACCCTTCGTACACGGCCTCGACCGCATCGCCCGCTTCGAGCTGCGAGAGGTCGGCGTGCGACTGCGCGGCGTGCGGCGTCCGGTCGGGGAGGACCACGCGTCCGTCCTTCTTGAAGATGCGACGGCGTAGGACGCGGAGCGTATCGCGGCCGAAGAGCATCGGAGCCGCGGCCTGCGCGTTCGATTCCACGTCGGTCGTGCCCATGACGCGGCGCACGTCGAGCATGACGAAGTGCACGAGGCCGGAGGGCTCGACGTCGTAACGCTCTTGGTGCGCGAGCACCGCCGTCGCCGCGTTCGCGAGGAGGGGCCCGGTCTTGTCGTCGTTCGCGACCTTCTCGGCGACGCCGTCGAACGCGGCGAGCGGGTCGTCCCCGGCCGCGCGCAAGAGACCCGGGAGCGCGGAAGGAGCGTCGCGGGCGACGGGCGCAAGGCGATAAAGGTCGGCGACGCCGGCCTTGCCCTTCACCGCGAACAGCGTGGAGAGCTGACGATCGCCTGGGTTCATCGCATCGTAGATCTTCGCTGCGCGTCCGAGGTCGCCCTGCTCGAGGGCGCTTCGCGACGAGAGCGATAGGTACAGCTGCGGGCTGCCGGCAAGCGCGCGAAGGCGTTCGAGCTCGCGCTCGGCGGCGTCGCGATCGCCCACCGAGACGAGCGCGTGATGGCACGCGAGGCTCGTGTGATCCGACGCTGCGCGCGCGTCGCAATCGAAGGCGACGGCGTCGCGTCCGGTGCGCTCGAAGGCGAGGCGCTCGACCTCGCGCACGAGCGGCGCGCCGCCGAGGCCGGCCTTGGCTCGATCGAAGGCGGCGTTGGCGCGATCGTAGAGGTGCTCGCGTCCGGCGGTCGCCGCCTCGTACGCGTCGACGAGCGCAGGCGCGCTCGGCTTCGCACGCGCGCGTGTCTTGTCGAGGTCGGTGAGCGCTTCGATGTTCGCTTCGGCGTGGCCGCGACGGACGCCCGCGAGCACGGAGTGCTCGACGACCGCTTCCCACGCGCTCGGCCATGCGTCGAGCACGCGATCGTACGCGGTACGTGCGCGCTCGCTGCTCTTCACGTTCGGTAGGTCACGCGCGAGGCGCACCGCGCGCGCGTACGTGAGGAGGAGCTCGGGCGGAGCGTTCTCGCGAGCCGCGTGCGGATGGAGGAGGTTCTCGGCCGTTCGCGTCTCGCGCGCGGCCAGCGCACCGAGCGCAAACGCGAGGCGCTCGGGATCCGTCGTCGGCGCGGGGGCCTGGACCGGAACGGCGCGCTTCACCGCGACCGTCGCGCGCGCTCCCGTCGCGGGTGCACGCGCGGCGAGCGGCTTACCGTCCTCGTCCCACACCGAGAGCTCGAAGGTCTGGAAGTCGGACTCGAGCCCGACGCGCGCCACGATGCGGAGCACGCCGGCGCGATCGACCTCCATCGTCGCGAAGCGAGCGACGGCTCCTCCTCCGACCGCGTACGGTCGCTCGAGGACGACCTTGCCGCCCGCGTGCACGACCGCCGCGCCCGTGCTGCGGAGGCCGACACCGACGATGCCGCTCTTCGGGACGGTGACGTCGACGACGACGTCGCGAACGCCTTGCGCGCTCGTCTCCGCGTAGAGCGGCACGTGACAGCCGAGCGACCGCGCTGCCATCGGGCGTAGCCGGGTCGTGAACGGGCCCGGCCCCGCGATCTCGGCGGGCATCGCTTGGTTGGGCGCGTCGAGCGTCGTCGGCTCGGCCACGCCGCTCACCGTCGTCCATGCGACCGGACCGACGAGCGCAGCTTCGCGCACGCAGCCCGTGCGCGCCCTCATGGCCTCCGCCGCCTTTGCGTCTCCGCGCCGTTCGGCGAGGGCGAGGCGCGCGTACGCGACGAGCGGCCCCGCGAAAGGGCCCTCGGCGCGATCCTGCACCTTCGCGAGGCGCTCCTCGACGGTGTCGCCCTTGCCGAGCTTCGCGGGGTCGACGCGGTCCGCGAGGGCGCTCGTCGGCGCGACGTCGGAGAACGCGGCGACGCTTCGGTGCACGAGCGCATCGAGCGCCGCCATCGTGACCGCGACGTGCGCCGGATCGTCGGGCGAGGTCGCCGCTTCGTCGAGCGCGCGCGCGTAGAGGTCGATCGCCTTGGCCGGGTCGCCGACGGCGTCTTCCTTGAAGGCTGCGGCGAGCGGCGGCGCGAGCTTTCCGAGCCCGCCCGGTGCCTTCACGCGCTTGTCACCGCCTCCGCAGGCGCCGAGCGCGACGAGGGTGGGAACGAGGACGAACGCGCGGAGCCCCGAACGAACGCGCGTCACTTCTCACCTCCGCCCGCGGGGACGAGGCGTACTTCCTTGTGCATGAGGGCATCGACCTGGCCGATGAAGGCGCGCCACGCGGCGTACTTGTCGACGGGGATGAGGTGCTGATCGAACACGACGCTCCGCTTGATGACGAGGGTGCGTGCGTCGCGCGGATCGCGCGCCACCTCGATGTGGGCCTTGCCGAACGCGCCGCCGTTCGCGTCTCCGCCCGGCGGCAGCTCACCCCAGGTGAAGCCCGCGGGCGCCACGATGCGAACGGTGCGGTTCTGGTGACTGGGGGCGAGATGAGACGGGAGCTGCACGGGCAGCGTGCGCGTCGCGAGCGGCGCGAGCACCGAGCCGTACGTGCTCGCGGGCGAGAGCGACAGGACCATGTCCTTTCCTTCGCGTCGCGCGAGGCCGCGCGACTTCGCCTTGTACTTCACGAGCGCTTGCCCGCCCGGCAGGTCGCCCTTGAAGTCGATCGTCTTGTCGACCTCGACCGTCGGGAACCATGGACCGACGAGCGCGTCTTCCACGTACTGCGCGCGCGCCTCGGCTTGCGAGAGGTTCGAGCGGAGCCAGAACGCGCCGTCGCCGGAGTGGCGCTCTTCGCCGGTGATGTCGCCGGAGCCGTCGGGCGAGACGTTGACCGTCCACGTCACGTCGGCGCCGTGATCGTCCGGCGAGCTCGCCGGCAGCTGCACGATCTCGGCAGGGCCCGCGTCCATGCGCAGCGCGACCGCGCGCGCGTCCATCGAAGGGATCGGACCGAGCCTCGATTGCGGGCTCGTCGCGTCGAGGTACTGACCGCCGCCGGGACCGGGCAGGAACGCGATGCCGTGATCGAACATCGGCACCGCGGCGTTCTTCGAGAGCAGCACGGAAGGCTGACCGGTCATGCGCGTCTGCACCATGACCTCCTGCGCGTCGATGCCGACGGCTCGGAGCAGCGTGATGAGGAGGATGGCCTTGTCGTCGCAGTCGCCCTCGCGGCGGGCGAGGAGCTGCTGCGGGCGATTCGGGAGCCACCACTCGCCGCTCACGTAGTTCACGTAGCGGATGTCGTCGGCCACGAACTCGAACAGCGCGCGGAGCTTCTCTTCGCGCGTGCGCTTGCCCTTCGTGAGCTCCGCGGCGATGCGGCGAACCTCTTCGTCGGGCTCGGTGAAGCCGCGAACGGCTTCCGCGTACCACTTGCGGAAGTCGTCCCACGTGCGGAACGTCGAGCCGACGATGACGGGCACGACCTCACTGAGCTGCGGCGTCAGCGGCTCCTCCGGGATCACCATCGGGTTGTCCCAGACGAGCTGCACGACGTGCATGCCCTTCTCGTCTTTCTCGACCTTCTTGTACGGCGAGAGCTTGTCGTGGAGGACGTCGACGTAGAGCGGATGGCCGGCCTGCGTCTCGACGACGACCTCGTTGTACAGGAGCGGGTGGCTCGCCGGCGCTCCCGCGTAGTCCATGAAGTAGAAGGGCGCGTCGCCGCGACCGCCGACGGCAGTGCTCGTCCACTGCCGGATGACGACTTCGACGGTGTCGCCTGCCTCGAGCTCCGGCCAGCGGATGCGCGGACGCATTCCGTCGTTGTGCTCCTCGGTCGGAAACGCCACGCCGCCGGCCTTGCGATGCACGCGCGCCTTCAGGATCTCGGTGAGGTCACCCTCCGGCGGGATCGGCTCGAACAGCTCCTGCTGCGTGCGCGGCGCGATGACGATCTCGCGCGCGTACTGGATCAGCTGAGAGACGCGGTTGTCGGCATGCATGCGCACGACGCGTAGCCAGTGCAGCTCGCGGTCGGCGACGTCGGGTGGCCCTTTGTCCGGAACGCCCTTTCGCCGCGCGAGGATCGTCGGCGTCGGCGCGAGCCAGCGCTCGTCGTCGAGGGGCGCCTGCACCTTCGAGGGCTCGGCCGGCTTCGTCGGCCCGAGCGCACCGGCACGCAGCGCGAGCTCCGCGCGGTACTTGGCGTCACCGGGCGACAGCTCGCGCGCGCGGCGCAGCGCGACGAACACGAGCTGCGCATCTTTCGGATCGCGCGACGACGCGGCGACCTCGCGCGCGAGACCCGCCCACGCTTCGGGCCGATTCGGCGCCCAGCGTGCGGTCGCGCGATAGAGCTGCGCGGCGACGTCGTGCGCTCCTGCATCGGTGACGTGACGCACGACGGAGAGCGCCTCGTCGGCGTCATCCATTCCGCCGAGGAATGCGTCCTCGGCTGCCTTCACCACGTCGGCCTTGCTCCGCGATCCCATCGCATCCACGAGGAGCTCGCCGCGGATGCCGCGGCGCGCGAGCTCCTCGGTGACGGCCACCCACGTCTTCGTGTCGTGCGTGCGGGTGAGGCCGGCGAGGTCGATGAGGAGCGCATTCGGGACGCGCTGCGGCCCGGCGCGGTACGCGGCCGTGAGATCGCGCAGCGCCTGGATGCCGAGCGCGTCGACGCGCAGCGCGCGGAGCGACCGTGCGCCGACGAGCACGGCGTCGTCGTCCTTCTTCGCGTCGAGCTTCGCGCCGCGGTACGAGGCGATCGCCCAGTCGGGCATGTCGGCCTCGAGGTGCTGCTCGACGAGGCGCCGATCGATGAACGCCTGCGTCGCCGCATCGCCAGACTTCGTGGCGAGCTGTCGCGCGCGATAGAGCCGTCCGCTCTTGTTCGCACCGGACGGCGTCACCCAGGCGGCGAGGGCGACGTGGTCGGCGTCGAGCTCCTTCGACTGGAGGAGCGCATCGAGCTGCCCGGGCGCGCGCGGGCTCTTGAGATCGTCGGCGCCGCCGAGCGTCCGAACGACGGCCGCATCGAGCAGCGCGTCTCCGCCGCCCTTGCCGCTGATCGCGCGCACGAGAGGCGTCGTGAGCTTCGTGAACTTCGCGGCGCCCCACGCGATCGACTCCCCTTGCTGGATCGCGAGCTGGTTCGTGCGCGCAGCGTGCAGCGGGGCGCCGTCTTTGTCGGTAAGGCGGAGGCGGACGAAGCCGGCGTCGTCGAGCGCGCCCGTGCAGACCTTCGCGTAGACGAGGTGCGTGCCGGCGGTCGCTTCGACTTGCGCGGCCAGGCGGTCGAGGCGTGCCTGCGCGTGCACGTCGTCGCTCTTGCCGATGTCGACGCCGTCGAACGCGAGGCGCGCCTGTCCGCTCGCGGCAAGGCGGACGACGACGGGCTGCGGGGCGTCGAGCCGGATCTTCGTCGCGACGAACGAGCAGCTCTCCTTGCGCGGATGAACGAAGAGATCGAGCGGCACGCCGCGCGCCTGCGCGAAGGTGCCCGGCACGCCTCGCCATGCGACCTCGACGGAGCCCCACGAGTAGAACGTCTGCGGGTCCGCGAACGCCGCCGCCGCCGCATCCTTTTGGCCCTTTGCGCCCGTCGTCTCGGGTCCATCGTGCGCCTCGAGCCCGCCGCCGGTGTCGCGGAACGGTCCGAGCACCGCGACCTCGCCGACGACGCCGGCGGCTGCGGCCTTCTGCTGCCCGGCAGGCGTGTTGGCGTCCGGCGCGAGCACGCGCGCGAGCGCCGCCGCTTCGCCGCGGAGCTCGGGCGAGACGGTGGAGGCATGCGCGATCTCGTCGATCGCGCGTTCGGCGAGGCCGGCCGACGCGCGGTCGGCGAGCGACGCAATCACGGTCAGAGCGGCGACGACATCGGCTTCGGGCGCCTTCGGAGCCAGCGCGCGGCGTTTCTGCGCTTCGACGAACGCGTCGGGCGTCTCGCCGGTGAGCCTCGCGCCCGTGCCGGCCGTCGTCGAGGCCGCTGGCGTGGCGGCGGTCGCCGGCGGAGCGGCGTTGCCCTGGCCGTGCGCCGAGCCCGCGGCGGTGAGACCGAGGACGAGGCAAGCAGAGACTGCCGAGAGGAGAGGACGCAGCCGCGGAGTCATCGGCGGCCACTGTACTCGCATCGGGAGGGGCATCACACGTGCGAGACACGCGGGAGGACGGCGGAGTTCCTTCCGCGTTCCTGAAGAGTTCCGGTGAGGTCTCTGCCGAGCTCGGCGCGCCGATCCGGAGCGCGCCCGCGCTCGCGTCTGCGCGCCCGGCCGACAAGCCTTGCTTCTCGCGAGCGATGAGACAAAGTGGACGCCCGGCCACGTCGACGGACGCACATTGGATTACACTCGCGACCACACTCGCCATCTCACGGGTCATCCGCCGCGGCAGGCTCCGAAGAGCTCGACGATGCGGTCGGCGTTGCCGTCCGATTCGCGTGGCGCACGTGAGCCCGAGCTGCCGAGGTTCGCGCTCCCGAACGAGCACGAGCACGGAGACGCCGCCGACGATCCGCTCGACGTCGCAAAGACCGCGCAGCGCGCGCCCGTCACGGCAGCGCAGGCACGACGCGTCGTGCGCCGCGCGGCTCCGCGTGCCGAGATCCGTGCTGACGGCACCGAAGAAGTCGCGGTCGAGGACATCCTCTTCGAGGCCTATCTCGACGAGCCGGAGCCGCCGCGGTCCCGCGCGCCGCGCACCGCGCCATTGCCGACGCCCGCGGCGAGCGCCAACATCGCGGCCGCGATCGCCGCGGCCGTGCCTCCTCCGCACGCAGAGAACGCGCACGCCGCGCAGAGCGCAGCCGTCGATGCGCTTCTCCGCGCATCCGATCCCGCGTTCGCGTACCACGCGCCGGTGCATCGCGCGCCGGCGTTCGCTCCTGCCGACGACGAGAGTCCGAGCGTCGCGCCCGTGGAGCTCGTCGCGATGGCCGAGCGCGCGCGTCGTCCGGCGGTCACCGTCGCGACCGCGCCGCGCCGCCGGGCGGGCGCGTGGATCGCGGCCTCCGGCGCGGCGCTCCTCGCCGTCGGCATCGCCGGAGGTATCGGCGCGGTGCTCGCCTTGCCGCCGGGCACGGCAGCGCGTTGGGCATCCGGCGCGCAGCAAGCAGCCGCGCGCGCGGCCGGTCGCGGTGCGGAAGCGAAGCCCGACGGGAACGCGGACGCGAAGGCCAAGGCCAAGGCCGAAGCGGACGCGCTGGCCAAGGCGCACGCGGAAGCCGAGGCGGCGAAGGCGCGCGCCGAGGTCGAAGCCGCGAAGGCGCTCGCGAGGGCGAAGGCCGAGGCCGACGCGCGTGCGACCACAAACGCGAACGCCGCGACCGCCGCGGCAAGCCCCGAGACGCCGGTGGTCGCCGTGAACGCGCTGCCGAAGCCCGCCGTCGCGAAGACCTCCACGCTCGTCACGTTCCCGCGCTACGCGCAGGGCCATCGCGTGTTCGTCGACGGCGCGGTCATCAGCGCGGGTCCGACGCCGACGACGCTGAAGTGCGGTCGCCACACGATCAAGATCGGCTCGGCGGGCAAGCCGCGTCCGGTCGACCTGCCGTGCGGCGCCGAGCTCGTCATGGAATGAGCGGCACGCCGGCTCGCGCGCGCGTCACTTCTTCCGGCCGACGAACCCCGCGCTGAAGTGGCGGACGGTGGTGACCATCGTCTTTCCTTCGACGCGACCGCCGACGTCCTTGAACGCGGGGTCGGCACCGCTCGACCAGAACATCGTGCCGCCCTGGCCGTCGTCCTCGAACGGCATCTGCATCGTGACGGGCTGCGCGAAGTCGGTGCCGCTCGGCTCGCAGCGGAAGAGGCGCGAGAGCACGACGTAGCCTTCCGGCGCGCCGCCCTGCACGGACGTGATCGTGATCTTCTTCGACTCGGCGAGCGCGCCCTTCGGGATCGTGACGGTCGCGCCGTCGACCTCGAGCGTCGCGCCGTCGGGTCCGACGTCGCGCGTGACCGAAGGCGCCGCTCCGGCCGACGCGGAGGTCTCGGACGAGCTGCACGACGACGTGAGCGCGGCGAGCAGAGCAAGGGCGGCGAGGGAAGTGGAAGACGTCGAGCGAAGCGCCATGACCGCGGATGGTAGCCGAGCAGCTCGACCCGAGCACGACCGCGCGCGCCTGGCCGCCGCCGCGCACGCGGCTATGATCGCAAGACGATGAGCGGCGCCGACGACGAAGCCGACTGGATCGAGGTGCGGCGCTCGAACGACAGTCTGGAGCCTGCGATGGTGGCGGACTTCCTCCGCGATCATGGCGTGCGCGTCGCTCTGCACGGCAATGCGCACGCGCCGCGGCTCCTCTGGTCGGCCACCTCGGACGTCGTGCGCGTCGCGGTGCACCCCGCCGACCTCGTGCAGGCGCGCGCCGCGCTCGAAGCGATGGACGCGGGCGGCGTCGCCGAGCAGCCGTTTCGCGGAAAGGCGATCGCGCCTGCGGGAGACGACGCAGAGCCTCGTTTCGAGAAGCCGCGCAGCGCGCTGGCAGCGGCGTGCCTGGCGGTGATCGTGCCGATCGGCGCCGGGCATTTCTACGCACGCCACGGCGCGGCGGGCGCGATCCTCTGCGCGGGCATCGTCGGCGCGCTCCTCGGAAGCATGCTCGGCCACGGCGAGCTCCTGCGCGCGGCCGTGGTCCTCGTAGCGGTCGACGTCGCGCTGTCTTCGCTCGCCGTCCGCCGCTTCAACGAAGGCCGCGTGCCCGCGGAGGCGACGCAGCGGAGCTGGGCGCTCGCGGCCGTCGGCGCGGCTTTCGTGCTGGCCTGGGTCAGCGCCGGCTCCTGACCGGGCGTCACGCGGGCGGTCGCGCGGTCCGCCTCTTCCTCGCGGCGCCGTCGTCGTGGTACGGAGGCCCTCCCGTAATTTTCTTGTGGAGGTCACCATGTCTGCCGCGACCACGTCGAGCCCGAACGGTCAGCCGATCACGATGGGCTCTGGGAACAAGCTGAACGTCCCGGACAACCCGATCGTCCCCTTCATCGAGGGTGACGGCACCGGCCGTGACATCTGGCGCGCGAGCGTGCGCGTGATGGATGCGGCCGTCGAGAAGGCGTACGGCGGCAAGAAGAAGATCGCCTGGTACGAGGTCCTCGCCGGCGAGAAGGCGTTCAAGCAGACGAACAACTGGCTTCCCGACGAGACCGTCGAAGCTTTCAAGAAGTACCTCGTCGGCATCAAGGGCCCGCTCACGACGCCGATCGGCGGCGGCATCCGCTCGCTGAACGTCGCGCTCCGCCAGCTGCTCGACCTCTACGTGTGCCTCCGCCCGGTGCGCTGGTTCAACGGCGTTCCCTCGCCGGTGAAGCGCCCGCAGGACGTCGACATGGTGATCTTCCGCGAGAACACGGAAGACATCTACGCGGGCATCGAGTTCGAGGCGAAGAGCGCCGAGGTGCAGAAGGTCCTCGCGTTCATCGAGAAGGAGTTCCCGAAGGACTTCAAGAAGATCCGCTTCCCCGGCTCCGCGGGCATCGGCATCAAGCCGGTCAGCGAAGAAGGCACGCAGCGTCTCGTGCGGTCGGCGATCGAGTACGCCGTGAAGAACAAGCGCAAGAGCGTCACGTTCGTCCACAAGGGCAACATCATGAAGTTCACCGAAGGTGCCTTCATGAAGTGGGGCTACGCGCTCGCCGAGAAGGAGTTCGGCGATCACGTCTACACCTGGGGCCAGTGGGAGAAGACGAAGGAAGCGAAGGGCGAAGACGCCGCGAACGCCGAGCAGAAGGAGCAGCTCGCGAAGGGCAAGATCCTCGTCAAGGACGCCATCGCGGACATCACGCTCCAGCAGGTGCTGACGCGCGCGAAGGAGTTCGACGTCATCGCGACCTTGAACCTCAACGGCGACTACCTCTCCGACGCGCTCGCGGCGCAGGTCGGCGGCATCGGCATCGCGCCGGGCGGCAACATCAACTACGTCACCGGCCACGCGATCTTCGAGGCGACCCACGGGACCGCGCCGAAGTACGCCGACCTCGACAAGGTCAATCCGGGGTCGGTCGTCCTGTCGGGCGAGATGATGCTCCGTCACATGGGCTGGATCGAGGCCGCCGATCTCATCATCAAGGGCATGGACGGCGCCATCGCGAGCAAGAAGGTCACCTATGACTTCGCCCGCCTCATGGAGGGCGCGACCGAGGTGAAGTGCAGCGAGTTCGGCGACAACCTCATCGCCAACATGTGAGGACGTGACGCGCCCGCGTGAGGCGCGGCGCTCACGATGCCCTCGAGCCGAGCGCTCGCCTTTTCGAAAGGAGGCGGGCGCTTCGCTTTTTGTGGCCTTGCGCGAGTTGCGCGGCGCCTGGTCGAGGCCGATCCACTCGGATCACGCAATGACCCCGTGTGTCATGCGGCACCCCCTCGAAACTGCGAGCTTTTCCGGCCGTGTGCGACACGGTGTGCTTGGCGCGCACCTTGCGAACCGGTGCCACCAAGGAGTCCTCAGACATGCGTTTCTCTGCGTTCGTTCTTCTCGCCGCGATGATCACCACGATGGGCTGCTCGGCCGAGACGGCGAGCAACGACTCCGCGACGGGCGGTGACGAGCAGGACGTCACTGCCGAGGCGACGCTGAAGTTCACCTCGGACTTCAAGACGTCGACGGTCGGCACGCCCACGCAGGGCAAGGGCGTTCGCGTGGAGTACGCGCTCGACCGTCTTCCGCAGTGCCGCGGGAACGTCGGCGGCGGCGGACCGGGCTGGAACATCACGGGCTACTACAGCGAGAACGGCGGCGCCGCGAAGATCTTCGAGGTCACCGCACTCTCGCCCGACGGCAAGGACCGCATCGCGAAGCCCGCCACGATCGTGCCCTCCCAGGGCGGCGACCTCGCGGTTTGGTTCCAGGTCTCGAGCCGGTTCGGTTGCTCCGAGTTCGACTCGCAGTACGGCCAGAACTACCACGTCACCGTGAAGGGCCAGGTCCCCGAGGCGGCCGCGAGCATCACGTTCGGAGCCGACGGCAGCGTCGACCAGCAGGGCGATCTCAAGGCCGGCACGAAGGTGCGCGTCCGTTACGAGCAGTCGCGTCTCCCCGATTGCCGCCGCACCGAGCGCGGCAACCCGGTCTGGACGATCACTGGCTTTTCGCAGCTCGATCGCGAGGAAGCTCGCACGTTCGACACGGCGCGGCCCGAAGGCGCCGACCGCAAGGAAGTCGACGCGCTCGTGGACCTGCCGCACGCGGGCGAGCTCTCGCTGTGGTTCCAGGTGTCGAGCCTCGGCGGCTGCATGAAGTACGACTCGAAGAACGGTGCGAACTACAAGTTCCGCGTCGCGGAGTGACCGAGCTGCGGCCGATCGCGTGATACGCTCCGGGGCGATTTGCGGAGCGCGAGACGAGCAGGGTTCGGCGTAGGAGCGGCGGTCTTCGGGCTGCTCCTCCTCTCGAATGCCTGCTCGTTGCTCGTCGACAGCTCGGACCTTTCGGGCGGCGCGGAAGACGACGCAGCGCTCGCCGAAGATCGCGAGGACCCGCCCGAGGGCTCGGCAGGAGAGGGCGGCGCAGACGCGGGGCTCGACGGAGCGGCCGACGCGCGGGTTTGCGACGCGGGCTTCTGCGACGACTTCGACGAGGGGCCGCTCGGCGCGCGCTGGTCGGAGGTCGATACATCGGGAGGAACCGCGTCGTTCGGGACGCCTTCGCTCTCGCCGCCCAACGCCCTGCGCATCGTGATCACCGACGCCGCGGTGAGCCGCGCGCAGGTCCTCCTCCAGAAGGAGCTCGGGATCGCGACCAAGCTTCGTTGCGCGTTCGGCGTGTACGTCGTCGCGCGCCCGACGAACGCGTTCGTCGATCTGTTCCGCGTACGCACGAGCGGCAGCGGGATCGTCGACTACCACGTGGGGCTCGGGGTCTCGGCCGGTGAGGGCGGCACGTTCCGCGAAGACGTCTTCTATCCGGAAGGCGGATGCGGGTGCCCGCGCGCGACGCAGAACCCGGCGACGTTCCCGACGCAGCGCTGGGTCCGCGTCGCGGTCGACATGGACTTCATCGCGGCGAACGCGACGCTCAGCTACGACGGCGCCGTCGTGCTCAACGCGCCGTTCGGCGGATTCCAGCCGACGAGCACGATCGTCGTCGGCCTCGGCGGAGTGAACCTGCGCGGCTCGACGGCCGACGTGCTCTTCGACGATCTCGCGTGCGGGACGGCGCCGTGAACCGACGCGCCCGCTTCAGGGGAGCTTCGGAAGCCAGCGCGGGACCATCTCGCGTCGAACGATCTCGTACTCGTCCGGCGTATCGCACTCCATGCACCGCGAGTCGTCGTCGAACGTGACGGCGTCGAGCGCGCCCATCGAGAGGAGGCGCTGGGTGATGTCCTCGTGCTCCGTGCGCGTCTTCGCCGTGGAGAACCGCATGCACCATGCGGCTGCACGCAGCCACGTGTCGTGGTCTTCGGGCTCGAGGAGGAGGAGGCCGGTCGCTTCTCCGAAGCAGCGCAGGTCACGCGCCATCGGCGTACCGAGGAGGCCCTTGCCGTGCAGGCGGGGCACGCCGCGCTCGTCACCGAACACCATCACCTCTTCGTCGGTCTCTCGGAAGCGGCCGCACACGAGCGTCTTCGAACGCGGGCCCGGAGCTCCTGCGAGATCGCCGAACAGCGAAGGGTCGTAGACCACGTCGGCGTCCATGAGGACGACGCGCGACTTGCCGTCGAGGATGCGGTGCTCGCTCGTGAACGCGAGGTGCGTGGAGTGACCGCTGCCGGACACGTCACCGGGGAAGTCGTTCAAGATCCACGTGGCCGGGATCTTCTCCATCGCAGCCGTCTTCGTCCCGAACGTCGCCGTGCTGCCGACGAGGTAGATCTCGCGCGCGCCGTGAGCGGCGAGCGAGCGGAGATGCCAGTCGACGAACGTGAGCCCCGTCGCATCGAGCGGCAGAAGCGGTTTCGGCGGCGCGTTCGGCACGCCCGCGATGCGTTTGCCCATCCCCGCCGCGAGGATGATCGCCTTGTCGATTCGGCTCATGGTTGCGTCGCCTCGTTCGCCGGCGTCTCGCCGGGCACCGTTCCACCGAGCGTGAGCGTCGCGAGGACGCGTCCGACGAAGAGCACCGTCAGGCCGTAGAGCCCGGCGAGCGCCCAAGACTCGACCACGTAGCCGGTGAGCAGCCCCACGTGGATGACGAAGATGCCCATCTCCCAGGACATGAGCCCGACGAAGCGCACGAACAGCCGCAGCCCCGGCCGATGCGCGCGCGCGAGCACCGTCGCGAGCGGCGTGCCGGTCCGGTACTTCGGCTCGTAGAACACGAGCTGCCAACGGTCGAAGAAGATGCCGAAGCGGGTGATGGCCGAGGGATTGCCCTGACGCGCGGCTTCGAGCTTCACCTCGAGCTCCGCCGCGATGGCGTCCTTGCCTTCACGAAGCGCGGAGCCGAGCCGGCGCTTGTAGAAGTCGCACCCGTGCGCCGTGAACGCGCCGACGAGCACGATGACGATGCCCATCGCGACGAAGAGCTCGAGGGGCAGCCGCTTGTCGAAACGGACGCCGTACACGATGAGCCCGATGCTGAGCGCGATGAACGAGACCGCGTCCGAGATCTCGTCGAGCGTACGGCCGCGCGGCGAGGACATCTTCTTCGCACGCGCGAGGACCCCGTCGTAGCAGTCGAGCACGTCGCGGATCTCGAGCGCCACGAAGGCCGCGAGCAGCGCAGCGCGCGATCCGGTGGCGACGAGCACCGCGGAGAGGATCCCGAACAGCGTATGGATGTACGTGATGTGATCGGGCCTCAGGGGCAGGCCACCGATCACGCGCAGCAGGCCGTGCGCCGCCGGGTAGCGGTACCAGCGGTTCAGCGGGTCATCGAGATTCAGCGCGAGCGTCCGGCGCTCCTCGAGCGACAGTCGAGAAGCGGCCGGCACGTCTTCCGCTCCGCCGCGCGTGGATGCGCTCGTGTCAGGCGAGGGCAAGACGGAGGGCTGCAGCGAGGCGGTCTTGGTCTCCGCTCGAGAGATCTCCCATGACCGCGATGCGGAAGATGGCTCCATCGAACTTGCCTTGCCCCGCATAGATCACGAAGCCGTCACGCTTCAAGTCTGCGTGGAGCTTCTCGTAGGTCTTGCCGCCCGGCAGGCGGAACGAGGTCAGCGTGGCGCCGTACGCGTCTTCGCGGTCGAGAAGCAGATGTGCGGACAGCTCGCCGCAGACCGCGCGAACCCGCTTCGAACGCGCGACGTACGCGGCGTGACGCGCGCGCCAACCGCCCTCGTCGGCGAGCTCGGCGAGCGCTTCGTCGAAGGCCCGCGTCACGTGCGTCGGGAGCGTGAAGGGCGTGGAGCCCTTCGCTTGGTCCGCGGCGTGGCGCGAGAGGTCGAGGTACACACTGGTCGCGCCGCTCGGACGGGCGAGCGCCGCGTCGCTCGCGAGCACGAAAGACACGCCGGGCGCACCGTGCACGCACTTGTTCGCCGTTGCGGCGAGCGCCTCGATGTTCCACTCGGCGAGGCGGAGCTCCTCGCCGGCGAAGCTCGACACCGCGTCGAGCAGCATGGGCACTCCGTGCTTCTGCGCGAGCTTCCCGAGCGCCGCGACGTCGTTCAGGCGACCCGTCGTCGTCTCGTGGTGGACGGTGAGGACGCGCGCGAACTTGCCGCTCGCGAGCGCCTTCTCCGCCGCGTCGAGGTCGAGGCCGCTCGTCCACGCCGACGCGATGACCTCGTGCGGCTTGCCTTGGGCCTTCAGCATGGCCGCCATGCGCTCGCCGTACACGCCGTTCGCGACGACGAGCGCCGTCTCGGTCTTGCCGACGAGCGACAGCATCGCCTCGACGGCCGCGGTACCGGATCCGCCGAGGAGCACGGGCGTGAAGCCCTTCTCCCCATAGACGTCCGCGAGGCGCGCGCGAACGCTGGCGACGAGGTCCCGGAACTCGGGCTCGCGATGGCAGACGTCTTCCGACGCGAGCGCGCGACGAACGCGCGCCGTCATCGTCACCGGGCCGGGGTTGAGGAGCCGCATGCCGTGCGCGTCGTTCATGGTCATGCCTGGAGCCCGAGCTGCTTCCGGATGCGACCGGCGACCTCGCGCGGTGTGACCTTCGGGCGCGGGAGATCGGCAGGCACACCGTGCCGCGTCTTGAGCGAGACGAAGCGGAGGCCGGGGGTCCGATCCTTCACCACGTTCTCGAGCTCTTCGGCGGTCGAGAGACGCTGGACGCTGTCGTAGCCGCACGAGCGCGCGACGCCGGCGAGGTCCATCGAGTGCGAGACGGTGGACTGCCCGCCGGTCGACTCGTGCGCCTCGTTGTCGAGGAGCACGTGGACGAGGTTCGTCGGGCGCTCGTACGCGACCGTCGCGAGCGCGCCGAGGCGCATCAGCATCGCGCCATCGCCGTCGATGACGACGACGCGGCGGTCGGGGCGTGCCCACGCCATACCGAGGCCGATGCTCGACGCGCAGCCCATCGAGCCGACGACGTAGAGTTGATTCGGGCGATCGTCGCAAGCGTAGAGCTCGCGTCCCGTGTAGCCGGTCGTCGCGATGACGATGTCGTTCGGGTCGACGGCGCGCTGGATGGCGCGGAGCGCGTCTTCACGGGAGGGGCGCTGGCCCTTGTCGCCGGTCGCTGCGACCGCTTTCGCGTCGGTCGTCGCCGGAGCGGTTGCGCCGTTGCCACCCGTGCTCGCGGCCTGACGCACGACGGGCTTCGACGCGAGCTTGTGCGGCGCGACGGAGTCCTTCTTCATGACGAGGCAGTAGGGGAGCCCCGTCTTGTTCATGTGCGAGACGGCCTTCTCGATCGCCGCGCCGACCTGCGACTCTTCCGTCGGGAAGTAGTCCCACGCCACGTTCATCGTCTCGAGCATCTTGGTCGTGATCGCGCCCATGAGCTCGTGCTGCGGCTCGTCGTGAGGCCCGCCGGGCTCGCCGCGGAGCGTGACGATCATGAGCACCGGAATGCGGAAGACGGCGTTCAGCGACGTGATCGGGCTGACCGCGTTACCGAGCCCCGAGTTCTGCATCATCACGATGGCGCGCTTGCCAGCGAGCTCGGCGCCCGTGGCGATCGCGACCGCGTCGCCCTCGTTGGTCGCCCCGATGTACGTGAGGTCCGGCGCATCGATGACGAAGTTGATGAACGGCTTCACGTACGAGCACGGAACGCCGGTGTAGAGCGAGAAGCCGGCCAGCTTGGCCGTGTCACAGAACGACTTCGCGTTGATCATGAATGCGCTCCTTCGGAGGTGATGCGGACGGAGCTCACTGGAAGGTGCTTCCCTGGAGGACGTCGGCGAGCGTGTCGACGTCCAGCCAGCCGCCGCGCGTGTACACGACGCGCACTTCGCGGCCCTCTTTGACGAGGCGGCGGAGGAGATCCGGCACCGTTGCCGTCGCGAGCTCCTTTTCGGAGAGCGTGCCGAGGATCTCGCGAACGGCTTTCGCGCCGTTGCCCGAGAGCTTCACGAGCCCGGTCCACTCGCCGGTGATCCCGGCCGCCGCCGCGTCCGTCGTCACGTCCTTGAGGAGGACGTTGGCGAGGAGCGTCTTCCTGGAATGCGGCTCCGAAGCGATCGCCCAGTCGGCCTTGCGCTTCTTGTCCGCGTCTTTCGCGTCTTTCGCGTCCATCGGCATCGAGTCGACGGCGACGACGAAGTCGCCCTGCGTCTCGAGCAGCTCGTCGAGGACGTACTTCTTGAAGAGAACGTCGCCGTAGGAGACGACGCACGGGCCGTCGAGCGACGACTTCGCCGCGGCGAGCGAGGCGAGCTCGCCGGTGGACGCGTAGGCGTCGTTGTCGACGAACGAGGCGCCCTGCACGTTGACCGCGTCCTTCGCGAAGCCGCGCACGACGACGAGGTCGCGCACGTTCGCCGAGCGATACGCGTCGAGGATGTGGTCGAGGATCGGCTTGCCGGCGATCGGCACCATCGACTTCGGACGATCCTTCACGAGCTCACCGAGCTCGTCGCCGCGTCCGGCCGCGAGCACGATGCCGCGCGCCACCGGCCCGCCCTTCGGGAGATAGGCCTTCTCCGCTTGCTCGAGCTCGTTCTCGCCCTGGAGGCGGAACACTTCGGCGAGCGGTGCGACCTTCTCTTCGACGCCGACGAGCGTCTGGTTCTCGAAGATCTGCTTCGCCGCGCCCTGCATCGCCGTGAGCGCCGAGCGCATCAGGTGATTCGCCCAGATGACGATCTTGAAGCCGGCCTCGCGGAAGACGTCCGTCGGCGTCGTGTAGTACTTCGTCGGGACGATCACGAGCGGGAGGCGGTCACCCCACTCCTTCTTGAACTGGAGGATCTCGTTTGCGTGACGCTCCTTCGAGTGGATGAGGATCGCGTCGGCGCCGGCCTTTCGGTACGCCTCGCCGCGCTTCAGCGCCTCCTCCATGCCATGCCCGGCAATGAGGGCCTCGACGCGCGCGACGACGACGAAGTCCTCGTCACGCTGCGCTTCCTTCGCTGCGCGGATCTTTCCCGCGAACTCGTCCATGTCCGCGAGCGGCTGCGCCGTCGAGCGGAGGAAGCTGTTCGTCTTCGGGAAGATCTTGTCCTCCATGCAGACGCCGGCGACGCCACGCTGCTCGAGCTTCATGACGAGGCGGCGCGCCGAGTTGAAGTTTCCGTAGCCCGTGTCGCCGTCGAGGAGGATGGGCACCGACGTGGCGTCGGCCATGAACTCGACGACCTCGAGGACCTGCGTCCAGCTCGCTTCGTTGTTGTCGCGAACGCCGAGCGCGGCCGAGATCGAGAGGCCACTGCCCCAAATCCCCTCGAAGCCGGCTTCTTCGGCGATCTTCGCCGAGAGGCCGTTGTGCGCCTCCATCAAGAAGGAGAGGCCTGGGCCGTTCAGCATCTGCTTCAGGCGGGTGGTCTTCTTGGCGGCTTTCGAAAGTGGTTGAACCATTGAATCACCCGTCATGCAAAGCTCGAACCAGGCCGAATCACTGGAGCGGCTTCGCTTTGGGGCGACGACGTCGCATTAAAACAGCGTTGCGTCACGCGGATTTCGCGGTCGCGGGGCATCGTCGCGAGGGCTCGCGGTCCGGCTCTCGGCGGGCGCCGAGTCGCGCGATGTTCGCACCCGGTGCGAACGGCCGTTCACCCGCGGCTCCGGGTTGTGCCACCGCCAGGCGCGGGTGTCAGGAGGGGCGGCGCTCGGCAGGCCGCCGAGGCGCGGAGGTCCCGAGAAAAGCGACACGGCACGCACGATGCTCGAGCTCGTGCTCATGAAAGCTCGTTCGCTCCACGCGGTCCTCGTCTCTGCCCTCGCGGCGTCGGCCTGCTCGTCCACCAACGGCGGGTCGAACGGCTCGAGCGGCTCGAGCGGGACGATCCGCGCGGGGGAGCTGACACTGCCGTTCGATTGCTCGGACGGCAGCGCATCGATCGCCGCGCTCCGCGTGGCGCTTTCCGTCGACTATCTCGCGGTCCGCCCCTCGAGTGAACGCGCCGAAGACGGGGGCGCCGGCGCACCGCGTCCGGACGGGACGTCCGCGGGCACTCCGTGCGCATCCGCGACGAACATGGCCACGTGCACCGAGGCGCTCCGAGCATTGGCGTCGCCGCACTCGCAGGTGCTCTACGGCACGTGCGGCGGATGCCCGGCCGGCGGCGCGTTCCTCGTCTTCACCCGCGGTGACGAGGTCGGCAAGGTGACGACGCAAGGAGAGCTCGCGGCGCTCGTAGGGACCGTCGAGAGCGAGGCCGAAGCGTGGATCCTCACGACCACGCGCGGGTACCAGCTGTCGTGCAAGGTGCCGTGGATCCGCCGTGACGACGGCGGCTTCGTCCTGCCTGCGACGCAGCGAATCAGCGATTGTCCGATCCAGACGAAGGACGTCCTCCTTCGCGTCGAGCCCGACGGTAGGATCGAGGTGCTCGACGAGGTCACGAACCCCGATACGGGCGCGTGCATCGGGCGCCGTCCTGCGGGTCTCCGCGCCGAGCGCCGCGGGAAACCTGCACGATGTTCGGAGCTCGGCGCGTACTTCGCGCGCGTCGCGCGGCTCGAGGCAGCGTCCGTGGACGCCTTCCAGATCCTCGCCGAGGAGCTCGCCGCGCATGGTGCTCCGGCGCGGCTCGTCCGCGCATGCGAACGCGCGGCCGCAGACGAGGTGCGGCATGCCGAAGTGACCGCGAGGCTCGCGCGTCGCCACGGCGCCCGGCCGCGTGCGCCTCGCGTGGTGCGCGGTCCGGTCCGCTCGCTCGTCGAGATCGCGCTCGAGAACGCGGTCGAAGGCTGCGTGCGAGAGACGTACGGCGCTCTCGAGGGCCTCCATCAGGCCGCCATGGCCGCCGACCCGGAGGTGCGCGCGGCGATGCAGAGGATCGCACGCGACGAGAGCCGACATGGCGCGCTGTCCTGGTCCATCGGCGAATGGCTGGAGACGCGGCTCACCTCCGAGGAGCGCCGACGTGTGCGCGCCGCGCGCGACCAGGAGGTCGATGCGCTCACGGCGCGCGTCGCTGCAACCCAGCCCTCTGCGGCGCTCGTGCAGAGCGCGGGCCTCCCGGACGCCGCGCGCGCGGCGAAGATGGCGGCGGAGCTCCGCAAGACGCTGTGGGCTGCGTGAGCCGTGCGTCAGCAGCCGCCACCCCAGTTGAAGAGCGGGAATGGATGCGACCTGACGGGAGCGCCGGCGCCGTCGACGAGCTCGATGCCGCCGTCGTCCTTCCAGCGCACGTGGGGAGGAGCGCCGGAACAGCCCGTTCCTTCGAGGTCGAGCACGCGCGTCATCGTCAGCGAGTACCGCGGCGCGACGTACACGACGGAGCTGCAGCCGAGCCCGCCTCGGTAGACGTAGGCGCGCCGGCCGTCGGCGGCGGTTTCGGTCCGCTGCAGCGTAGGCTCGAACAGGCGGATGCCGCCGCGCGCGAGGAGGAGCGCGGTCTCGGCACCGGCGACGACGACGAGCTGACAGGCGAGGACGCCGACGACGTAGAGAATGCGCGTCCGGATGCGAAGCCCGCCCCATGATGGAGCCACGCGCTTCGCGACGAGCACGAGGACCAGCACGAGCGAGGAGGCGGCAAGCGCGGCGATCGCGTTCTGGACCACGTCCAGCTCGGGGATGAAGCGTCGCTCGGGAGAGCCCGCGAGCCACTGCGGCGCGACGAGCACGTCGAACACGACGGCCGGCGTGACGAGCGCCGCGACGAGCAGCACGGAGGTACGGAGCGGCGAGGCGAGGAGCCGCGCCGACGGAGGCGGGATCCGCGGAGGCGCGCCTGCGCGACCGGGCATGCGGTACACGGCGCTCGGGTGAGACGTCGCGGCGAGGTGTCGTGCACGCATCAGAGCCTTCGACGAGCGAACCGCGTGCGTTGTTCCACCCGATGCGTTCGGCTCAGCACCCGGTGGCGAAGCGTTGGTGCGACGGCACGAGCGCGCGCCCGTCGGCATCGACGAGGCGGACCGTGCCATCCGCGGCCCACTGCACGTCCGGTGCGCGGGGGAGCGCGCCGACCTGCGGAACGCTGAGCACGCGCGTCATCGTCGGTCGGTGACGTCCGGCGATCCAGACATCGTAGCTGCATGTGCCGAGCCCGCCTCCGCCGTAGACGTACGCGCGCCGGCCGTCGTGCGCGACGGCGGTGCGTACGAGCCGCGACGGCATGAACACGTCGAGGTCGGTGCTCGCGACGTAGATGACGAGGCTCGCCGCCGCGACGACGCACGCGTGCAGGCCGAGCACACCCGCGAGGTACACGGCCTTCCAGCGCGTGCCGACGCCGGACCACAGCGGCGCCACGCGCCGGCGGACGAGATACGCCACGAGGAGGAGCGAGGCGATCGAGAGGTACACGGCGACGTCGTGGACGAACGCGAGCTCCGGCACGAGCCGCACGACCGCGGCCCCGCGTCCTCGGAGAGCGACGAGCACGTGCAAGGAAACGATGGTGGCGGTGAGCACCGCGACGAACGTCGCCGGCACGGCGAGCGGCGAGAGCAGCAGTGACGACGCGAGCGGGCGCGGCTGCGGTTCGGTGCGGGTGGGAGGATGCGGCGCCATCGAGGGGTTTCGTACGCAGCGTACGCGGTCGCGGGCGCCGTCAGCAGCCGGCGCTCGAAGAGCAACGACCGCGGATGCGTCCCGCCCGATCGTACGGCCCCGCCGAGCCGTTCTCGCCCACGATCGTCATTCGTGTCGTCGTCGTTCCAGCGCACGGGCGGTCGCGGCGCCGAACAGTGGAGCGGAGGCGAACGGGCGGTTGCCGCCGAGCTCGAGCGCCAACGCAGGCGCGGATCGGCCAGCCAGCGCGGCGTGACGAGGGGCGGGGGATGCGCAGCGGCGAAAAGAGGAGGCGTGCCGAGGGGCGGGGGATGCGCTCCGAAGGCCCCTCCTCCGCCGTGCCGCGGCGCGAACGCGCGGTGGTCGAGGATTCCCGCGACGCGGCGCTGTGATAGAAGGGCCGCCCCGAAAGGAATTCCCATGCCCACCCGGAAGAAGATCGGCCTCATTGGCGCTGGCAACATCGGCGGCGAGCTCGCCCGTCTCTGCGCGAACAAGGAGCTCGGCGACGTCTATCTCTTCGACATTCCCGCGAAGGAGAACTTCGCGAAGGGCAAGGCGCTCGACCTCGAGCAGAACGGCGCGATCCTCGGCTACGACTCGTACGTGAAGGGCACGGCGAGCTGGGCGGACCTCGAGGGGGCCGACGTGCTCATCGTCACGGCCGGCATCCCGCGTAAGCCGGGTCAGTCGCGCGACGACCTCGTCGCGACGAACCTGCCGATCATCCGCGACGTCGCGAACAACGCGAAGAAGCACTGCCCGAACGCGTTCGTCATCGTCATCTCGAACCCGCTCGACGCGATGGTCTACGAGTACAAGCGCGTGACCGGCTGCGACAAGGGCATGGTCGCCGGCATGGCGGGCGTCCTCGACTCCGCGCGCTTCCAGCTGTTCCTCGCACGCGAGGCGGGCGTGTCGGTGAAAGACGTGCGCGCGATGGTGCTCGGCGGCCACGGCGACGACATGGTGCCGGTGCTCTCGATGACCACGATCAACGGTGTTCCGGCGTCGACGCTCATCGCGAAGGAGAAGATCCAGGCGATCATCGAGCGCACGCGCAAGGGCGGCGGCGAGATCGTCTCGCTCATGGGCACGAGCGCGTATTACGCGCCGGCGACGGCGGCGGTTGCGATGGCCGAGGCGTATCTGCTCGACCAGAAGCGCCTCCTGGCGTGCGCGGCGTACCTCGACGGCGAGTACGGCTACAAGGACCTCTTCATGGGCGTGCCGTGCATCATCGGCGGCAAGGGCGTCGAGCGCATCGTCGACATCCCGCTCACGGAAGAGGAAAAGGGCATGCTCGCGAAGAGCGCGCAGAGCGTCCAAGGCATCGTCGACGTGGTGAAGAAGAGCTGAGCGCGGCGTCGCCGCCGGGGGGGCGGCGCGGCCGTGGCGACGGGGCCGTGGCGGCGGGGCTGTGGCGGCGGGGCTGTGGCGGCGGGGCCGTCCGTTGTGCCTGCCGCCGCGTTGCGATGTGAGGGAAGCGCGTGAGCCGCGGAGGCGAGCGCGCTTTCGGCATTTTGTGGCGTGCGACGGGGAGCGGCGGGGGAGCGGCGGAGCGCGCGGCGGATGCGTGGCGTCGCTACGGTGCGGATGCGTCACGCAGAAGCGGTGCGTTGCGCAAGCGTGAGGCGGATGCGGAGGCGGATGCGGATGCGGATGCGGACGCGGAGGCGGATGCGGATGCGGATGCGGATGCGGATGCGGAGGCGGATGCGGATGCGGATGCGGACGCGGAGGCGGAGGCGGATGCGGATGCGGAGGCGGATGCGGTCGCGGATGCGGAGGCGGATGCGGTCGCGGATGCGGTCGCGGATGCGGAGGCGGTCGCGGAGGCGGATGAATTAGGCGCTTCTGTCGGGCGGCTTGATTTTGGCGCGGTGCTCGCGCGGGTCAAGGACGCTTCGCGCCGCTTCGCGGCGGCCTTCGGCCGTCCTTGACCCGCGCTGCGCGCCGCGCCGCGGGGGATGAGCGCCCCGC